>Ga0310696_10001226_pt1 | contig 37636 bp, 32 predicted proteins | sample AusTroGonzalo_MG_4_FD_203885 | JGI IMG/M metagenome (GOLD analysis project Ga0310696, IMG submission 203885) | Bovine rumen microbial communities from tropical cattle in Woodstock, Queensland, Australia - Gonzalo_02 (v2) (version 2) | ecosystem: Host-associated > Mammals > Digestive system >... | reverse complement strand
AAATGGGTTATACCTATTATTACTAACTTTTTTAGCTCGAAAAACGAACTTTTTTTTATTTTCGGATGCAAAGTTACAAAATTATTCCTATATTTGCAGCATAAATCACTTAAAAATAAAGTGAAAACTGAAAACTGAAAAGTAAAAAGTATAAAAATCGGCGGCAAAAAACCAATGATTGTAAAATACAGATTACAATTTAACGAAACATTAAACATTAAAAATTTTAAAGCTTATGGGATTTATTAAAGAATTCAAGGAATTTGCCGTTAAGGGCAACGTAATGGACATGGCTGTCGGTGTAATCATCGGCGGTGCCTTTGGTAAAATCGTAACCTCGCTGGTGGGCGATGTGCTGATGCCTGTTATCAGCTTGGCTACAGGTGGTATTGACTTTACAAACCTGTTTATTAACCTGAGCGACGACAAATCGTACGCCACACTGGCAGCAGCCCAGGAAGCTGGTGCATCGGTGTTTGCCTACGGACAGTTCATACAGAACGTTATCGACTTTATCATCATCGCCTTCTGTATATTCATGATGCTGAAGGGCATTAACAAGCTGAACCGCAAGAAGGAAGAACCTGCTCCTGAGCCAGAGGCTCCAAAGGGTCCCACACAGGAAGAACTGCTTGCCGAAATACGCGACTTGCTCAAGAATAAGTAAATAAAAAAAGCCTCGCCAGTTGGCGAGGTTTTTTGTTTATTTGAACTTGTAAGGCAAATCGCCTTTAGCCCAGTTGGTGCCATCGCCCCAACCCGGATTCTGCTCAAGCACACCTTCCGACAGGGTAACCTGGTCTTCGGGAATCTTGAAGAATCCACCACCGGTAGCATTGTAGCGCTCCATGAAATCGTTGGTAAAGGCATACTCGCCAGGAATACCCTGGTTGGTAATCTTGTTACCCACCTGGTTCTTTACCTTCTCCTGAACATCGCCCCAACGGCGCAGGTCGTTCCAACGCAAAGCCTCGAAGCAGAGCTCATAACGGCGCTCCTTCTTAAGGGCGGCAAGGCTGTAGGCCACGTCGTTCAAACCGGCACGTGCACGTACGGCATTCAATCCGCTCTTGCCATTGAGCACAGCCTTACCATCGGTAAGCTCCGAGTGCATGAGCAGCACATCGGCAAAGCGCAACCATACCAGCGACTGGGTAAGACCCGTTTGACGGTTGTTTTCCGAACCATAGAAGTAGCCATAACTCAACATGCGCTGACCAGTCTCTGGGTCGTAGGCCTCGCAACCAATATACTTCTTAGCCAGCAGGTTAGTATTCTCAACCTCCTTGGCGGGGTCGCCCTTATACTTAGGAATCTCAACAGCACGGTCGCAGATAGAACCCTCGCGGCGATAGTCGCCCTGATAGTCGGGATCGGCAGCCCAATCGGTCCACAGCTTTTCGCAAACAGGACCGTTAGAGTAGCCCTGCACCGAGAATGGGAAGGCATCGGCAGTGGTCTTGCGCAGGCTATAGAACTCAACAATACGGTTGTGGCGCAACTGTGCGTCGGCACTCCAACCAGGCTTGTTACTCATCTTAACGGCAAACATACTCTCCATGTTCTCGTCGGTAACCCAATTCAAACCATTGTTCAAAGCATAAGGATAATCCTTTGCAGTATAAGGATTGGTGTAAGGCCATAGGTTACGCTGGTCGGCTACCAAGCCAAAGCCACTGTTCTGGATACAATCCTCGAGCCACGAAGCAACCTGAGCCTTTGAGATGCTACCTCCCTCGGCCAGAGGCAGTTCGCTCTTGTTATAAAAACCTGTGTAGAACAGCCATACACGAGCCATCATACCCTCGGCAGCCCACTTTGAAGCGCGACCTTCGCCAAAGGCGGGGTACTTGGTGGATGGGCCATTCTCGATAGCAGCCTTGAGGTCGGAACCAATCTGGGCATACACCTCATCGGCAGTGGCACGTGGCAGGTTCTGAGGTTCGGTAGAGAGTACCAGGGGCACACCATTGAACACCTGAGCCAGATTGAAATAGTAGAACGCACGCAGGAAGTATATTTCGCAAAGCAACTGCTTCTTCTTGTCGGGCGAGCTCCACTCAGTTACATTATCGATGGTCTCGAGGGCGTTGTTGGCGCGGTTGATACCAGCATAACGCTGCTGCCACAAGGGTTTCATCCAATCGACATAGGAATTCATCAGGCGATCGACACCCTGTGAACCGATATTACTCTGACTACCACCCCCCAAGCGGTCATCGCCAGCAATATCGAAAATAAAGAAGGGATCTTCCTCAGGGTCGGCCAGATTACGGTTCATCACCGAATAGATACCATTAACCATCTGCACGGCATCGGTCTCGTTAACAGGGAAGTTCGAGGTATCCTTCATCGTGAGGTTCTGTGTATCAAGGAAATCATCGCAGGCACACACCCCACACATCACGCATAGCGCGCATATCAATTTATATATCGTTTTCATAATTCATGCATTATCAGAAGTTAATATTCAAACCAACCTGCCAAGAACGGGCAGAAGGATAGTAACCACAGTCGATACCAGAAGCCCAGCTGGTGCCATTACCAAAGCCAACCTCAGGATCCATACCCGAGTAGCCGGTGAAGGTAATGTAATTGCTGAGCGCTACATAGAGACGGCACTTTTGCACAGGAAGCTTCTTGTAGAGCTTCTTGAAGTCGTAACCAAAGGCAATACGCGAAATCTTGAAGAAGTCGGCATCCTCTACCCAAACCTTCGAAATCTCACTCATGTTCACGTTCTTACCATCGGTAAAGCGTGGATACTTGTTGGTGCTACCCTCGCCTGTCCAGTACTTGGTGTAAACATCGGTGCAGTAGTTGTCGTCGGGATGGTCGGAGAACTGGCGATAGCTCTTGGCAACCTGCTGTCCGAACGAACCATAGCCGTTCAATGCCAGGTCGAAGCCCTTGTAAGCCAGATTGATGTTCAAACCAACAGTAAAGTCGGGGTTAGGATCGCCAATCATGGTCTTATCGGCATCGCCTGTATCGACCTTACCATTGCCGTTCACATCAACGAACTTCACGTCGCCAGGCTGCAACGATTCGCCCTGCAGCGAGTTCTTCTTGTCGCCACTACAGTTGCGGTTGATGTAGTCCTGAAGGTCGGCCTCGTTCTGGATGATACCCTCCATGGCATAGCCCCAGAAGTAACCGATAGGATAGCCCACCTGCAAGCGATAAAGCTCGGCAGTGTTCTGGGCAATAGCGTTAGAACCACCATGGATGATACCCTCGGAGTTGGCCAATCGGGTAACCTCGTTCTTATTGTGCGAGAAGTTGAAGGTTACGCCATATACAAAGTCCTTACCCACCTTGTCGTTCCAAGTGAGCTGAACCTCGTAACCCCTGTTACGGATATCGCCACCGTTTACGTAAGGTGCACCTGTACCATACGAGAGCAGCATTGGGGCACGAACCAGCCAGTCTTTCGTGGTTTTGTTATACCAGTCGAAAGAAACACCCAGACGACTATCGAGGAAGCGGGCATCGAAACCAAGGTCTAACTGCTCAGAGGTCTCCCACTTCACATCCTTATTTGGCAGGATGTTTGGATAAGCGCCAATGCCAGGATTATCCTTGCTTTCGAAATAGTAAGGATCGTCGAAAGCGATAGTACCTACATACTGGAAATTAGAGATGTTACAGTTACCGTTCTGTCCCCAGCTGGCACGAATCTTAAAGAAATCGAGCCACGACTTGGTCTTCTCCATAAACTTCTCGTTAGTAACAACCCAACCGGCACTTACCGATGGGAAGTAACCCCAACGCTTGCCACGTGCAAAGTTTGAAGAGCCATCGGCACGGAGCACAAGCGAGAGCAGATAGGTCTCGTCGTAGTTATAGTTGATACGCCCGAAGAACGACGACAGCGCGCCCTGATCCTCAGGACTACCACCGATAGAGGTGTAAGCTGGGTCAACCACATTGGCGTTAGTGATATAGGCATGATCGAACGAGCCGGGGAAGAGCGAGTTAGAGTTGGTAACGCTCACGCTGTTGCCATAGCCCCACTTCTCGATACTCTGACCCAACAGCACGTCGAGGTTATGCAAGCCAAACGACTTAACGTAGTTGATGGTATTCTCTAACGACCAACGGATGTTGTACGACTGGTTCTGACTAACATCGTCGTTAGGATTCGACTTCTTGGTGCTGAGCTCATAGGTAGGCTTATAGCTGCGACCCTCGCGATGACGATACAGCCAACCTGCGCTGGCACGATAAGTAAGGTCCTTGATGGGCGAGAACTCGAGGAAGAAGTTGCTCTGCAGGCGCCAACCCTTGGTATAGCCATAGCCCTCGTCGTATTTCATCTGAGCCAACGGGTTGGCCATCTCGGCACTGAAGTCCCAACCATCGGCCTGAATATCCTTGTACTCATAGAAACCACCCTCGTCGTTATAAGCAGGCAGCAGTGGGCTCATGGCCAGCAGGTTACGAATGCTGTTACCATAGATACCGCCAATGCTTACACCTCTCTTATTAGTAGACGAGAAGGTGATGTTCTCGCCAAACTTAAGCACGTCGCGCCCCTTCTTGCGGATAAGCGAGTAGTCGGAGTTAAGACGTACGGTGTAACGGTCGTACTTTGGATCGGCTGGATAGCCAATGGTACCCGTTTGGTGATACTTACTGAAACCCAGCGAGAAACGCGACACATCGCTACCACCTGTAATATTGATAGAGGCATTGTGCATAGGTGCATCGTGAATGGTAGTCTCCTCCAGCCAGTTGGTACCGTTCCAAGTGCCATTCATAATCTGCGCATACTGCTTAGGAATGAGCGTTGCCCAATCGTAAGTGCTTACACCCTGAATCTGATAGGCCTTGTCGTTGATTTCCATATACTGCTTGGCATTGAGCGGCGTTACACCATTGGTGTTTGGATTCTGCCAACCCATATAGCCGTCGAAGGTTACCTGCACCTTGCCACTCTTACCTTTCTTGGTAGTAACCAAGATAACACCGTTAGAAGCACGCGCACCATAGATGGCACTTGAGGCAGCATCCTTAAGTACGTCGATACTCTCGATATCGTTAGGCGACAAGTCGGTGATAGAACCACCAGGCACACCATCGATGACATAAAGCGGGGTGTTAGAACCTGCAGTACCCATACCACGGATAACTACCTTGTAGCTCTCACCCGGCTGACCTGAATTCATAACAATGTTCATACCTGCTGCCTGGCTCTGCAGAGCACCAAAGGCATCGACGGCATTGATGGCAGCAATGTTGTCGGAAGTAACGTGTACGGTAGAACCAGTAACCAGCTTCTTGCGCTGGGTACCATAACCCACTACCACCACATCGTTAAGCACCTCGGAGTCTTCCTCGAGGGTAACGTTAACGGTCTTGCCTGCTGCCGACTTAATAGTTACATTCTTGTAACCTACAAAAGAGATACGGATACTTGCACCTTTGGTAACGGTGATGCTGAAAGAACCATCGGCTCCTGTAAGCGTACCATTACTCTGAGTGCCTAACTCAATGACACTGGCACCGATAACCGGTTCGCCACTTGTGTCGAGAACAACACCTTTCACCTGCACAGTAGCCTTAGCCTGGGTAACAGCCTGACTGGCTCGAGCCTGAGCCACGGGCATAGTTGACCCCAGAACCAACATTCCTGCACATACAGCAGAAAGGATTTTAGAATAGTTGTACATAATAGTAATAAATTAATTAGTAATATAACCGGTAATAGGTTTTTATGTTCCATGCTATATCAACCCAAAGTTTAGGGTTGATTAATTCTACTAAGTTTTTAACGTCGCAAATATACAATATATATCAATTAATTGCAAACAAGGAAAAGAATTTAACGGACGAATAGGCCGTTTTATCGATAAAAGCAAAATTTTAACCTAAATTATAAAAGAAAAATCAGCCGAAAGACGATTCTTCCGACTGATTATCAAATACTTAGCCTAATTTGGCCTATTCTTACTCCCACTCGATTGTTGCAGGTGGTTTTGAGGAGATATCATAGCAAACGCGGTTCACACCACGTACCTTATTAATAATCTCGTTGCTTACCTTAGCCATAAACTCGTAAGGCAGATGAGCCCAGTCGGCAGTCATAGCGTCGGTACTGGTAACAGCACGCAGAGCTACGGGATGCTCGTATGTACGCTCGTCGCCCATCACACCAACCGAACGAACAGTTGACAAGAGAATGGCACCGGCCTGCCAAATCTGATCGTAGAGCGAAACCTCGATTTCGCCATCCTGCATCTCGGCAGGAACACCAGCTGCCAGCACCTTGCGAGCTTCCTCGCCAGAGAGCTTAACCTTATACTCACGCAATCCGCGGATATAGATATCGTCGGCATTCTGCAGAATCTCAACCTTCTCGCGAGTAATGTCGCCCAGAATACGAACGGCAAGACCAGGACCTGGGAAGGGGTGACGAGTAATCAAGTGCTCAGGCATGCCCATCTGGCGACCTACGCGACGCACCTCGTCCTTGAACAACCACTTGAGAGGCTCGCAGAGCTGCAAGTGCATCTCCTTTGGCAGACCACCTACGTTGTGATGACTCTTGATAACCTTACCTGTGATATTCAGACTCTCGATACGGTCGGGATAGATTGTACCCTGAGCCAGCCACTTGGCATCGGTAATCTTCTTGGCCTCGGCATTAAACACCTCAACGAAATCGCGACCAATAATCTTACGCTTCTGCTCAGGATCGGTCATACCAGCCAAATCGCTGAAGAACTTCTCGCTGGCATCAACACCTATCACATTAAGACCCAGCACCTTGTAATCTTCCATAACCTGAGTAAACTCGTTCTTGCGGAGCATACCGTGGTCGACGAAGATACAGGTAAGATTCTTACCAATGGCCTTATTAAGCAATACAGCTGCTACAGAAGAATCAACACCGCCACTAAGACCGAGGATAACGCGGTCGTTACCCAGCTGCGCCTTGAGCTCAGCTACAGTAGAATCGACAAACGAAGCTGCACTCCACTCCTGCTTAGAACCACAGATATCGACAACGAAGTTCTTCAAGAGCTGTGTGCCCTGAAGGGTGTGGAATACCTCTGGGTGGAACTGTACGGCCCAAACGGGCTGCTTGGTTGATGCAAAAGCAGCATTTGTAACATCCTTAGTTGAACCAATGACCTTGAAATCGTCGGGGATGGCAGTGATGGTATCACCATGGCTCATCCATACCTGAGAATGCTGGTCGAAACCCTTGAAAAGTGGGTTGGTGGTGTCTACCGTCTGGAGGTTGGCACGACCATACTCGCGAGAGTCGGCCTTCTCGACCTTACCGCCAAGTGTATGCGAGATGAACTGAGCACCATAACAGATACCCAACACTGGCAGACGACCAATAAACTGGCTCAGATCTACCTTGAAAGCCTCAGGATCGTGAACCGAGTAGGGTGAACCACTCAGGATTACTCCAATCACCGAAGGATCGTCCTTAGGGAACTTGTTGTAAGGCAGAATCTCGCAGAAGGTGTCAAGTTCGCGAACGCGACGACCTATCAGCTGGGTTGTCTGCGAACCGAAATCTAAAATAATAATCTTCTGTGTCATACTTATTTAATTATTGAACATTGACTTTTGAATATTACAAGCCTTCGACAAAGGCGTTTGCCTTGTCGAGGGTATCGAGCTTTCCCACATCGAGCAGGCGCAGGTCCTTGGCTTCGTAGCCTCGGATAAGGTGAGAGCCACATGCCTTAAGGTAGAAGTCCATTATGGGGAAGCGCTCTGGCCAATCGGCAAGTAAAGGGGCTAACGATGGGTGAAACATGTGAATGCCACTAAAGGCCAAAGATTGACCTTCACAACCTTTAACCTCGCCAGTTTCTATATTCTTCCAACCAACCAAGCGCATCGTTTCGTCGAACTGCAGATAGCGTTTGGTCTGGCGCTGACTAACCACCAAGAGTGGTGCATCAGTAGGCAGAGCTGTAAGATCGAGATTGCTCAGAATATCTACATTATGAATAAGGATTGGCTCGCAGGCATCGAACAATGGGAGAGCCTTCTTTATACCTCCACCTGTTTCGAGCAGCATATCGCTCTCGTCGCTAATGCGGATATCAAGACCAAAATTATCATTGGCCTTAAGATAATCTACAATCTGACCTGCGAAGTGGTGCACATTGACCACAATGCGCTCATAACCAGAGTATTTAAGTTTTTGGATTACATGCCAAATGAGCGGCTGCCCCCCTACCCTCACCAGCGCCTTTGGCATGGTGTCGGTTAGCGGCTTGAGCCTTGTGCCAAGCCCTGCGGCAAATATCATTGCTTGCTTCATTTAGCGCACTATGCTTTATTTGGGTTGCAAAGGTACAACTATTTTCGGAGATAAAAAAGAAATTGCCCCAAAAATTTTGGAGCAATTTACTTTTCATCTTAGAACATACGTGGACCACCGAAGCCACCGCCACGGGGACCGCCTCCTCCACGAGGACCGCCGCCCATTGGCATACCACCGCGGCCACCACGGCCACCACCAGGACCCATGCCGAAGCCACCCTGGCGACCAGCCTTACCACCAAACAAATTCAATCTATAAATTACGTGAACCATTCCGTAGCTGGTAATAGCGTTGTAACTGGTCTCACCGCTTGAGAGTGCTGAAAGTGTGCGGCTTACATTAGACTGCTGCTGCAGGATATCGTACAACTGCAGAGAAACGGTGAGAGCATTTCCTTTCAAGAAACTCTGCGAAAGCTGGGCATTCCAGATAAGTTCGTTAGTGTTCATCGAGGCATCGCTATAACCACGACGACTCTGCATGTTCATGTTTGTTGTGAGCGATGTACCCCAAGGAGCTGTAACACCAATCATACCTCCATATGAGAACTGCCATGTATCGAGATCGTTATTCTTCTGCAGTTCACTACGAGAACGCATATAGTTGAGCGAACCATTGAGTTCAACCTCTAACCAGTCGTTACGATAGCTGGCAGCCAGACGCTCACCAAGAGTTGTAGAAGTGGTAACACTCTTCTGAGAATCAGTATTTACACCCACACTAACAAAACCTACGTTGTGGTTATAACCAAGGTTGGTGAATGTGTTAATATTGAAATAGCCAGCTGAGTCGAGAGCGGTATTAAACATGAAGCCCACGTTAGCATTCCAGTTACCATTGATATTCTCTGGACGAGTAATGGTTGCACCAGAACCATCCTGAAGATACGAAGTCTTGTTAGCAATAGAGTTGCTTGTGGTAGAGAAATTAACAAAAGTCATCACAGCACGCTGATGCTTCTGGAAATAGTCATTGTAGAACAACTGGAAGTTCTGAGTGAACGATGGCTTCAGTCCTGGGTTACCAGTTGTAATACGCAGTGGGTTGCTATCATCATATACATCAAGCAGGTCGCTGATTGAAGGCTGCTGGCTACGTCCACGATAGGTGAAACGCAGCTGTCCTGTCTGCGATTTCTTCCAACGGAAGTCAAGTGTAGGAGTAAAGTTGGTTACAGTACGTGTGGTATCAGCTCGGTAAACCTTTCCATCAGCCTTGGCATAGTCCTGCAGGAAATGCGACTTCTGAGGAATTACCTGGAAACCAACGTTGAAGTTATAAGCCTTACGAACAATGCGCAACATCAACTCACCTGTATGTGTATAATTGGAATACTCAGAGAACTTGCTCAGCTTTGTGTCCTTATAAGATTCCAGTGGATTAGCAAGATGACCTAAGTAAGCATCCCAGTTACGATACTGAGGAACAATATTAGTAAAATCAACACCAGTCAGGCTATAGGTATTACGATCGCTCTTAGTAAAACTATACTGGAAGGTATAGCTGAACTGCAGATATACCTGACGAGCAATTGGCTCACTATATGTCAAGCGGGCACTGTAACCCCAACGATCCTGAGGTGTAACGCTATAGCGGTTAGTGCTGTAAACAGTATCGATTACATTACCTTGATAATTCAGATACTTAAACAACTCAGAGAAGCTGTTCGACATCTGCTTGCTGGTACCCTCGCTCCAGTTGGCATTCAACTGCAAGGTGATGTTACGTCCACTATTGTTTAGACGACGGTTAAACTGCAACATACCTCTGAGGTTCTTTGAGTCGCTATAGGTGATGCCATCCTGCACGCTATAGTTCTGAGCAATGCCATACTTCTTAGCAATATCGAAAACGTCAGCCAGAGGATCAGTGCTATGATCAAAGGGATTGCTATCAAAAGTAGCATCCTTGCTCAGACTCTCACCATCGTTAGTGCTATAACTGAAGTTAGGACGGAACATAATATTGGTCATAGAGTCAGGCTGCCACTCCAATCTCATCTGTCCATTCCAGCTATTTGAACGTGAGTAGCTCTGGCTAATACCATTACGGAATTGTGAACTGCTTGCATCAACAAAGTTCTGGCTATTACTCTTTGAATAGGTATCGCCATCGCTGTGGTTCCAACGAATGCTACCATCGAGCTTGAGTTTAGCACCCTCATAGTTAAGGTTCAAACCTGTCATTTTATTGGCAGTAAGACCTTGACGACCACCACCAAAACGGCCACCACCGCCACCACCGGGGAATCCCATATCGTTGGTGTTGTTAGCATTTGTCATGAGGAATATCTTGGTAGCGTCCTGCATGATACCACCAAAGATACGACCTGCATAACGATTCTTGGTACCAGCAGCAATATCAGCATTGGCCATGATACCCTTGTTCATACCCTGCTTAATGCCGAAATCGAGCACAGTCTCTTCCTCACCATCTTCGATACCAGAAACACGAGCCAAATCACTCTGCTTGTCGTAGGCCTTAATACGATCGATGATGTTAGTTGGCAGGTTCTTGATTGCTGTCTTGGTATCGCCTGTCATGAACTCTTTACCATCAACGAGGATCTTCTTAACCTCCTTACCATTAATCTTAATGGTACCATCGTCGCTAACCTCGGCACCAGGAAGGCGTTTAACCAGTTCCTCGACAACTGAGCCCTCAGGTGTACGGAAAGCAGCTGCATTATATACAAAGGTGTCGGCCTTAAGCGTTACCTTTGATGCACGCGCTGTAACAGTAGCACCCTTCAGCATAATAGCATCGGGAGCCAACGAGATGGTTCCTGCATTGTAGCCCTTACCATCTTTCAGTGTAATCTTCTTGGTGTAAGATTTAAAACCTACATAGGTAATCTTCAGGGTGTAAGTACCATCGTTAGGGGCTGTAATACGAAACGCACCCTCGGTGTTAGTTACAGCATTGGCTACAACTTTTTCTCCAGAAAGGATAGAAGCGGTAGCCTGAATAACTGCATCCTGTGTATCCTGCTCAATCACTTTACCCGAAATCACGCGTTGTGCGTGTACTGATAATACCGTTAAAGATACGGCCATCATGAATAGTAATAATCTTCTCATTGTTACTTTTTTCTATGTTTTTTTGAAAGTTTGACGGCATTTCAGAAAAAAAGTTTAACCTATACACTATTTTTTTGGTATATTTGTTACGTTTTAAAAAAATAATGTTATCTTTGCACTCAGAAAAAAATTAAAAAGTCAACATAGGCACCAACAATGAGCCCGCAGAAAGTTGTCATATCCGACCAACTGAATCATACACTCGCAGAAGCAATTGCGGAGTGTGAGCACGATAAGGTTTTCGTCTTAGCCGACGAGACCACAGTCAAGTGCTGCCTGCCTATCATCGAGAAGTATGACTGCATGGCTGATGCCAAGCACATTATCATCGAGGCAACCGACACACATAAGAACCTGACATCGCTAAGTCATGTTTGGCAGGAGTTGAGCGAAGGCAAAGCAACACGTCACACCTTATTAATAAATATAGGCGGTGGCATGGTAACCGATTTAGGTGGTTTCGCAGCCTCAACCTTTAAGCGCGGCATTAACTATATCAACATTCCCACCACCCTACTGTCGATGGTCGACGCATCGGTAGGTGGAAAAACAGGCATCAACTTCTTAGGACTAAAGAACGAGATTGGTGTATTTAACAATGCCAAGAGCGTAATCTTAGACACTGAATTTCTAAAAACGCTGAATACTGAAAACATGCTGTCGGGTTATGCCGAAATGCTGAAACATGGCTTAATCTCGGACGAGAAAATGTTAGGCGAACTGCTTACTTTTGATATTGAGCAGCCTGACCTGGCACAGCTAAAGCGTATGGTGGCAGAATCGGTGGCTGTAAAGCAGCGCATCGTAACAGAAGACCCTACTGAAAAAGGCATACGCAAGGCGCTGAACTTAGGACATACGGCAGGACATGCGTTCGAATCGTTTGCACTAACACGCAAACCTGTACTACACGGCTATGCTGTGGCATGGGGACTGATTGTTGAACTCTATCTAAGCGCTATCAAAACTGGATTCCCCACCGATAAGATGCGCCAGACAGTGAGATTCATATTGGATCACTACGGAAAAATGACTATTACGTGCGATGATTACCCCACACTGTTGGAACTGATGACGCACGACAAGAAGAATATAGCTGGTGTCATTAACTTCACGCTTTTGGGAGGTGTAGGTAATATCCTTATCGACCAGACAGCAACGAAGGATGAGATCTATGAAGCATTCGACTTCTATAGAGAAAGCTAAATAAATGTTATAATTTACGCAAACCAATTCAACTTAATAGACCTAATCATATTACTAACTAATCAGGGTAGGACTGCTCGCGAGAGTAGTCCTATCTACTTTTTAGCCAGTAACTCAGCCTGCTTTCGTGCTGGTTTACCTGTTTCGGTCAGAGGAATCTGGTTTACGTGAATGTAAACTTTGGGGATATGGTATTTGGGGAGAACATTTTCGCAGATATCGCGAAGCTCATCAGTATCGCCCTCAGTTAAAAGCACGACCACCTCGCCAAACTTCTCGTCCTTACGTTTACTTATTATATAAGGTACGCGCACGTAGGGTTTCAGAATACGCTCAACTTCTTCTATCTGTATTTTAATACCACCAGAACAAATCACATTATCCTTTCGACCACGAATACGAAACCTGCCATCTGGCGACAACTCTACTATATCATTAGTGACGAGCGTTTGGGCACAAACCTCAGGGGCATCAATCACCAAACACCCCTCAGCGGTCTGGCTCAACCTAACAGTAGGAAGGGGGGTATACCACTCGGAGGCTTCAGGGCCACTGATACGACGCAAAGCAATATGCGAGAGCGTTTCGGTCATACCGTATGTGCTCCATACAGCATGGGGAAACGTTCGCAACTCCTTTTCCATTGCCTCGTCAATAGCACCACCACCAATAAGCAAGTGGCGTATCTGCATGAGACGTTCCTTCTCCTCTGGCACTTGTAATGAGTTATATACCTGCATAGGTACCATGGCAGCAAGGGATAATTGATAATTATCAGTTAACGGATGGCCACTTGGAGCAACACTGATTAACTTGAGGCCTCGCTCTATGGAGCGCACTACCATCATCTTACCAGCTATGTAATCGGTCGACATGCAAAGTAAAGCTGTATCGCCTGCCTTCAAACCTAAGAAATCGCACGTAATACGCGCAGAATTAAACATTCTGCGTTTCTCAACCTGCATACGTTTAGGTTCGCCAGTACTACCGCTGGTCTTCACCTCAACAAACTCCGATGGGTTATTCCACTCCTCTAAAAATTCCTCTAACGACATAACCACAGTTTATCGCCACGGATTTCAAGCGGCATGGGAATGTTATCAGTAAAGAGTTGTCCTGTACCCAACCCCTGGGGCATGGTGATGTGATTGCCATACACGTTCGAGGCGTATTGGGCAATAGCATTCAAACCAATATTACTCTCAAGGGCAGAGGTTATCCACGAGCCAATACCCAAATCGCGAGCTATATCAATCCACTCACTGCAGCCCTTCATTCCACCATGCAGGGAGGGTTTCAAGATGATGTAGCGTGGCTTGATAATCTCGAGCATATGGCGTTTCATCTCAGGATCGTTCACACCTATCAATTCCTCGTCGAGTGCAATAGGCAGAGGCGACTCTCTGCAGAGTTCAGACATAAAAGCCCATTGGCCCTGCTTGATGGGCTGCTCGATAGAATGGATATTGTATTGCGATAGCAGCTCCAGTTTATAAAGCGCCTCATCGTATGTAAAGCCTCCATTAGCATCAAGACGAAGTTCCACCTCGTGGAAAGAAAAACGCTCACGTATGCGCTTAACCAAATCCAGTTCCTTATCAAAGTCGATAGCACCAATCTTTAACTTCACGCAACGGAAGCCTTTAGATAGTTTCTCCTCCATGCGTTGGAGCATCTCATCGTAGCTGCCCATCCACACCAATCCATTGATGGGGATACCTACTTCGCCACGACTAAAAGGTGTGTCGAATAAGAGGTGAGAACTGTGGGGGGATAGATGTTGGGCATGCAGATCAAGAACTGCAGTTTCAAGACCAAAAAGCATTGAGGGATAATCTCTCATAGCCTCAATATCTATCTCGCCCTGAGCGCAATATGCCTCACAAAAAGCAAGTAGCTTAGCCTTGTAGACATCATCCGCCATTGCATCGCAACTCAAATCAGGCAATGGAGCACACTCCCCCACTCCCGTCTTATCACCATCCGTAAGGTATATCAACCATATCTTACGAGTTAAATACACCCCACGCGAAGTCCCCGCCGGCTGTTTAAAATGCAAAAGGCGTTCTTCTATTTCGTAGGTCATGGCAGTTTGGGATATTTCTTGAAGTCGGGTTTGCGCTTTTCCAGAAAGGCCTTACCACCTTCTTGGGCTTCATCGAGGAAATAGTAGAGCATGGTACAATCGCCTGCTAACTCCTGAATACCCGCCTGACCATCCAGTTCGGCATTCAAGCCTGCCTTAATCATACGCAATGCCAAAGGCGAACGCTCCATCATAATCTCAGCCCACTCTACACACTCATCTTCCAAACGCTCGATAGGCACCACCTTATTTACCATGCCCATATCCTCAGCCTCCTTAGCCGTATACTGACGACAGAGGAACCATATTTCGCGCGCCTTCTTCTGACCCACGATACGTGCCAGATACGAAGAACCAAAACCTGCATCGAACGAACCTACCTTAGGACCTGTCTGACCAAAGATAGCATTCTCTGAGGCAATAGTCAAATCGCAAACCAAGTGCAACACATGACCACCACCTATGGCATAACCATTCACCATCGCAATAACAGGTTTAGGCAAACGACGAATCTGCATCTGCACATCGAGCACGCTCAAACGGGGCACGCCCTCTTCGTCTACATAACCTCCACGACCTTTTACATGCATATCGCCTCCTGAGCAGAAAGCATGTTTCACGTCAGCTAAAGTCTTACCCTCAGGAACTTCGCTCATTGCACCAGTAAGCAACACCACGCTGATATCCTGCATTTCGCGGCACATGGCAAAAGCCTGACTCAGTTCCCAAGTAGTCTTGGGAGTAAAGGCGTTACGATAACGCGCACGATTGATGGTAATCTTAGCAATACCGTTATACTCTTCAAATAAAATTTCCTTAAACTCTCTTATCGTTTTCCACTTTCTCATTTTTCAAAATCTGATAATATGATTTAACTACACGTTCATCCTCATCTGCATCGGTAAAAATCTCCAGCAGTACAGGACGATTAGATTTCTTGTTCAGCAACGTATCGATGCCTTTCTGCATTTCCTCCATATTGGTGGCCTTCATATAGCGGATATTGTTCTGCTTACAGATACCCTGAGCTGTTGTCTGGTGAGCAGCAGCTACATAACTATCGCGAACAGGACTTTGCTCCAAGCCCTTCAGCATATTAAAGATACCACCCTTACCATTATTCAGCAATACGATATGCAGGTTACCATTCAGGTTCTGATTCCAAAGGGCGTTCTGATCGTAGAAGAAGCTCAAATCGCCAAGCACACACAGCACCTTCTCATCGCCTGTTACGATAGAACATCCAGCTGCAGTCGACAGTGAGCCATCGATACCATTCACACCACGATTACAGAATACATAGTGGCGTGCATAGAGGTTAGCCAAGCGGATAGCACTACTATTGCCATAATGTATATAGCGATAGATGGCCTTACCTAACTTATCCTCCAGATACTTAACGACTGCCATCTGAGAATATTCAGGTTCGAACTTCATGGCACGATAGGCAGCAAGACGGGTTGCCTGATCCCAACGGGCCTTAAACGTAGCAGTAGAGCTGATGGCTTTGAACTTAATGGCATCAACCAAGTCCTCAATCACATCGGCAGGACTACCCTCGATAACACCATACAACTGCATCGAGGTATCATGGATACTACCATCCTCGGTAACTGCCCAGATATGGACATCCTTCAGGCCACGCAACCATTTCTTGATACGCTTGCTCACCAGTGTATCGCCCACATAAAGCACAAAGTCGGGCTGATAGGCTGGGTTATCACCCAAGACATGGATGACCTCATCGAAATTAGTACCGCCTTTGCCAACACTCAGCGCCTCATGAACTATCACGGCACACTGCGAAAGCATGAACAACTCCTGCGGAATCAAATCTTCGGTAGACAGCTGACCAATAATCACCATGGGTTTCCTGGCAGCTGCAAACTGACCAGCACACTCCAGTGATATCAGCGCCTGATTGCTTCGTGGCGTGAGCAACTGAATCATGCGCTCATCGGGGAGTTTCTCGACATTATACTCAAACAAGGGTTCTGATATAGGCACATTAATATGCACAGGGCCACAACCATGATGGCGTGTCTCGTTCATAGCCTCGTTTACCAATCGGTTGCAATACCAGTGCATCTCGTCATTATACACCTCAGGCAGACTCACTGCTTTCTTTACGAATCGTCCCAAGGCGTCAGGCTGAGGAAGTGTCTGGCCATCCAGCTGATCAATCCATTGAGCAGGACGATCGGCTGATATCACCACCAATGGCATATGCTGATAATAAGCCTCAGCCACAGCGGGGGCCAGATTCAGCAATGCTGTACCACTGGTTACACAAACAGCCACAGGGCGATGAATCACTTGCGCCATACCTAAGGCATAGAAGCCTGCACTACGTTCGTCGGTTACTGGATAGCACTCTATATCAGGGCACTCGTTCAGATTGTGTACAATCGCTGAGTTACGACTACCAGGACATACCACTGCATATCTCACTCCATGTGCTACCAACAAGCTTGTTAGTATGTTTACGTTTTCCTTACTACTGTACATATAATAGTCTTTTCATTGTTTCCATTTTCGCTTCCGTTTCCAGCCACTCCTGCTCCTCGGTGCTATCCTTCAATAGTCCTCCGCCAGCATAGAGATGGCAAATATCGCCCTCGATGTTCATACATCTTAGCGACACATAGAGATGGGTTTTCTCCTGTGCTAAAGGGCCCATGAATCCACTATAGTATCTACGTGGGGTATGCTCATTTTTTACTATAAACCGGAAAGCCTCTCGTTTAGGCAATCCGCACACTGCGGGTGTGGGATGCAAGGCTTGTAATAAGTCGCCAATATGGTTATGATGACTCAATCTAAAAGTAAAGTCACTCCTCAAATGCACCAAATTGGCTGCTCTTACAGTTCGAGGGCCCTCCTCTCTGAACTCGCCCGTAAACTGCTCCAAACATTCTGTAATGTATGTAGCCACGATACGCTGTTCTTGTATATTCTTCGTACTCCAAGTCAATGTCTCACCCTCACCATTCAACTGGTCGCCTTCCAACTTCATTGTTCCTGCCAGGGCAATGGTACGCCAATCATTTCCACAACCATCCAACAGGATTTCTGGGGTAGCAGTCAGCCAGCATCCACTCTTTTCGGTTTCTACCAAGGCAATGAACAAACGGGGATATAGCTCACATGCCCTGTAAAACAGCTCCATCGTATCAACGCCATCAGGCATTTTCTCGTCTGCACATCTGGCCAACACAATCTTTCTGAACTTGTCTGCCTCTAACTGCGAGTGATAATTAGCGAAATCAACCTTATAGTATATAGACACATCACTTGCTGGCTTGTTTCTACGATTATCGGCCGATAGGCGTACATTTTTCAAAGCAACGGTTTCTGCCTCACCTTGTATCAAAACCACAGGCTGACCAGCCTTAACCTCAAAAGGTGCCACCACAAAGCCTTGCTTGCCATTCAGTTCTGCCAACGAATACAGCTCCAGTGGCTCACCATCAGTTTGACGGATAAGTGTGGCGTGGTCTTCATGGGGTAATCTGTATATTGCGAATGCTGACATTATTTCTTCTGTTTTATTATATAGTTAGTAACTCGCACACTTGATATCAGATCGCCTACAGTATCCTTTATTTCCACATTCCACACATGCAGCGTTTTTCCTTTGTGCATCATTTTGGCAAAAGCGGTTACCGTATCGCCTTCGAGTACAGCCTTCACATGACTACCACTTACTTCAATGCCCACACAGGCACATCCAGGACAGAGAGCCGAAGATGCTACACCGGCTAAATTCTCGGCTAAAGCCAACGAAGCGCCACCACTCAGGAATCCAAATGGCTGGCGATTACGCTCATCTACTTTCATCTTAGCCATACAAGTATCAACCTCGGGAGTAGAAATAAACTCCATCCCGAGGGCTGTACTTAAATTGGGCTTTGCGTTTATTATTTCCTTAATTCTCTCTACGTTCACTTTTAAATTTTTAATTCTAAACTTCACTTACTTGAACAGAGAGTACTCTGGCACACTCCACGCCAAGGCGCTGGCACCAAGCACATCTCTTTCTCTATCATTGAGTTTCGAAACAAGAATTTTAACCTTGTCTCGCAAATTACCAAATACATGTTCCTCGAACGACTTGTAGGTTGGCTCCAACAGCCAGTTGCCGGCATGGGATATACCGCCAGTCAAGATGATAGCCTCAGGGTCGACGATGGATGCATAGTTAGCCAATCCTAAGCCCAGCATCTCACCTGTTCTACGATAAACCTCTATCGCTAACTCATCACCCTGATCGCAACACTCCTTGATGGTGCGTGGTGTCAACTTATCCAAGTCTCTCATTAACGAAGGTGTATCACGCTCAGCCATTAATTCCTTAGCGGTATTTATAATACCCGCTGCACCAGCATAAGCCTCCAGACAACCCTCATGACCACAACCACACGCACGTCCGTGGTTCACCACGCAGGTATGTCCAAACTCGCCAGCATAGCCGTTATGTCCCTGATGGTCGTCGCCAGCCGAGAAGAAGCAGCTGCCCAATCCTACGCCCAGACTCAGAATGATAAAGTTCTTCATACCATGGGCACATCCAAAGGTAAACTCTCCCAATGCCGACACATGAGCATCGTTCGACAGGCCCACAGCCAAGCCGATTCTATCTCTGAGCATGGCGCTAAGGGGTATAATACCCTTCCAAGGCAAATTGGCAGCATTCTCGATACATCCTGATACCGAGCTGGCGCTTGGCGAGCTAACACCAATAGAACGGATGGTTTCGTAGCCCCCATTAGCCTCTACCAGATTTACAATCTTGTCGCTCAAAGCAGTCACGAAGTTGTTTACATCAGGGTAGTCGCTTGTCAGGAAGGATTCCTCGGCAATAATATTACCGCGGATATCCACTACAGCGTAGGTTGTGAGTTCATTACTGATATCAACACCTACCACTTTGGTTTTAATCTGATACTCCTCCATAAATTGTTGGTTAGTTATTTAAACAACGAATACTCCTTCACATCCCATGCCAGCGCACTGGCTCCTAACACATCACGCTCACCCTCTTTCAGGATAGACACCAGAATACGGGTTTTGTTCTTGATATTATGGAATACGTGTTCCTCGAACGAGGCACGCATGGGTTTCAACAACCATTTACCAGCCTGAGTCATATCACCAGTCAAGATAATAGCCTCAGGGTTCAGTACCGATGCATAATTAGCCATAGCCAATCCCAGGATTTCACCTGTTTTGCGGAATACTTCGATGGCCACTTTATCACCTTTGTAACAGCAGTCGGCAATCGACTTGATGCTCATCTCCTGCAAATCACTCAACAAGGTAGGTTCCTTGCTGGCAGCAATCAGCTCATCGGCAGTCTTAATCACTCCCCTCTCCGAGCAATAGGTTTCCAAGCATCCTTTATTACCACAACCACACTGGCGACCGTTTACCTCTACACAGGTATGTCCAAATTCACCAGCAAAGCCGTTATATCCCAAATGTGGCTGTCCGTTTGAGAAGAAACAACTTCCCAATCCACCATGACTGATGGTAACCACCACAAAATCTTTCATGCCATGGGCACTACCATACGATTTCTCGCTGAGTGCTGTTACATGAGCATCGTTAGCCACAGCAACAGCCAGTCCTAACTGGTCTCTCAGTAAGGCAGCCAAGGGTATTACCCCCTTCCATGGCAGGTTAGCAGCATTCTCTATACAGCCAGTAACCGAGCTGGCGCTTGGTGCACTCACACCTACCGAGCGGATAGTCTCATAACCACCATACTCCTCTACCAGCGCTACTATTTTCTCGCAGAGAGCAGCCACAAATTCGTTCACGTCGTCATGATCGGTGGTCAGGAAATAATCCTGAGCCACTATCTCTCCTCGTATATCCACTACAGCATAAGTGGTACGATCGGTACGGATATCGATTCCAACTACACGTGTTTTAATTCTATCAACACTTTCACTTTCTTTTCTATCCATATACATTATGATTACTTAAACAACGAATATTCTCTAACCTCCCATGCCAGGACACTGGCACCCAACACGTCATTAGACACGCAATCATCCTCAGATATCAAGAACTTAGTCTTGCCACAAGTATTATGGAACACATACCTGTCGAACATCTCCTTAGCAGGGTCGAACAGCCATTTTCCAACTTTGGATATTTCGCCTGTAAAAATAAAAGCCTCAGGATCTACCATCGATGCATAGTTGGCCAAGCCTAAGCCTAACAACTCGCCCGTTCTACGATAAACCTCTATTGCCAATTCATCCCCCTGCTCACACATCTGGGTAATCATTTCTGGTGTCAGTTTCTCCACACCTCGCATCAACGAAGGTTTCGAAGTCTGTTCCAATATTTCCTGAGCAGTAGCCTTAATGCCCCTGGCAGCTACATAAGCCTCCAGGCATCCTTTATTTCCACAGCTGCACTGGCGACCATTATTTACGATACACGCATGACCTATTTCGCCTGCGAAGCCATCATTTCCCTTATGTATCATACCATTTGAGAACAAGCAGCTACCAATGCCGCTTCCCATGGTAAGCACCACAAAATCTCTCATGCCGCGAGCCAATCCATAGGTATGCTCGCCTAAGGCTCTTACATCGGCATTATTTGCCACAGCAACAGCATAACCTGTACGATCTCTCAGCAAAGCGCCTAAGGGTACCACCCCTTTCCAAGGCAGGTTAGGAGCATGCTCAATACTACCAGTCATAAAGTTAGCACTTGGAGCACTAATCCCTACCGAACGAATGCTTTCAAAACCACCGTTCTGTTCAACCATATTTATAAGGCGTTCGCTCAACGCCGACACGAATTGGTTTATATCTGTATAGTCCAGAGTCGGGAAGCTATCCATCACCACGATTTCGCCTCTCACGTCGACAATAGCGTAAGTAGTGGCATCCAGGCTGATGTCAATCCCAATGACCCTTTTCTTGATTGTTTCTTGTTCCATCAAAGTGTTCTCAGTTATCAGCCACAAATATATACTTTTTTTATAGATTGAGCAAATCTTTATCACTTTTTTTGCAAATATTTACCCCAATCTTGCATTTTTCGAGATATTTTCGTAACTTTGCAGCCATAAAATTGAAATATTCGAATATCAAAGATGAACATTTTAGAGTTAAGCGAACAAGAAATCGGAAGGCGCCAGAGCCTTCAGGAACTGCGCTCGATGGGTATCGATCCCTATCCTGCAGCCGAGTTCCCAACAAATGCTTTCAGCACAGAGATTAAGGAAAACTTTAAGGACGACGAGGAGCGCGAGGTAGTGATTGCCGGACGTATGATGAGTCGTCGTGTCATGGGTAAGGCATCGTTTGCCGAGCTTCAGGACTCTAAAGGCCGAATTCAGGTTTATATCACTCGCGACGACCTTTGTCCAGGCGAGAATAAGGATTTATATAATAATGTATTCAAACGCCTGCTGGATATTGGCGACTTTATCGGCATTAAGGGTAAGGTATTCCGCACCCAGACAGGCGAGATCTCAGTTCACGCATCTGAGCTCACTCTGCTCTCTAAGAGCCTTAAGCCACTGCCTATCGTAAAGTACAAGGACGGTGTGGCTTACGACAAATTCGACGACCCAGAACTCCGTTATCGCCAGCGTTATGTTGACCTGGTAGTTAACGAGGGCGTAAAAGATACTTTCCTCAAGCGTGCCACTATTATCCGCACCCTGCGTAGCATTCTCGACAATGCTGGTTACACAGAGGTCGACACACCTATCCTGCAGAATATCGCAGGTGGTGCTTCAGCACGCCCATTCATCACCCACTTCAATGCACTCAATCAGGACATGTACATGCGTATTGCCACTGAGCTTTATCTGAAGCGCCTTATCGTAGGTGGTTTCGAGGGTGTTTACGAGATGGGTAAGAACTTCCGCAACGAGGGTATGGATAAGACTCACAACCCTGAGTTCACCTGCATGGAGCTCTACGTGAGCTACAAGGACCTGCTTTGGGGTATGACCTTTACCGAGAACATGCTGGAGCAGATTTGTACTGCTGTAAACGGCAAGCCTGAGGTAGAGATCGATGGTAATATCATCTCATTCAAGGCACCATTCTGTCGTTTGCCTATCCTCGATGCCATCAAGGAGAAGACAGGTTTCGATTGCGATGGCAAGACTGAGGACGAAATTCGCGCATTCTGCCTCTCAAAGGGTATGGATGTTGACGAGACCATGGGTAAGGGTAAGCTCATCGACGAACTCTTTGGTGAGTTCTGCGAGGGTTCATTCATCCAGCCCACATTCATTACCGACTATCCTGTTGAAATGTCACCTCTTACCAAGATGCATCGCTCTAAGCCAGGACTCACTGAGCGTTTCGAGCTGATGGTAAATGGCAAGGAGCTGGCTAACGCATATTCCGAGCTTAACGACCCCATCGACCAGGAGGAGCGTTTCATTGAGCAGATGAAGCTTGCCGACAAGGGCGACGACGAGGCCATGATCATCGACCAGGACTTCCTGCGCGCATTGCAGTATGGTATGCCACCAACCTTTGGTATTGGTATTGGTATCGACCGTCTGGTTATGCTGCTCACAGGTAAGTTCACCATTGGCGAGGTTATGCTGTTCCCACAGATGAAGCCTGAGAAGAAGATTCCTCAGAGCACACCTGCCGAGTGGGCTGAGATTGGCGTAGCTGAGGAGTGGGTACCAGTTCTGCGCAAGGCTGGTTTCAACTTGATTACAAACATCAAGGACGAGAAGCCTCAGGGCCTCCAGCAGAAGATTGGCGACATCGTTAAGAAGTACAAGCTCGAAATGCAGAAGCCAAGTGTAGACGAGGTTGCTGCATGGATTGAGAAGGCGCAGGCCTAATTGTCAATTGTCAATTTGAACTATGTTTAATTGTGGTAAGATAGCGATTATCGGTGGTGGTAGCTGGGCAACAGCCATAGCCAAGATTGTGGTGAGCCATACACACCACATTGGATGGTATATGCGTCGCGACGACCGTATTGAGGATTTCCGTCGCATGGGTCATAACCCTGCCTACCTAACCAGCGTCCACTTCAATATCGACGAGATTTACTTCGATAGCGATTTGAACCGTATTGCCCAGCAGTACGACACGCTGGTGTTTGTCACCCCGTCGCCTTACCTCAAGAGTCACCTCAAGAAACTTAAGACGCGAATACGCGATAAGTTTATACTAACTGCTATTAAAGGTATCGTACCTGATGAGAATCTCGTTTGTAGCGAGTATTTTCATCAGGTGTACGATGTACCTTACGAGAACTTAGCCTGCATTGGTGGTCCTTCTCATGCCGAGGAGGTTGCCCTCGAACGTCTCTCCTACCTCACTGTAGGTTGTGCCGATCGTGAAAAAGCCCAGGCTTTCTGCGATGTACTCTCAAGCGAATACATCAAGACAAAGACCTCTACCGATGTGGTGGGCATTGAGTATTCTTCCGTTTTGAAGAATGTATATGCCATTGCAGCGGGTATCTGTAGCGGACTGAAGTATGGCGACAACTTCCAGTCGGTACTCATGGCCAACGCTGTTCAGGAAATGAACCGTTTCCTTACAGCCGTTTACCCATTAGAGCGCAACGCCTACGATAGCGTTTACCTTGGCGACCTGCTGGTAACAGGTTACAGTAATTTCTCACGTAACCGTACCTTTGGTACCATGATTGGTAAGGGCTACTCCGTAAAGAGCGCCCAGATAGAGATGGAGATGATTGCCGAGGGATATTTTGGCACCAAGTGCATGAAAGAGATTAACCGTCACTGTCACGTCAACATGCCAATACTTGATGCCGTTTATAATATCCTCTACGAGCGCATTGCTCCACAGATTGAAATCAAGTTGCTTACCGACTCTTTCAGATAAGCCAACGGGATTATAGTCGTTTTTCTATCACCTCCCAATCCACTATTTGCCACAAAGCAGCCAAGTGGTCAGGACGACGATTCTGGTAATCGATATAATAGGCATGCTCCCACACATCGAAAGTGAGCAGTGGTTTCAGCCCCTTTTGCACAGGATTGGCAGCATTCGTTTCCTGAGTAATGACGAGCTTTCCGTCTTTATCGGCCGATAGCCACACCCATCCGCTTCCAAAAAGCGTAGCTCCTGATTTCTGGAACGCCTCTTTGAAAGCCTCAAACGAACCAAAATCGCGCGTAATAGCTTCTGCCAGCTTACCTTTTGGCGCATTATCAGCTTTCGCTGCATTGAACTGACCAAAGTACAGCTCATGGTTCAGTATCTGTCCTGCGTTGTTCAGTATACCTCCTGAGGCCTTGCAAACAATCTCCTGCAAAGTAGAATTCTCGAATCCACTGCCATCCAGCAGTCCATTCAGGTTATTCACATAGGCAGCTAGATGCTTTCCGTGATGAAACTCTAACGTCTTTTTACTAATTACAGGCTCCAATGCATCAATTGCATAGGGTAATACCATTAATTCAAACTTTCCCATCATTTTTGTGTTTTAAATTGTTTTTTATCATTCATTTATACGAAATTCAGGAACGCCTCAACCTGTTCCTTCAGAGACTTCAGCTGCTCATCGCTCAAGATCATACGCCCCTCAGTCCATGCTTCAATGTTGAGCGCAATACCAGTCTGCTGTTCCATCACATCAGCCTTGAAGAACTTGAGCAGTTCAGTTAGTTTCTCACGACATTTGCCTGTAGCCATCTTTCCGCCAGCGCCACTCAGTGCCACCTTCTTTCCGTTTATCACCGTTGGTGTCTCGTAGTCGCCAGCCACCAATGGGCGCGACAACCAGTCGAACAAGTTCTTTACATGACCTGGGTAGCTGAAGTTGTATTCTGGTGTGAATACCCATAATGCATCAGCCTCTTTTACCTTAGCACGTAGCTGCTTTACACTCTCAGGCTCAGGAAACTCTATGTCTTGGTTAATAAACGGCACATCCGCATAGTCCAGATAAGTTACTTGGGCACGTGTACCAATCATCTGTTCAGCCTCGCGAGCCAGCTGGCGATTGAAGGAGCCCTCCCTTAGCGAGCCTACAATAAAAAGAATTTTCTTCATAAGCATTTGTTTTTTTCCATGTTAATAATACGTTCTATAGTTTTTGTTTTTATACTCTGCGGCAAAAATACGCTTTTTTTTCGCTCGCTCCAAACTTTTGGTCCAGAATTATATGTTAAATTATCGTTAACACAGTGTAACAGCATGCGCTATGTCGCCGATTTTTTGTACCTTCGTATCCGTTTTGCCCTTTAAGAGGCGGATTACTTAGAAATGACAGGAAAAAAGATTGTTTTAACATGGGAACAGGAAAATATCAAATTACTGAACTAAAGAAGTGTACAGCCGACTACCACGATATATTAGGAGATGAACGTAAGGACGAACTACGTGATAGAATTTTACAAATTGTTGTCGACGACAAGAAATACCGCGAGAAGGATTACACGGCCAGTCAGTTGGCTGCCGACCTTGGTACCAACTGTCGATATATCTCGGCTGTGATGAACGAAAGATTTCACACCAACTTCAATGGATTGGTAAACAAGCATCGTATTGAAGAGGCCATGGAACTGCTGGCTAAAGAGCAGTATATCGAAAAATCGATAGAGGAGATTGGCGAGATGGTAGGTTTTGGAACCCGTCAGGCTTTCTATGCCTCGTTTTTCCGATTCCAGAACACCACTCCCAGGGAGTTTCGTATCAGGCACCTGGGCCCCATGAAGCGCAAAAGAAAGGCCAAAAAAGTTTAACTTTTCCGATTGCGATATTCGTAGAGTTCAAAGGAGTTGATAATGTTCTGCCAAAGCACATAACATCCAGCTCCTACCGAGGCTACAGGGTTAAGATATACATAAGCCACCCAGATGCTCAAGGCGGTATTCTTCTGGAACGACGCCTGACCACCATCAATCTCATCGCCTAACTGGCGACCAATCCAACGTCCCACCAGGAAGAGTACCAAACAAAGTATCAGGCTAAATGTGGCAATCATAATCAAGGTGCGCAAGGCAGCATCGCTGTGAACAATGTTACGAACTGTAACACCTGAGGTTACAGCAAGCTGGGCCGACCAGAGATAGAACGACAAATCAGGAATAGACACAATCCATGCACAAAGACGCTTGGCATAGTGCTGCACCAGCCATCCTAACACCAACGGAGCCACCAGCACCAAGGCCAGTTTCTGCAGGATGATAAAGAACACCTCCCAGAATCCAGCACTGGCACCACGCTCCAAAAGCGGGAACACAGCAGGAATCATAAGAGCTGAACCAAAGGCAGAGATAACCACATAGGCTGTCATGGTGTTGATATTGCCGCCTATCTTGGCAGTAACCACAGGAGCAGCAGTAGCAGCAGGGCCTATGATACACGTTAGCACGCTCTCCCAAATCAGCTTTTGTTCAGGCTGAGCCTCTACACAAAAGATAATCCACACGTTGAGTGCCACCAAGGCCACTTGCGCCAAGAGCACGCCAATATGCCAACGATGAGGACGCATCTGGTGGAAGTCGATACGACAGTAGGTAGAGAACAGGGTTGAAAACACCATGAAGGGAAATATCGTATCTACTACCTGGCCAAGTGTATCGCCAGCAGCATCGAGCTGGGGCACGAAATAAAACAGGAGATAAACCAATGTGCCTACAGCAATAGCCACAGGTAGTGTCCAATCTTTGACAAATTGTTTCAGTTTCATGGTGCAAAAGTACAAAAAAGTTTGTATATAAAAAAATTTTTTGTAATTTTGCAGCCAATTATGAGTGTTACTGAGTTTATACATCAAGATAAAGAAGCTAAGCGATTCTCGTTTGAGGTACTGCCCCCACTGAAAGGTGCAGGCACCACCAAACTATTTGCCGATATCGACAAGTTAAGAGAATTCGACCCTGCCTACATCAACATTACTACCCACCACTCGGAGTTCGTGTATCGCGAACTGGAGAATGGGCAGTTTGAGCGTCATCGCATTCGTCGCCGTCCAGGCACCATTGCCATAGCCGCAGCCATACAGCAACGTTATAACATACCCGTTCAGCCCCACGTTATTTGTAGTGGCGCTACAATCGAGGATATTGAGTACGAGCTGCTCGACTTGCAGTTCTTAGGCATTAACGACCTGCTATTGCTGCGTGGCGACAAAGCCAAGGAAGACAGTCGTTTTATCCCCACTCAGGGCGGACATGCGCATACTACCGATTTGATGAAACAGGTAAAGCGATTCAACGAAGGTTTCTTTGCCGATGGCACGCCTATCAAGAATCCAGGCCGTCCGTTCGACTATGGTGTAGCCTGCTATCCCGAGAAGCACGAAGAGGCGCCCAACCTTGAGATGGACATGCAATACCTGAAAGAAAAGCAGGATCTTGGTGCTCAATATGCCGTAACACAGTTATTCTTCGATAACGAGAAGTACTATGCGTTTGTTGAGAAAGCACGCCAGATGGGTATTACCATTCCCATCATACCTGGTATCAAGCCTATGGCCAAACTAAGCCAGCTTACGGTAGTGCCTAAGACATTCCATTGCGATATACCTGAGCCACTGGCAAAAGAGGTGGTAAAATGCAAGACCGACGAAGATGCCAAGCAGTTGGGCATTGAGTGGACTACCGAGCAATGCAAGGATTTGTATGCGCATGGTGTACATAACATTCACTTCTACACTGTATCGGCAGTCGATTCGGTAGCAGAAGTTGTAAAGAGACTATTATGAGTTTCGACGAGGTTATAGGACAAAAAGAGGCTGAGGAGCGACTGCTGCAACTGGTAAAGGAAGAGCGACTGCCCCACGCGCTGATGCTATGCGGACCACAGGGTTGTGGCAAACTGCCATTAGCAGTAAGCTTTGCGTGCCACTTGCTCGATAATGGTACACCATCGGCCAAAGCCATGCTGGCCAAACTGGAGCACCCCGACCTGCACTTTACCTACCCCACCATTAAACTGCCGTCGATGGGTGCTGAGCACAAACCCGTGAGCGACGATTTTGCACGCGAATGGCACGAACTGGTAATGCGTAGTCTCTATTTCACGATGGAAGAATGGATGACGGCTATGGGAGCCGAAAACCAGCAAGCCATTATCACAGCTGGCGAGAGCGACGACCTGGTACGAAAGCTAAGTCTCAAGTCGAGCCAAGGCGGCTACAAGGTAAGCATTATCTGGCTGCCTGAGCGCATGAACATAGAGTGTGCCAACAAGCTGCTTAAGCTCATAGAGGAGCCACCACAGCAAACCGTGTTTATCATGGTGTGTGAGGAGCCCGACAAGCTATTGGAAACCATCCGCAGCCGTGTGCAGCGCATAGATGTTAAGCGCATTGCCGATGCGGATATAGAGCAAGCACTCATAGAACGTCGTGGTATTGGTGCCGACGATGCACACCGCATAGCCCGACTGGCCAATGGCAACTGGATAAAGGCACTTGCCGAACTACAGGTGGGCTCGGAGAACGAGATGTTTCTCGACATGTATATGATGCTGATGCGCCTGGCCTACCAGCGCAAGATAAAGGACCTGCGCAAGTGGAGCGAACAGATGGCTGGCATGGGACGTGAAAAGCAAAAGCGCTGGCTTACGTACTTTCTCCGCATGACACGCGAGAACTTCATGTACAACTTCCAGAACGAGGAACTGGTATATATGACACAACGCGAGGAGGACTTTGCCAGGAACTTTGCGCGCTTTGTGAACGAGAAGAATATTCTGCCCATCAGCGACTTGGCCAATCTGGCTATTCGCGACATTGGTCAGAACGCCAACGGAAAAATAGTATTTTTCGACTTGGCCCTGCAAATGATTGTACTGCTTTTGCAGAAGTGATTGAAGATTGAACATTGAACATTGAAAAGACAATAATATATGGCTGAGAAAACTAATGAACATATCGTACACGTAGGTTGCGACCGCGGTTTGTGCCACCTTGCAGTGGGACGCCAGGACAAGCAGCTTAACACTTACGACTGGCTGGCCGATGTGCCTGGTAATGCCAACACTACCGATTTGGTAGAGGTTCAGTTCAAGCACACCCGCAAGGGCTATTACCATAACGTAAACAACCTGGACTTGAAGAAAGGCGACATCGTAGCTGTCGAGGCCAGTCCTGGTCACGATGTTGGTGTGGTAACACTCACAGGCCGCCTGGTAAAGCTACAGCTTAAGAAGGTGAACATTAAGTCGCCCGACGATATTAAGCGTGTTTACCGCATTGCTCGCGAGAACGACATCCAGAAGTGGAACGAGGCCAAGGCACGCGAACACTCTACCATGATTGAGAGTCGTAAGATTGCCAAGGGCTTAGGTCTCGACATGAAGATTGGCGACGTAGAGTACCAGGGCGATGGCAACAAGGCTATTTTCTACTATATTGCCGACGAGCGTGTAGACTTCCGCCAGCTTATCAAGGATTTGGCACAGGCCTTCCACGTACGTATTGAGATGAAGCAGATTGGTGCACGCCAGGAGGCTGGTCGTATTGGCGGAACAGGCCCTTGTGGTCGTGAACTGTGTTGTGCCACCTGGATGAAGAACTTCTCGAGCGTGAGCACAAATGCTGCCCGATTCCAGGACATCTCGCTCAACCCACAAAAGTTGGCTGGTATGTGCGCTAAGCTCAAATGCTGCCTGAACTACGAGGTCGACGACTACGTAGAGGCTGGCAAGCAGCTGCCCGCTAAGGACATAATACTGCAAACACAGGATGGCGACTACCACCTGTTTAAGAGCGATATCTTAGCAGGTTTGTGTACCTACAGTACCGATAAGAATATTGCCGCCAACTGCGAGACTATTACCGCCCAGCGCGCCAAGGATATTATAGAGATGAACAAGCGTGGCGAGAAGCCCGTTTCGCTCACTCACGACGAGGGCAAGAAGCCAGAGCCCAAGCCACACGTTGATTTGGCAGGAGGCGACATCAGCCGCTTCGACAAAGCCAAGAAGAAGAAAAAGAAGAATAAGAACAAGAATAATAGCAACCGCCAGCCAAACGACAAAAAGGAGGCAAGGGATGCGCAATAAAACACTTATATTCGCACTGGCGATTGCAGGTTTCCTCATGATGGCAGCCTGCAATCGTTCGGTGGTTTACACCCACTACGAGCACGTGAGCAACGATGGCTGGGAGCGTAACGACACCATGCACTTCTACATCCCGCCCATGAAGCAGGCTGGCACCTATCACCAGCAGATAATGCTGCGCACCAACAACCAGCTGCCCTTCTTAGGCATTAGCGTGATTGTAGAGCAAGACATCTACCCCATGCAGCGCAAGCTACGTAAGCGTATTGATTGTAAGCTGGTTGAGAAGAACGGCCATGTGTTAGGCAAAGGCATTAGCTGCTACCAATATACGTTCGATGTAGATAACGTACAGCTTAACGAGGGCGACTCGCTGCACATGTACGTGATGCATTACATGAAACAGGAGAACATGCAAGGCATCAGCGATGTAGGTATCTTAATTTCTCAGTAGGTTTCTGCCTGCATCAATACGCAGGAAGATAAACAACAGCAAGGTGAATCCCCAAAGCGACGAGCCACCATAGCTAAAGAACGGTAGCGGAATACCAATAACCGGCGTTAAGCCTAATACCATGCCCACGTTGATAAACACATGGAATAGGAATATACTTAACACGCAATAGCCATACACGCGCCCAAACCTGTGCACCTGGCGTTCGGCCAGATGTATCAGTCGCCATATCAGTGCCAGGAACAGCAGCAGTACACCTGCCGAGCCCACAAAGCCCTCTTCCTCGCCTACGGTACAGAAGATAAAGTCGGTATCCTGCTCAGGCACGTATTTCAGCTTGGTCTGCGTACCGTTAAGGAATCCCTTACCCTGCAGGCCACCCGAGCCAATGGCAATCTCACTCTGGTGTACGTTATAACCAGCACCCTTCAAGTCCTCCTCCAGTCCAAGCAGCACGTTAATACGCACACGCTGGTGGGGTTCAAGTACATGGTTCAGTCCGTAGTCGGCCAGATTATAGAACAGCAGCGAGCCCACTGCAAATGCCAATATCCACAGGTAGTTACGCAGTCGTGTAGCTAAGAAGCGGTACAGCAGGTAGAACACCATCACCACACAAAGTCCCATCTCTACGTAGTTCAGGTCGAAGGGAATAATCAGCAGTCCGAAGATAAGCGACACCAGCGTTGCGCCAAGCCCTATCAGCCCCGCGCGTATGGTATTACGTTTATCGTTGCAGTACACATACAATAGTCCCACGGTAAATATCTGCACCAATAAGAGCACGGCAAATTTACCCACCGAGGTAGGCGTGTACACCATCATCGTGTCGGCAAAGCGTATGCCCACCACAAAGTACACCACCATAGCCACACCTGTAAACAAGATGCTGCCAGGCATACCCTCGCGATAAAGCATGAGGAAGAACGACAGGTAAACCAGTGCCGAACCCGTTTCGCGCTGTAGCACAATAAACAGCATGGGCACGAAGATAACAGCCAGTACGGTAGCAAAATCCTTCCATTTGGCAAGCGTAAAGCCATACGTATTCATGAGCTTGGCCAAGGCCAATGCCGTAGCAAACTTGGCAAACTCAGCTGGTTGCAGTCGTATAGGGCCTAACACAATCCACGATCGGGAGCCCTTGATACTATGCGGGTTGAATATCGTTCCGAATAGCAGCAATAGCATGATGCCGAATATGATGTAGGCAAACATATCCAGATAGCGGTCGTCGAGCATCAGGATAACGAAACCTAACACGATAGAGGTACCAATCCACACAATCTGCATACCCGAGCGGGTGCTCAGACTGAACAAATCGGTATCGCCATAGCTATAGCTGGCACCACACACGCTTACCCATCCAAAGGTAAGCAGGGCGATGTAGATAATAATCGTCCAATAGTCGAGCGAACGAATCACTCCCTTTTCTTTTCTGTTACCTATCGCTTGCACCATAAGCTATTCTGCGTTCCTGAATACTCTTGGCCTTGGCTATGCTGGCCTCCGAGAGTTTTCCTTTCAAATATTTCTCCATAATCAAGCCGCCAATGGGCACACCATAGGTAGCACCCCATCCACCGTTCTCAACATAAACGGCAACAGCAATCTTCGGATTCTCCATGGGAGCGAATCCCATAAATACCGAGTGGTCGTGTCCGCGGTTCTGGGCAGTACCCGTTTTCCCGCAGGCATTAAAGTCGTATTTGCCTAACTCCTTACACGTACCGCCTAAGACCGATGAGCGCATACCCTGCACCACGTACTCGTAAGCCTCGCGACTGGCCTTGGTATAGTGTTTACGTGTATAGGCCGTATCGAGTGGTTCGCCCTGCACCTGTTTTACCACGTGTGGCACCAGATAGTAGCCGCGGTTGGCAATCGTAGCGCCCAAGTTGGCAATCTGCAGCGGTGTGGCATTTACCTCACCCTGACCAATGGCAATAGATATAACCGTAAGTCCGTTCCACGAGCCTTTATAGGCCTTATCGTAGAACATGGCATTAGGTATAAGTCCGCGTTTCTCGCCAGGCAGGTCGATACCCAAGCGATAGCCGAATCCCATCGACACCATATAGTCGCGCCAGGTGTTCATGGCATTCTGTACAGAGCCGTACTTGCTCACGTTGGTATTAATCATGTGGTACAGGCCCCAGCAGAAGTAACCGTTACACGAGGTACTCAAGGCAGGCACCAGGGCCAGTGGCGCGGCATGGCCGTGACAGCCCACATGCAAGCCCTTGAAGTTAAATCCATGCGAACAAGGATACATGGTATGCGAGTTGATAATACCCTCGGTCATGAACGTCAAACCCTGCGTGGTCTTAAACGTAGAGCCTGGTGGGTATTGTCCCATAATGGCACGGTTAAGCAGTGGTTTCCACACATCCTTTTGCAAGGCGCGATGGTTCTTACTACGCAGTCGTCCCACCATTTGTCGTGGGTCGTAGGTTGGCGACGATACCATACACAGCACCTCGCCCGTAGCAGGCTCGATGGCTACGATAGCACCAATCTTACCCTCCATGAGTCGCTCGCCCAACGCCTGCAAATCGGCATCGATACCCAACGTAAGGTTCTTACCTGGAATGGCACGCTGGTCGAGTGCACCGTTCTGGTAGCGCCCCTGAATACGTCCGTGGGCATCGCGCAACAGTATTTGTATACCCTTTTGTCCACGTAGTTCTTTCTCGTACGAGCGCTCAATACCTAACTTGCCAATATAGTCGCCAGGCTGGTAGTACTCGTCCTCCTCAATATCGGCAGGCGACACCTCGGCTACATCGCCTAACACGTGCGCACCCATATTATAGGTATATTGGCGCACGCTACGCTTTTGGATGTAAAAGCCTGGGAAACGGTACATTTTCTCTTGGAACACGCTAAAATCCTTGTCGCTCAGCTGACTCATGAACAACTGTTCCGTAAATCGCGAATAGCCAGGATTCTTGCTGCGGTCCTTCATGGTAGCCATACGGCGCTCGAACTCCTCGCGGGTAATGCCAAGCGCCTCACAAAAGTCGAGCGTGTCAAGGCGGTCCTTCATCTCGTTCATTACCACCATGATATCGTAGCTGGGCTGGTTATACACCATGAGCTTACCCTTACGGTCGAGAATAGCGCCACGCGAGGGGTATTCAATCTTTTTAAGGAAAGCGTTCGAGTCGGCACTCTTCTTGTAGTCGTCGCTCGTAATCTGTAGCATGAACAAACGAACAATGTAGATGAACACAATCAATGCGGCCACCCCGGCAATCACGTATTTGCGATATTCAAGATCAAAGTCCTTTTGCTTCACCTGCTTCTAACACTTTCAATAGCCAAAATCAATATCATGGTAAGTACTGTGCTCACAAACGTTCTGGCCAGCCACATGAGCACATTAAAGAAGTTAAACTCCTCTAAGGCAAAGAACACCATACAATAAAGGGCAGTAAGCAGCGCACTCATGGTAGCGAACTTAGCCAAGCCTAACGACCTGATTGAAACTTCCAGGTCTTCGGCCGAATCGCGTGGTGCAATAAGGTTAACCAGATATACCTGCGCCAAGCCCACCAACGTCATGACGCTGGCTGCCAGGCCTGGGGTACTTGCAAAGACGTCGATGAGTAGTCCTAACGCGAAGCACCACACCAGCACCAGCCACTTGGGAAAGTTGCGGCGAAAGGTAATAGCAAAGTAAACATAAAGCAACGGCGTGCCCACACCCAGCAAATGCACATGGTTCAAAATAAGCACCTGAACCACGAACAGGGTAAACGACATGATTAATCGGTTTATCAATTCTATCTTCATAGGGCTACTACTGTCGCTGTTTAAAACTAATAGAGTCGCGGGCAGCCTGCATCAGTGCCGCACGCTCGGCAATACTCTTATCGCTAATCACCACTACATCGCGCAGGTTACCAAAGTCGGTACTCAGGCGCACCTTGAGTTTGTACGACAAGCCATCGCTCGAGTTGTAGGCCTGTTCAATCTTACCTACCAACACGCCCGATGGGAATATCGACGAGAATCCGCTGGTTACCATCCACTCGCCTAACTTGAACTTGGCATGACGTGGCACGTCCTCAACATAAGCTACCGAGGGGTCGCCACCATACCAGTGCAGATAGCCAAAGTAACCACGGTTACGAATACTGCAGCTAATACGCGACGATGCGGCATTCAAGGCCGATATAACCACAGCATAGTGGTCGCTAACCAAATAAACCACACCTACAATACCGTTACCGCAGGCCACACCCATATCGGGCTCAACGCCATCCTTTCTACCTTTGTCGATGGTAATCAGGTTCTCGGCTCTGTGTATGGAGTTCTCAACCACCTTGGCGGGCACCAGCTTGTAGTTGCTCAGGAAAGCCAGTTCCTCGCGCTCGGCAGCCGTGGTGTCCTTGGTAGCCTCGGCATAGAGGCGTCGCAGCTGGTCGAGCTGTCGCTCCTGGTAAATGTTACGCAGGGTAAGTTGTTCGTTCAGCTCGGCCATGGCTATGTAGCTGGTCATCTTACTCTCCAGCTCGTAGGCCTTGCCTGCCACGGCATTGGCACTTGAGAACCACACACTATTATGATAACTGTTGTACTTAAACAACAGAACAACACTGACTACTTCGAGTAATACGAATACTAGCCAGTGATGATACTTGTATAGGAAATCCAGCAGATTGCGCATCGGCCCAACTCCCTTATTGTTTATCGCATCAAGAAGTTAAAGCGATCAATATTCTTCAGTGCAATGCCGGCACCCTTAGCTACGCTGTGCAAGGGGTCTTCGGGCACGTGGAATGGAATGTGCATCTTATCGGTAAGACGACGGTCGAGACCACGCAGCAATGCGCCACCACCCGACAGGTAGATACCATTCTTCACGATATCGGCATACAGCTCAGGGGGGGTATTCTCGAGAGCCGAGAGTACAGCGTTCTCGATCTTAGCCACGGTCTTATCCAGGCAGTGTGCAATTTCCTGATAGCAAACAGGCACCTCCATAGGCAGGGCTGTAATACGGTTTGGTCCGTGTACGATAAAGTCCTCGGGAGCCTCGTCGCCCAGGTCGGTAAGAGCAGAGCCTACGTTAATCTTAATACGCTCGGCCATACGCTCACTCACCTTTACGTTGTGCTGGCGATACATATACTCCTGGATATCGGCTGTAAGGTCATCGCCTGCGGTACGGATAGAGTTGTTCGAAACGATACCACCCAGCGAAATCACAGCAATCTCGGTGCTACCACCGCCAATATCAACAATCATGTTACCCTCAGGTGCCTCAACGTCAATACCAATACCAATAGCGGCAGCCATAGGCTCGAAAATCAGGTAAACGTCGCGTCCATCAGCGTGCTCGGCCGAGTCGCGTACGGCACGCAGTTCAACCTCGGTACTGCCCGAGGGCACACCAATCACCATACGCAGTGAAGGCGAGAACAAGCGGCTACCTGTATGTACCATCTTAATCAGTCCACGCATCATCTGCTCGCATGCAGAGAAGTCGGCAATCACACCATCGCGCAGTGGGCGAATGGTACGAATGTTCTCATGAGTTTTCTCATACATCATCTTCGCCTCATTACCTACGGCAATCATCTTGTCGGTACGGCGATCAAGTGCAACTACCGAAGGCTCGTCAACCACAATCTTATCATCGCTGATAATGATGGTGTTGGCAGTACCCAGATCCATTGCGATTTCCTGTACGAAACTAAAAAATCCCATATCTATGAATTATGAATTGTCAAATTGTGAATTATGAATTGTGAATTACTTCGCTGTCTTTACGAACCAGCCGTTGATAGCAGTATCGTAGTGCGAGCTAACACCAAAGGCGCGGGTAGCAAACATACGGCGATCCTCAATATCGGTTTGTGCGCCCTTCTTGTTCAGTATGTCGAGCAGCACGCTGTACTCAGCCTTGCTGGGCACGATAACTACGTCTTTAAAGTTCTTGGCTCCGGCACGAATCAGCGAAATACCGCCTATATCAATCTTCTCAATAATATCGGCCTCGCTGGCACCGCTGGCCACAGTCTGCTCAAATGGGTAAAGGTCTACAATCACGAGATCAATCTCGGGAATCTCGTACTGCTTCATCTGCTCAATGTCGCCCTCGTTCTCACGACGTGCCAAAATACCTCCAAACACCTTTGGATGCAGGGTTTTTACGCGTCCGCCCAGGATTGATGGGTAAGTTGTAACATCTTCAACCTTCTGGCACTCGTAGCCCAGCGACTCAATAAACTGCTGTGTTCCACCTGTAGAGAGGAATTTTACGCCCTCGGCGTTCAGTTTCTTCAAAAGTTCATCCAGTCCGTCCTTGTGGAAAACACTCACTAATGCGGTTTTAATCTTCTTAATTTCAGCCATTTTTTATCCTTATAACGTTATAAATATAAATTTTGCGTGCAAAGGTACAAAAAGAAAACGGATTAACCTCAATTTCTCGACGAAATTTTAGATTAATCCGTGTTAAAAATATGATAGGTCAATTATTTCAGCGTGAAATTC
>Ga0310696_10001223_pt1 | contig 37733 bp, 42 predicted proteins | sample AusTroGonzalo_MG_4_FD_203885 | JGI IMG/M metagenome (GOLD analysis project Ga0310696, IMG submission 203885) | Bovine rumen microbial communities from tropical cattle in Woodstock, Queensland, Australia - Gonzalo_02 (v2) (version 2) | ecosystem: Host-associated > Mammals > Digestive system >... | reverse complement strand
CAGCATTTTCCAATATAAGAAACGCTGTCTGGAAACGTAACAGACTCTAATTCCGCACCGCAAAAGGCTCCATCCGAAATTGCTACGACACCATCAGGGATGACGTACTGTTTAACTCCACGGAACAAAGCATAATCCACTTTGACAATCATTCGCCCGTAGTTTGAGAAGTGAACGCCATAATCATCAACCTTATTAGATTCTCCCATCATCTGTACAATTTCGATGCATTGGTCAATAGCATCTTTGATAGACTTGACAACATGAGGAATCGTTGTAACGTTAGGATAGTAAAGTTGCATGAAGTCTCTTCTTTCAACGTCAATTCCAAATATACCCCAGCAGTGTGTATCGTCGTTGAAATCTTGACCGCGATCGTAAGAAAGCTGAGTCCTTTCAAGATCTCTATACATATCGACCAATGCTTTATCACATCTTAATGAAGGATGAATCTCAGGGTTGATGCAAATGCGGTTATAGCCACTGAGCGGGTGTACAAAGAATGCTGCCATACCTTCACAGATGATGACATCTGGTATGTATTCTTTAAGTGCATCTTCAATTTCTGACTTCGTTTCTTCATATGCATTGATGTCTATAACTACTTCAATGATGTGATGGTCTGTTATTTTCTGCATCAACAAATCCATACCAGACGAGTCTGTCGCTTTCTCGTGAACATATAATATAAACCTTCTTCTCATAGTTGCTTCGATTTATAACATCGCCATAATAGCCTCCCAAATCAGAGAGAGTAAAAGATAACCTATGAATAACACGCCTGCGACGACCACAAAACCAATTAAAAAAGCAATCATAACTATTATAAATTAAATTTTGTCTACTGCCTTTCAAGCGCTTCGACTCTTCTTTGATGCAAAGATAGCAACTCCTTTTCTAACTATATGTGGGATAATAGATGATAGGTAGGAATTTTCCAATCTAAGGTATAAATTACGTCCGTTTAAAACTCATTACATTTATATCGCCATATTCCGGACGATTCTGCTGTATAACCTTTATTATGGCATCATACTCCAAGGTAGGAACTTCAAGTTCAGCGAAAAAATCGATGAAAGGTCCCGTATTATACTTCTTGTCCACATACGTAAACTTGATTTCTTTTATTATCATACGAATCTCATATTAAGTTTTGATGCGAAGGTAGTAACAAACTTCTCAATAGACGAACAAAAAGAAAAGCGAGGTATGAGCCTCGCCTTTGATGGTATTAATTTTCTATTGCCAAATAAAATGTATTATGCTTCGGCTGCTTCTTTCAACTTCTGCCAAACTTTCACCATAGCGTACGTATCAAGTTCGCAATACTTCAGTAAAGATCTACGTGCTAACAGTTGTTCTTCTGGAGCCATGTCTTTTATTTTGGGGAAGATGCTCATTGCTTCTCCACCATTATGTACACTACCTTCCAAGTTATGATAGTCAAGTTCTGGGTCATCTGGGAAAAGAGCCGGAAGTACACTCTTTATGCTGAAAGAGCCCCCCATAGCGGGTACGTAGTACCAACCTTGCTGGAACGGAACAAGCAAATCTATTATATGGTCGCGGATGTTCAAGAGATGTGAAGCCAAATCTGGGAATGTTTCTGCAAGTTCAGTCAGCCTGCTACATTCAAAAGCCTTATTATACGCGGTCACACAGGCATCAAGCGGGATATCATTACATAATTGTTCGCTCAAACTTCTACGTGAGTCCTCACCAGACACACCCAAAAATTCTTTGTGCTTCAGTTCACCACCTTCCTTTTCAATATGATGCAGTGAGTATTGAAATGGAATCTGTTGATAAGGATGTGTACCCTGGAATTCTGGAATGACAGGTTGTATTGTTTCAAAATCAAGGAAATATAGAGGATAAGATAGTGTATTAAGGAACTTGGCTATTTCCACCTTATTAATATATATAGTATCGTGGAGATTGCACTCAACTTGTCTCCGCTGTTTGTCATTGAGACTCTCATTAGATAGTTGTTCGAAGTTGACAATACCTTGTTTATAGTGCGCAACCTTCTTGTCGAAGTTCATCCTATAAAGATTGAATACTGACTGTTTTGGAAGAAGCCGAGAACAATATTTCCAAAAAGCGCAGTCGTAAGGTTTGTGGCAATGAACATCTAAATCCTCATTAGGCTCAACGTCTATTTGTGCCAGCATCTTCTTTGCTCTTGCCACTTGATACTCTACATTGGCATATTCTCGTGCAACAGCTTCGCTTATCTCTTGTACTTGGAATAGTTTTGAGATGTCGAGTTCTCCATCCAGCACATAATCGGAATTGATAAAGACAAGGTAGGTTCCAGTTACTTCGATTCCACAACGAGACAGAAGATACTTCTGGTAGGCAACATCTTGAGCATAGATTTCATTGCCAGAATCAGTGCTACTTTTCACTTCATAGATTGCGTAACCATCATTCTCTTTCTTCAAGATGTCAACTGCACAATAGTTACCATCATATACAAAAGAAGCCTCACATATGACATTGACTCCGGCATCAATGCACCTTTGAGTATCTTTGACCATCTTGTCAAGGTCAAGTTTTCCATCAGAAGTATACGCTGTGACGTCAGAATAGTTCCCGAACAATCCTTTAGCCAAGTCACCAACAATACTTCCCGATTCGAAACGCTGACGTAGAGCATCGCTAATCTCTGCCTGTTCCGGCCTGTATGTCTTTAACCAAAGCGCTTTGGGACATTGACGATACAGAGTGTATCTTGACTTAGAAATACCGATGTGCTTTGCTATAGCCACTTTTTACTTTATTATGGAATCATTTGAGATTACAGCGTGTAGATTGCATTCCGGACGATTGAGATCCATTATGAAATGATACCAAGGTTCATCATCATAGGGTTCGTTAATCTCGACGGAGAAGAACTTTGGAGTTACATATTCTTCTGACTTGTTGCAATCTTTTATTTCTTCAGTGGAAGTCCAATATGTACATAAACCACGATGCGGAGAAACAGAAGAAAGAGTTATATGGTTACCGTTTTTGCCCTTTAGAACACAGATGATGTTACCATTGGGATTAACTTCCCAAGTCGCTTTACAATTGGTCAAAAGTTCTTGCCATTGCCGAGCTGTAGGTGTCTCCCATGAGCCTCCCCATTCAAGCCTCGCTCTATCTTCTTCCAAAGTATAATCATCATTCTTTGATTCGCTCCTAAGGACAGCCAGTGGACTATCATATAAAGGAAGAGCATACAAAGCAAAATCAACGTCAGCGACACTCATGTCTTCGGAAGCCCATAATGTGCCGCTTGGAAGACCCAGGTCAACAGCTATATGTCCTTCATAGATGGTTCCTTCATTTTGATGATTATCATATTCATGCCGGTTGACGAATTGAACACCCTTATATGGTGAATCTTTCATCATCTGTGCTACTTTCTCTTTAAGTCCAGCAAATGCAGTATTAGCAATTTTGATGGGCACATTGTTATTTCCAGTTCGAAGAGTTATTGTTCCTTTCTTTTGATTAACGAATACAACTCGCTTGAGATTGATAATGGTAGAACGATCTATTCGAACTAAATCATGCGGGATGTCCAACTTTTCCAGCTCTTTCCAAAATTGCCCAATCTGGATACGAATATTTTCATACTGCGTACTTGTAAGAGTTATATCAATATAATTTCCGCCCGCTTTGATGAAAACAATATCGTGAAGTGACCTACTATCGAAGTAATAGTCATTTTTACCATCTATTATGTGAACTACTTTATCTTCCATTCTACTTAACTACTTTTTATCGCGAATATAACAAAAAATACACTTCAATCAAAAGATTTTTGGAGAACTTAGGGGTTTCTTCTGCTGATCTTGGATTATTTAGCCGTTCAGTATTGCTCAGCCTCCCAGAGTCGTAGTCTTTGACCTAATCCTGGCGAACTGTCGATGTATATCGTGTTACCTTCGATTCTGAACTCATACGCTTCAAGCCAAGCATCAGTAACCATAGAATTTACAGCATGTCCAACACCACAGAGATTATATGAAGTTCTGCACTTCGGGCATGTAGCAGTCTCTGTCTCGTCTATAAGAGTGTAAACATTTAGCATCTTCCTATCAGGAGATATAAAAAGCCCGTTAACACAACGGGCTTTTTATCAATGTCCTCATGAAATATGGTCTAACCCCATTGTTATAGAGTCCACCTTTCGACCTTGATAGTCGCGAGCTTCGGCCATTGCTTTCATGCGTCTCTCACCTTGCCCACCATCACAATACGAATTGTACTTGTCTTGAGAAAGAGCCTCACTCCATTCATCTCCAGTACCACCAGCGTACCTAACTCTAAATTTAACATTATACGTTGCCATATTCTTGTATTAAATAAATAATTATGTCCTACTTCCTTTCAAGCGTTTCGGATTTCTCTGTGTATTTGAAATAGAATGCTCCTACGTTTTTTAATTTATTTCGTCAAATAGAATACGATCTCCTTCTACTATGACGCTTATATTACATGAGCCTTTGGTTCCCATATCATTAAACCGTACTTTGTATACTCCATTACCCAATGAATCAACATTGGTTAGTTCTTGCACATCGCTATCTCCATCCTGAGCACCACTTCGGAAATCCCAAATGGCATAACCACCACCTTCATACTCGTAGTCATCAGCCAGTTTTTTAGCAAGTTTTTGGGTGCAATATTTAGTTATCACTTCATCTGTCACATCCTTTCTTCCAAAAACATAATCTTTGTAGAATTCCTGAATCTTTGCAATAACTTTAGCATCATTAGTTTCAGCATTATTTGCTGTAACAATGTCATTTTCGCCCTTCAGTTTCTTCATTTCCACATTACTAATCTTATAAGTCATAGGAAATGATGGTATTTCTGTATATCCATTGTTAAAAGATGTGGAAACGCGGAATGCAAATTTGTCACCTTTATCATTGACTCCGGAATAACAATACCAATCACGGGTATTACGGCCTTCTAATGTCGCTTTTATTGTCCAATGACCATTATATACATCGGTATGTTGAGACTTACATTTACTTGCGCCCTTTTCCCATATTTCAGAATGAACTACTAATTTACAAACGTCCCCTTCTTTTTCCATTCTTGTATTCACTGTGTATTTCCATACTTCTTGTGGGCTTGCATTTCTTGCCTGAATTGGAGAATAACTTCCATCTGCAACAAATTCAATAAAGTCTGCTTCAGAAGCTGATGCAACTGAGACATAAGGGTCTACTTCTTCTACAACGTTTGAAACGGAGTCTCCATCCGCACTGTTCTTTCCTGTTTGACCAGTACATGCGACCAAACAAATGGCCGAGAAAAATAAAATCTTTTTCATTGCAATTTATTTAATTGTTCCTTAATATATTTTCATCCGATGAACAGACTGCACAACACCATTAGATACTCTTACCAAGAAATATGACGCTACTGCTGTAGGCACACTTCGCATATCTGGTGTGACCAATTGATTATTCTGATAGTCGTATTTTAATCCTAAACATAATACCCTATACCAATTACCACCTGTCATTTCGTCTGTCAACTCCGTTAAACAAAATGTTTTAACTACAGAGAAAGGCATTCCTGTGTGAACTTCGAAATTCATAATATTATCAATGTTGGATTTTCCATATTTCTTACAATATGCAGCATAAATGGATTGTTCTTGTTTATCCATTTTAGCCTTTTCTATCGCGTCTTGTTGGGCTTGTTTTTCCTTTAAATATTCTTCAATATCTCCAGTACCTTGTAATACAGTTAACCACCTTTTTTCTGATGGACTGTACAATTTGGCACCTCTAGAAATGATCAAGCGCTCCATGTCAATAGTAGCCGTTGTCAATACGTCGGAGTAAGACAAGCCCTTATATCTTCCCTTGGTAAAAACAAATTGCGAGTTGACTTTATTGTTTTCATCAAGCTTTATTGTCCACACGCCCTGAGGACGACGAACTTTCCCTTCAAAAACCTCTCCATTTTTTAGTTTTGACATTTTAAAATAATCACCGTTTTCATAATATACTTCAGAAACATTATTGTTTGCTTTAAACTCTTTAATTTTATCTGAAGGTATGCATGGGATTAATGTAATATTTAGTGCTTCATATAATTTATATTGAGGTTTATAATTTCCTTTCTCAAAAGAGATATTCTTAGCCTGATATTCTAAAGACCTTATTCTCTTTTCTATTTCTCCCTCTTTTAACCTTTGTTGTTTTAACAACTCACTTTGTCCATCTCGACTCTTTTGTGTAAACGTTCCATTCTTTTTTACATACTCAGCTAATTCTTTCTTATGCTTTTTTGTCAAAAGATCCAATTGCTTCTTTAATCTTGATATTTCATCTTGGATTTCAGGTAATTTATTTTTGTCATCTTTGTGCTGAATGTTTATTTTTTCAATTCTTTCCCTTTCTTGTTTCATTTGAAGTAAGAATGGATCGAGTGTATTATCAATAGAGTTGTCATCAGGGTATAGTTTCATCATATAACCATATGGGCTTATTATGTTTTTACGATCTCCTAACCCATAATACATACAGTGGTTTTTCTTATCATAATAACCTCCGGATATTTTGTTTCCTGCAATATCACTGAACGAAATGTTTTTGCAATTTTCCAAAATTTCGCCATTGCGCCCTTTAATTATCATTTTATCTTTTTCATAAAAGATTTCATTAAAACTACCGTCAAAATTAGCCTCACTTATCCATTCATACCAGATACGAGAAAGTATTCGGTCTTTTTTCGTCGTATAAGAAATCCCCAAGGGCAAATATGTCATAGTTATTTCCTTTTCTTCTCCATTAACCTCAAGTTTATAGCCATTAGGCAATATCCTATACGCACTTATTAGTGGTACATCTTTTTTCCCTCCTCTTCCACAATAAGTTTCGCCTTTTATTGGAGTCGAGCTAATTTCTCCAGTATATTCGTTTCTTTGATATTCTGTTTTAAAGAGCATCCAGTTTCCATTGTCGTCCTCAATTCTCGTGGTTCCGTCTATATTCCTATATACATAATATGTACGTTCAACACTCTTGTCTACCCAATAGTCAAATTCTGGAATTTTATGAACTTCAGATGGCTTATTTAGTTCTTCAGCGCGATCAACTTGCTCAACTTTATAAATGGCAAAAATTCTTTTTTTAGGTGGTAAAGCTTCCAAAGAATCAATCAATCTTTGAGGTAGCGTGTTTACTCTAACCTCTTTACCATCAATCGTAGTATACATGTCATCTGGATACTCTTCTCTGACTGATTTTGGAGACTGGGAGTACAACTCCAAACTTCCTAGCAAACATAATGTCGCAAACAACAATCGTTTCATAATTAATTCTGTAAAATAGTTTTACAATATCTTCCAAAACCTTTTTTTGCTGTACAAATATAGTATAAAGCCAACAGGCACTTATAGAGAAACAATTATTTGGTACGAAATCCGATTCCTGTGGTATGAATTAGTAGGCATACCATTAAACTCTAGTTGTAACTATCTTAAGGTCTTCATTGCCAAATCTGTTGTCATCTAACAATGCACTATAAAATGATTGGTTTAGTGGATTCTCACTAGTTATATTTTGGACAAAAACACATCTTTTGGCTTCAAGTTTTGTGTTGTCTATTTCATCGTAAAAATCTACGTCAATATATAATTGAATGTAAATAGAACCGTTTGAAACATAATCAGCAAAGACTTTTTTTAGCATCTCATAGATTTTTAGAGTACTGTCTCTTCTCGTTTTTTCTTCAAATAAACCATTTCCCAGCAAGATAAGAATTGTGCTGTTGTTCGCAAGAGGCATTCTATGCGCATATTCGGGTTCAATCACATTTAGTGCATACAAAATCTTATCAATCGCTTCCTCTTTTTTCTGTCCTTTATTGAAAGTAAGAACCATTGCAAAGTCAGCACTTGTTGGGGTCATGTCAATAATCTTTTCTACTGCGCTTTTAGGGCTGTTTTGAAAATTGTCAGATTTCATAAATGATAATAATAATAATAAGTCATAGGCTCCTTTCTGACGTTATACCTTAAAAACTACCCTTCGGAACTTGATTGATACCCATACCTCAGAGCATAAAAAGCGTGAAGCCGATTGTCATCACTCGTGCCTCACACTTCTTCTGAGCTTGGACCTGCTCTGTACCATATTGAAACAACGAGCAACTCCAAGACCCCACGCAGTATAGTTGTATACCCTAGCGACATCCACATATAATACATATGGAGTGTAGAATATACATACCTGTGGTCTTATTGTTGCTTGGTGTTCATATAGTACACTTACGTATACGTCCAGAGGGTCCAATTCTGAAGAAGTGAAACACACAAGCGTCAACAAAACGCTTTTTCCGTAAGATTCCCCCGCCGACACCACCTCCGCTGAGAAGGTCATAGAGCAAAAGGATGTGGCGCAAGTATGTCCGAAGAAATACTTTTGCCGTTGCAAAGGTAGCGATTTATTCTTAAACAACCAAAAGAATCCAAAAGTAACCTAATTTATTTAAATGTATTTAAGGGTACGAAAGTAGTATGAACTTCTTGATAATTGTTACGATATTGTCAATTGACTAGTTCGTAACAAGAAACATCGCTTTCGTACTTTAATCTAGAGTTTCTGTCTTTGACTCTATTTTATGAATTACCTTTGCAGTAAAAAGATGAACAATGAATTTATGAATAAGAAGTTGCACAACAGTTACGACACGTCTTTTGAAGACAAAAAGGTAGAAGTTCTAAGAATAGAGAATGCTATAAGTGACATCGTTTGCGATGATGATGACCCCTTTCATCTTGATGTCCTTAAAAGGAAACAAGAACTGCTAATGTTGCTGGAGCAACGCCGGATACTTTTGAACAGGATGTTTCTTGAGACTAAAGAAGAAATAAAACGCATGAAAGTGCTGAATAGTCGACTATTCAATTTGACCAATCAACTGCGAGAAAAGATGGCAGATGTCAGTGAAGAACTTGCTTCACGTCCCAAAGATAGCCTTACCGATGACTTCGAAATAATCGGATTGCTTAAATACTCATATAACGACATGAGTTCAGTACTTCCATACAATGGAGATGATGTTTATGGAAGTCATTTCGCCATGATGATTTCGCTTAACAACTGGCTTACTGGCGAAGATCCACTTCACTATCTCGAACTTCATTGTCGTTATGACGATCGTCGTGAGAATATTCTTCAAAGCGGACATCTGTATGATGGGAATCACTGGGCGCATGATATTTCTGGAAGTTTTAAAGGGATTGCTATATGTCACACGACGAAACTATTCGCTTGTAACCTTGGCTACCCCTTAGTTGATGTGCTTCATCTGAATGACTTTTGGTCAGAGGTGAAGATAGTTCAACCAAACGTCATCAGATAGTTCCTAACTTAATTATACACTTTCGTACCTAATTGAGAATTCTAGATGGCACAATCTATCTTTCTTTGTACTTTTGTGCCGTAAAGAAGCCCCAAAGGTATATAAAAAATCGAGTTTTTTACGTCTGGCGAATATAAATCACTTTTTTTTGAGGAAATAGATAAAGATGAGTCGAAGTATATTGAGAGATAAAATTGCCGAGTTCCCAAACTCTTTAAAAAGCGAAGAGACAGAAATGAAGAAGCGATTACTTATAGTATCGTGTCTGTCCATATTGTTTGCATTCTTTTTGATTGCTTATCTTATGGTGTGGCTTTCTGGTGACTTTGACGATAGCCAATATAAAGACACGTATAGAGTACTAGTATCTGGTGGTTTAGTATTATCTTATTACGCATTAAAAATAACAGAAGAAGATATATGATTATAGGATGTTACAACGATGATGGGACTCCCATCGAGCAAGTTGACTTGAGTGAAAAAGGTAGGGTGTATGAATTGGAGGTTTGCATAGTAAAGCATCCTCGAAGATACCCTGAGTATAAAGTTGATTGCTCTAGTTTGGCATTCTGTTCAAGCAGAGAGTCCGCAGAAAAGATAAAAGATGAAATTCTTCAATCAGGAGAAGAGTGGCTTAAAGATATCTATTGCTGGTACATTTATGAAAGGGTGTTAGATGTGAATTATGACAGGAGTGAGTATATGGCTTGTTGGCTTTACAACGAAAGTGGTGCGATGATAGACAAACGCCTTTTCCCTTCTTATTGGTCTGAAGACGGATTCATTGGCAGAAGTGAAGATGAAATACGTTTCAAGTTCGGCGACCTTGTAGAACTATACGATGGGGACACGGTAAGACTGGCATACGTTCTTGCTTCACCAAGAAAGAAAGAGTGGTATGTAAAAAAGACTGAAGAGAACGGAGAACCTTACGTCGGAGACGTCAGCGACGATACTTATACTATAATTGTGAAAGTAGGAAAAGGACAGTTTATTGACTACATGGCAAATCATGAACATGTCGATGCTCTATCGCTCTTTCATCCGCACTATCTCATTCCTAAGAATATCTCAAAGTATTGGAAGACCTTTTGGGAGTTGTATGAGAAAGACAGAAGAGAGTGCTATGGCGATAACCCACAACTTGGACAAATATAGAAATGGGACAAAAGTATATCGAAGATGAATTTGGCGTCCTTTATTCAGAGGATGGCGCGGTTCTTCTTGGCTATAATAGAAAAGTCTTTCGTTGTGCAGAGTATAGAATAAAAGATGGTGTAAAGATACTTGCCGCCAACGCCTTTCATAACTGTCAGACATTGAAATCGATATTCATACCAGATTCTGTAATTGAAGATGAAGGAAGTATCTTTGAAGGATGTGAGAATCTTGAAGAAGCAAGAGTATCTGCCAATCTCAAGAACCCAGACATAGCAATGTTCAGTGGTTGCTCATCATTACGCTACGTAGAACTACAAGAGGGATTAGAAAGCATTGGTGAGAATATGTTCTATGGATGCAATGCTCTGAGACATATAGTACTTCCATCGACTATACAAGGTCTTTGTGGAGACACTTTTTGTGCCTCAGGTATTGAAGATATTGTTCTACATGAAGGTCTAAAGGAGATAGGACATGATGCATTTAATGGTTGCTACAACTTGAAAAGTATGACTATTCCGTCAACAGTTGACTTCATCGGCCCTTGGTTAGTTCAGGGTCACAGAGAGTTCAATGGAGTCATTTGTAAGTCTAGTAAGTTTCGTATTGAAAACGAAGCATTGATTTCAAATGAAGATGACTCTTTCCTTGCTTGTTGGACTAAAAAGACAGAATACCATCTTCATGCTTCCGTCAAGAATTTGAAAAGTGTTCTGAATGACCAGATAGAGATCCTTTACCTTGATTATCCCCTTGACGAGATAGGTTTCGAAGCTTTTATTGGTTGTCCATCTTTAAAAAGAATAGCATATAATGCAACTGTCAGAATCAATAAATCTGTGAGCTTGTCAGTTCATTGAGAATGACTATATTTGCATAGAAAAGTATAAACTCATATCGTAATGAAAAGAAACATCAATTTAACAGTTGATAGTTGCAAAAAAGCATTAGAAAAGCAACTTAATGAGTCTGAACAAACAGACATTATATATGTTGATGGAATTGCTGTCAAGAATGTGCAAAATATGACAGCAGACGAATATGCTCGTTCTATAGGTGCTACACCCATAGAAGAAACTACATTTGGAAAACGATTCGACTGGACTAAATAATTATGTCAAAAGAAATAGATAATCTTAGTAAATAGAAGCATCGTATTTATATAAACGATGATGTTGTCAGTGAACTTGAAGATAAACTTACTATAAATTTTCGAGATAAAGATAATGGCATTAGGGGAGAAAGAGCAGAAACATTATTTAGATGGGTCAATAGAGCGATTTATAATATATCAAACGACATATTGATTGATCCGGAAGATAGAGTTGATGATTTTGATTATGTTTATGAAATGCATGACGATATAGGTACAATTCGTTACTTTTATTTCTATACTGGCACAGAATTATCTGTTTGTATCAAGAACATAATATGGAAATACAAAAATAACAAAGATAGTTTCTATAGTGTTGTTGATAATAAAAATGCGACTTTGACATATCAACAAAAGAAATCACTATATGAATCTATTATGAGAAAAGTTGCTGTTATAGTAAAATAGGCAATAGAACAACCTACGGACTGATAGTGCCCAACAGTTATATATCAAGCAGCGAGGTCTCCAGACAAGAGCGGATTGCGTCAACACTCAAACTTTCAACGACCCAGCCTTACTGAGATGTACAAAAGAAAACACTTCGTCTTTCAGTTGCTCGACACAAAATTAGTCATTGATGGTCAAACAACCAAACAATGACTATTTTTTTATGATTATTTAAGTTGGGGAGTATTGCGGATAATCATTAAAAATAAATAAGATTCAATATGGCATTAACAGAAAAGAAATCCAATGAAGTCATTTTAAATAATGACAGAAATAATCTGCAATCTCCAAATGAAATGATTGTAGAAACAGCTCGAATTAACATGAAAGAGAGCAACATATTCCCCTATAATGAAGGAAGGACACAAGTACAACGCCTCTGATTTTGAATACCTTGACAGCCTCGGGTATGAGTTTGACGCTGCCGCTATGGACTGTAGGGCTGACAAGGACTTGAACCGTCAGGCTCCCATCTGCATCGGCATGGACTACAATGCCAATATCAACTGGCTTGTAGCTGGACAGCCGGACGGCAGAAAGCTACGTGTCCTGAAGTCCTTTTTTGTCAAGTTTGAAAGGAAACTTTCAGCACTCGTCGAGGACTTTTGTACGTACTATGCAGCACATGAGAACAAGACGGTCATCTTCTACTATGATGCCACCGCCCTTGGCTCAAACTATGCCGTGAATGACCAGGACTTCCGCTGGGTCATTGTGCATGAGTTTGAGCGGCATGAATGGGAAGTGGTGGAGGTGTATCTTGGCAACCCTATGAAGCATGATGAGAAGTACCTGCTCATCAACCGTGCTTTTGCGGGGAAACAACGCCTTATGCCGATGTTCAACCGCCAGAACAACGACGACTTGATTCTTGCGATTCAGTCAGCACAGGTGTATCGTGGCCGTCTTGGTTTCCGCAAGAACAAGAGTGATGAGAAGAACCCCGAAACGGAAGAGAATCTTCTCGAACACCGCACCGACGGAACGGATGCTTTTGACACCCTTTATATCGGGTGTGAGAAGTTCCCGCAACATGAGGTTTTCGGTATAGATGGAAGAGGGGTTTTATAGACCTTTACACTGTCATTTGTGAGCATTGGAGGTTGTGAGCCTTATGATAAGGCGGAAGACATGGCGAATAAAAGCAGAATAAGGTAACATTGTGCATTCTGGAAGCTATTATTTGATATAAAAATGCTTCAAAGGGGCTTATCAGAACAAAAATACACAAAAATAGTTTATGTTAGAGATTTTTTTGTCTATCGATAACACTTTAATCTAAGAGTTTTGTTATATTTGCACTGCTTTTCGTATGAATTGCATCTTAATTGCTCAAATTCTCCAGTCGATTCAGCACCTCGTACCGAGAAAGACGAGCAAAATCTTATATCCGTTGGAGCTGCGCTAGCGCAAACTTCCGCCATAGGATATTAGAGGCTGTGCTGAGCCTGACAGGAGATATGACAGTTTTCTGCGCTGTCTCTATTACAAAAGATGGAATGCAGATACTGCTGAAAAAAGAGAGTACTAACACCTAAAGCAAAGAGCAAATATGGATGTTCCGCTTGCGCTTAACGACATAGGAATTCTTCAAGGATTCAAGGGATGCAAAAGAAAGTCCTCAACGATCAGTAAAAGACTGACGTTGTTGGACTTTCTGCGTAATAAACATTTATGTTGACTATACTTTCTATAGTAGAAATAAGCGTCCAATCCATACTGAGATTATGGAAACTCATTACCTAAACCAAGATCCTAAATATTGACATAATGCACTATAGAGACTATGACGATAGGCAACTTGTTACCGCCATTATAAACAATGACATTGGGGCGATAGAGTACTTTTTTAAAGATAAGTGCTCTGGGCTTTTTGCATATATAATTGCAAATATATTTGACGGCAACGTTGATAAACAAGATTTAACACAGGAACTGTTTTGGTATCTAGCTAAAAAAGACTGGTATAAAGTCCGTCAGTTTGACTTTCGAAGCCAACTGATGACCTGGGTAACAGTTGTTGCCGTGAGATTTTTTCAAAAAAAACGCAAAGAGCTGATAGAAAAAACCGATAGTATGCCTCTAAACAATAAAATGTGGAAAGACAACAGCGCGGGTATCTCCCTTGACAAGCGGATTGACATACGTGCTGCATTGCAAAGGATGCCGAATGCCCGATACCGCAAGGTCATTGAGATTCTCGACTTGAAGGATGTCCGCCCCGAACTATTAGCAGAAGAAATGAACGTGACAGTAGATAACCTATACAACATTCACCGCCGCGCCTTGGTACAACTTCGCCTCGTGATGGGTAGAAAGGAGGACTACGTATGAAAGACTTCAAAGATTTTCTAAATAGCGGTATCTCTGACGAACTGCTGGCCGCATATATTGACGGAAATACAACAGAATGTGAGAATGCGCTGATAGAAAACTCCCTCAACGGGGACTCTATACTTTCAGAAACATACGAGATAGCCAGTGACACCGTTTCTTTCGGGACTGGGTTTGACTGGGAACAATATGAAGATTTTTTATTCACTAACAATTTTAATATCAGCAATATGGATAATACTTTAAACAGCGGAAGCCGCACCTACGGAGAGGAAGGTCAGAATCTTCACGATCCTATCTTCATCCAGCAACCAGACGATCACTCTTGTGCGTTGCGCAGTCAGCAAATTGTACTACGTGATTTTGGCATAGACATCCCATTTGAAGATTTGGAAAGGATAGCTCTTGAAGCAGGGGTCTATACTAATCAAGGAACCTACACTTGTGACATTGGCAAGGTTCTGGAAATAGCGGGAGTTGGCATGCACCAAGTGCCTGGAAGCACTATTTACGACTTAACAAACGAGTTGGCTCAAGGACATCGAGTTATCGTCAGCGTTGATGCTCATGAACTTTGGTATAACGACAGTATCATGGGAAAGATGACCAACTGGTTTAATGATGTTTTCGGAGAACAGGGAGGGAACCATGCCCTGATAGTTGCAGGCGTAGAGGTCAATCCAGATGATCCAAGCGATGTGAAGGTGGTACTTACCGATCCGGGGTCTGGAGATCTTCGCATTGAGTATCCTTTAGATCAGTTTATGGATGCTTGGCAGGACTCCAACTGTTTTATGGCTGCAACCGACGACCCCGCACCCTATCAATATGACCCAATGACGGGAATGGAGGTCCCCTCAAATTTCTATACGCAGTTTACCTATAATCAGTTCGTAGCAAATAACAGCTATCAGTTGAATCCAGATATGATTAACATTCCTTCTGACTACCAAGCTGCATACAATGGGCATCTGGATAATCTGGGTGATGTGAGCTATGATGACTTTCAAGAAGATTATGGCAAACTCACGGCTGCCCGTATGAGCGATGCCATCTCACAAAGTAGTATAGGGTCAGCTGTTAATTCTCTTATCGGTGATTTGAAAGGTTTGTTTGGACATCACCATGCAGGGTCTGAAAGTCACAAAGTAGATGAAACAGGACATGGTAGCACAGGGTCTGAAGGTCACGAAGTAGATGAAACAGGACAAGGTAGCACAGAATCTGAAGGTCACGAAGTAGATGAAACAGGATATGGTAGCACAGGGTCTGAAGGTCACGAAGGAGATGAAACAATCTATGGGGTGATAGGAGAAGATGAAAATATTTATTTATAGAAATATATTAGAATAAACTATTGTAAATCACAATGAATCTCAACACATACGAAAGTTTAAGCACCACCATGAGCGGTGTGATGGAGAAGATGCAGTCGTTCGTGACTGTGAATGAAAAACTGGCTCTGCCCAAGCCATCGGCCGAATATACAACAATGAAGAAACTCTTAGAGAATGGAGAAATAACCATTGTTGTTTGCGGCAAGGTAAAGAATGGAAAGAGTTCACTTATCAATGCCATTATTGGCCGCGAATTGCTGCCCGTGTGTACCGATGTGGCCACTTCACAGGTATTTAAGTTGGTTCATTCTGAAAAAGACAGTTTCAACGTCGTTTATGTGAATGGCGACCGTAAGCCGATAACAGAAGAACAGTTGTCGGGATACGGTTCGCAGGCCACGGTCAATAAAGACGGGCTGATAGATGCAGATAAGACCATTTCCTATATAGAAATTGGTACCCAGATGGAATTCCTGCCAAAGGGTATATCCATTCTCGACACTCCTGGTATTGGTGCTACATACCCTCGCCATACAGCCATTACAAAGGAATGTATCAAAATGGCAGATGCCGCATTGTTTGTCCTTAATCCCACCCCTTTGGAGAAAGTCGAAACCGATTTCCTTCTGGAAGTAGCAGATATCACACCTAACATCATGTTTGTGATGACCAAGGTTGATGACGAGAATGTGGAGAAAAGTGTGCCAGAGAACCTAAAGCGCAATGCCGACCAAATCAATAAAGCCATTGGGGAGAAACTCTATCGGAATTTGAACATTCTCACCATGTCCAGCACGACGTTGATGGATGCTGCTCAAAGTGACGACAAAGAAGTCTCGGAATTCAACATGGAGGTATCTGGCTTTCAGGCTGTGAAAGAAGAGTTAGTTAATCTTGTGTCGCTCACCAAGGGCTTCTACCGGGTAAGCGAGGCATTCAATTATAGTTTGAAGTACTACAATCAGGTACTGCAGCATTTAGAGAAACGTTTGCAAGCAGCAGAAGCTGAGGGGCAGAAAGCGGCGGAGATTAGCAGACAGATAAGCGAAGCCCGTCAACGTCTCAATAATTTTGGCAAAGTTCATCAGCAACAGGTTATGGCAGATGTTGACACCCGCCTCAGGGCCTTCGATCTTACTTTTCGTCAGAAAATGCAGTCTCGCGGGCCAATTGTTGAGAAATACTATTCAGAGATAGATGAATTGGACAACAACAACCTGCAAGGTTATGCAGACACGTTAGGGGAAAACTTGGCTAATGAATTGCGCCATGAATGGGAACAGTTGCTAGATACCCTTAAGGAAGGAGTGACATCTTTGTTGATGTCATACTCGGAAACTCTTCAACAAGACCCAGATGGAACAGACAGTATTGTACCATTCAATACGGACGAAATAAATGGGCTGGAGCGAGTGACTTTCAGGAAGCGTGCACTAAATGCAAGGAACGAGGCCATGATAGGCATCGGAGGTCTCACTATTGCAAGCTATTTGGGGGCTACGGCTATCCCGGTCATAGGTCCCCTTATTGTCATTGGTGGGCTGGGATATACCATTTATGGTTTGTTCGCAGGTAACACTCGTGCGAAGGCAGAAGCCCTTGCAGCAAATAAGAGGAAGCTAAAACAATTCGTAAGCGACACCGTGCAGGATTTCTTTAGACTATACACCGAAGTTTCATTAGAAAACGGTCAATACACTTCTCTGCTGGATGGACAAAAGCAGTCCGTTCGCAACTATGCACAAGAAACCCTAAGCATTATCCACGAAAGGTATTCCCAAGAAGTAAAAGCATTGGAACAAATACAGATTGGCAACAAGGCAGAGTCGGTCACACTCTTAAATGGAATCATAGAAAAGTGGAATGCCAACAAAATGCCATTACTACAGATTCGCAAGCATTTGGAAGAAGCAAATATGAACATTAAGTAAACGTTCTATGGCGTCATTAGGTATTGATTTTGGTTCATCGTTCAGTACGGTTTCGTGGCTTAACCCACAAAGTGGTAAGCCCGAAGCCGTAAGGTTCGGCGGTGACGGGCAAGTAAAATACCCATCCGTAATGCTCTATACAGAAAATGGTTTCGTTATGGGTTTTCAGGCAGCAAGCTTTCTGGATGCGCTCTCCGTGCAAACGATAGACAAGCGAATGGAAATGATGGCAAACTTCATCCCCAGTTTGAAACGAATCTTGGAGCCAGGGATGGAAGAAGTATTTTCGGACAAGTCCTTTACCCATGAGGAATTGCTTTGTAGATTTTTGGGACAAATCATAGCTAAAGCAAAATCGCATTGCGGACATGGATTTGAGGTTGACAGAATCGCATTTTCTTACCCTGTAAATTATTCCCAAGCTAAAATTCAAATGATGAATACCGCCTTCCATCAGTTGGGCTATTCCGATGTTCAACCCATTTATGAGCCTGTTGCTGCAGCAGAAGGGTATGGCATAAGTCACCAGATAGAAGAAGGAGAAGGTATTTTAGTATTTGATTTTGGAGGTGGTACAATAGATGTTGCTTATGTAAAAAAAATGCATGGGAAATTGCAGATTGTCACGGAGCCTAAAGGAAACAGTTTGTGCGGAGGACAAGACATAGATTTTTTACTCTATGAAAATCTAAGAGCAAAAATCCTTCACGATCTTCATTTTGACATATCTGAGCAAGGTGTTGTTGACCAAATTATTTTGAAAAATTGCCGATGGCTGAAAGAGCAATTCAGTGAAGATGGTGATACGTATTGTACAGACATCGGACTTGTCTGTAATGGAAAATTTCAGAATTATAAATATCGCTTAAGTCGAGACTCCTTCGATACTATTATTTCACCAAAAGTGGATGAAGCAATCGGAGTTGCCAAACAAGTTGTGCAAGCTGTGAAAGGTCGTGGATACTCTATAGATAAGGTGCTGCTTATTGGTGGTAGCTCTCGCCTCGCCCTTGTACATCATCAATTAGAAGCATTATTGAAAGATGTTCCTATTGACACATGTGGGGAAAGTGACATTGCGGTAGCGCTGGGAAACATTTCTGTTTTGATTCATCCAAATGAAACTGATGACAACGAAACCATAAATGACAGCTGTGAATTTGACGAAGAATTAAACAGAAACAAACACATTATATGCGGGAATGAGAAGTGTAAGTCGGAAAGATGTTTTAAACTTGTTCATCGATTAGGGTATCACTGCCTGGATTGCGGATGGGAAGGAAAAAATATTAAAATTAAATTCTAACAAATCGAATTTTATGAATATTCTAATGGTTGGTCATAGTGGTGCTGGCAAGACTTCCTTTATGGCAGGTTTATATAAGTATGTCGGCGAAGACACTGAAGGTTATGGTATTGCTTCAAAAAAGGAATCTCAAAAACGACAATTGTCGCGTATGGCAGCAGATTTGACTAAGGGCCAATATCCTTCAGGTACAGATGTTCAACAAAAATACGAATTTGCATTTACGGTTGTTGGGGATGAGCTAATGCCATTCAACTGGATTGATTATCGCGGTGGCATACTCCTTAGTGATGACCCAGACGAATCGGATATGAACAAATTCATGAAGGCGATTAAGTTTGCAGATGCCTTGGTGGTGTTCCTTGATGGGGAAAAACTCATTCAACAGGGTGCAAAATGGAACATGGAATACGACATATTAATCTCATGCATTGAAAGTTCATTAACAGTTTCACACAATTCTTGGTTTCCTATCAGTTTTGTCATCACAAAATGTGATATAGTACCGGACGGAGCAAAATTTTACGGATTGTCACGATTTCAATCCCTTTTTTCACAAATTGAAAAAAGCAAGACCGTTGGCGCAATGCTAGTGCAGTGTGCAATAACTAAAGATTTATATCATATACCATTCTTTGTCCTTGCTTACAGTATCTACGGAGGAACTCCAATATACAAGAACAGGTGCGTTGAGGCTTATAACGCAGCCGTTAGGCGTGCTGAAGCACATAGACCGACATCATTCCTGGGCCAGCTTTTTGGAGGAGTAGAACAACTTTTGAGTGGCATAGCCAGCATTGTGGATATGGAATGGGAAACAGAATACGACAAGACGTGGGCCGCCGAGTATTCAGCTCAAAAACAGGAGCAACTCTTCAATCAACTGGATGTGTGTCAAAAAGAGCTTGAGGAAAAGCTCAAATCTTGGTCAAAAGATGATTTAGTAACAATTTTTTAAACTTAGAAAGTTATGGCAGATAAAATTTCATTTTATGGTTTGAGTGGGTCTGGCAAGTCCTGCTACATTTTTGCCATGTCACAAGCTCTTTCGCAAGGCGTTCCATTTCCTGATGGAGAGCTTTTGACGGTTATTACTCCTGATCCACGCCAAATGCTTAAATTGTATAAAGCATACGAAAAAATGGTCAATGGTCAATGGCCTGCAGGCAATGTTGAGAGCGTAAATTACAATTTCAATATACGCAAGGCTCTTGATTTGCTTATGTCATTAGAAATCACAGACTTTAGGGGAGGTTTGCTTGACTCTGTTGATGAGGATGACATGGATGAGCAAGAGAAGTTATTCAATTCATATAAAGGTTCTAGCGTACTTCTCTTCTTTGTTGGTGCAGATAAGGTAAAAGCAGCAATGAATGGTGATTCAGCGGCTAGATTCAATATTCAATATTTGAACACTCTTTATGAGCAGTATCTAGGCTTGTCAAGTAATGCAAGAAACACTCCTGTTATGGTAGTATTGTCAAAGTCCGATATGTTGACCACAAATGAGGTTTCTAACGCAAAAAATTTTTTAAAAGACCAAATGGCAGCTATGTTTGGAAGAGGAACAAGGATTACGGCTGGTTTGACTGCTGTCACTCTCGGTTCCAATCTTACCAATGAGGGGGGAGAACTTGAGGGCATTTTGGACATAACACCTACAGCAGGGAACCTAAATATCCCAATATTATTCTCTCTGTTTTATGTAATGGGGAAAAAGATTGAAGACACAGTTGGAAGTATTCAATCAAATGAGAGCGCATTAAGTTCTTCCAAGCGAGATCTCACCAAAGAGTTAAGCCGTAATTCTTTTTTGCGTTTCTTCGTAAACAACGAAACCTCAATACGTAGTCGGATTAATTCTCAAAGCACAGCCATAAGTCGTGATAAAGAATTACTTATCAAACTTAGCTCTACGATGAATGGAATAAAGCAATACCTGTTGCGGGGGGCTGATATTTACATTAACGGCATAAAACTCCAAGCATAATGAACGCTCACTTATTTGTCTACACTCGAACCAGGAATGTAGATTACCAAGCTATCATATCCCCCTCCGAGGACTTCTGTCCAAAGCAGACAAGGAGACTCTTTCTTACCCAAGCAAGAGGCATAATTAATGTTGAACAGTATGACGATCCTTTAGTAGAGCCGAGGTGGTTATTTTCAAGAAAAGACAATCTGCTGTTATGGGGCACTGGCGTACAAAACAAGATGCTTAGCGAAGATGTCTACAAGGATTTCACGGGGCGTCCTGCTCGTGGCTTCTTTGGCATCATCATAGATTGTTCTCGACAAGAAGGTGTCATACCTTTTGATTTAGAATTTTTCAAAAGAATATACTCTGATTATGTTCTTCCTATATGGGATGTTGAATTTGATTCATTTAAGAAGTCCAGTGTATCCTTTGATTTTGATGTAGAACAATTCAGATGCATTAAGGGAGCTGAACCTTCTGTTGGTTTGAATTATGATATTAATAAAACGCTAATTTTAGGACGTGTTGAATTGGATGCTGTATTTTCATCAGCTCTTTCTAGTGGAGAGGACACATCGATTGTTTCTGGTTTTTCTTGTAAAGCTCATGCAAATGCACATGAATATTACTATGCAAATGCTGTAGTTGCTGGCACAGATATTCCAGAAACTAAAATTCATAATAAACCAACACCCCCTCCATCACCTTCATCCTCATTACAGCCAAAATCTTCGCGACCAAAAAAAGCACACCGCCCGATGTTGATTATAGTTTCGGTTGTAATTATCTTACTAACGATAGCACTGTGCACACGGGGGAACAAGAACTCGTCCCCATCATCATCGGGCGGAAAAGAAATGAAGAAAGAGGAGAGGATGAAAGGGCGCAAAGAATCCTCCAAGAACTTAAGACCTGTTTCGGAAACTCCCAAGAAACAGTAGAACTGCTTAAACTGCTTTGGAATCTAACTGATCGGTATGGAACCTCGGAAGTAAAAGAGTATTTGTTGCAATTTCATGAAAGATGGCGATTTAATAATTAAAGCTCAGGTATTACTTGATGACTTGTGCTCCACTTTCGACACTCCTCAATGGAGAGATAGGTACTTATTCAAAGTACAATCTCTGCGAGAGGAACTAGGCAATCCTTGTGTCCTTGCCGTCGCAGGCAAGGTAAAGGCGGGTAAAAGTTTCCTAATAAATGCCCTACTTGGAGTTGATCTTGCTATGACTGGTTGTACAGAGACTACAGCAACTATTAATGTGTTCAGGAAAGGACGTCCAGCATCTGCAGAAAGTCCGATTCTTTGCGAATGGATTGACGGTAAGAAAGAATGGAAGCCCAAATCATTCCTTGATTCCTTACAAGGTACTGACGAGGCTACCTTGAAGGTGACTTCACGTATTGACAAGCTCGTCTATTTCATCGAAGGTAATCCCTTGCTGGATGATGTTACTTTAGTAGATACCCCAGGTATTGGAGCAGACGTAGGCGAAGAGGGTGACAGCCATCAGATACAGACAGAGGCATATTTTAAGTTGCGTGAACGCCATCAGGCAGAGACAAGAAGCCTGTCAAACAGGGCTGACGCTGTCATCTATTTGTTCAACACCGTACCAACAGCAACTGACAAAGAATTCCTTGACTCGCTTTATGACAATGGTAAGGGATTAACGGCTGTTAATGGAATCGGTGTATTATCAAAAGTTGACAAAAATATCGACCAAATCAACAATATCCCAAGATTCTCCAAGGAGTTTGAGAAGGAATTGTTTACCATCATGCCTACATCTGCGGCTATCGCAAGATATTTACCGGATGAGTCGGCGGCGACGAGTCTGAGGAAAGAATTGCTTGCAGGATTTGATTCAATCAATTGGCTACAAACAGCACTAAAATCTCAAACGTCATTTTTGCATGAGCGTCTTCCTCATTGCAATATACCATTGGCACGAAGGAAGGAGATTCTCCATGAATTTGCTCCAAAAGACTTGCCATGGAGTACTTTTAGACTGATAGCCGAGGATTTGTGCCAAAACGAAGACATCAAAGGCTCTCTGAATCGCTTGGAGGAAATAGCTGGAATACAGCCGTTGAAAAGGCTCATAGATGAGCATTTCTTCCAGCGAAGCCGACTTATCAGGGCAAGCCGAGTACTAAATGACTTAAAGCATATACTTACAGAAATTCAATTTGGAGACTTTTTCCTCAACGCAGAATACAATGCCTCGTTAAAAGAGCAATGTCTAAAAGAGTGCGAATCCTTATCTCCAGTCTGTCGTGAAATAATAAAGGGTATAATCCAGAATCATGTTGCCGACCAGACACAAGTACGTGAAACGAAAGAGAAATTGCAGTCCTTCATGCAGCGGGTTGAACTATTACAATCGGATTTGAGCGACATTAATGGACGCTACCTCGCCTTGCAAATGGTAACAATAGCACGGAAGCAGTTTACCAATGACGAGTTCTCCGAACTTAACGCCCTCTTCTCTGGAAAGGGAGTCCACATAAACCCAATATCCCGCCAACGCTACTGGACTGGGGTTTGCAATATGTCTGCCCCTAATAGTATTCGTCAACAAGTAGCGAATATAGCCAAGAAATGTTACAATAAGAATGTAAAATGAAGATAGCGTTTTTTAACTACCTAAAAAAACTTTTCGGAATGGACGGAAAAGCATGGCGCGATACCGCCCCGATGGAATCACAGCCGACCTCCGAGAATGACACTTATGTTGCTCAGATATATACTGAGCCTGTCGTTGAGAGATCTGAAGTTGAGCAAGATTTCGAGTTGCAGCGTGAAGAAACGGAAATAGTTGCACCGGTCTCTAAAGTGGTGAAATCCATAGAACCACATGCGGATATACCGGAATTTGTAATCCATAAGGGAAATGCCACAGGATCAATACCCTCAGAACAGGAGAACAATGCTGAAGCAATAAAAGAAGAACAAGTGAATGTGATGGGATTGTTACATTCGCTGACGGATATGATAGTGGAGTATGACAGTTATTTATTAAGAATACAAAATCCTGAAGTAAGACATGTAATAGAATTGTTACAGCATCGGCTCATTGAAAATTTGTCCTCCAATGGCATTGAAACAACGAAGAACCATACCGTATTCAATTGTATAGAGCATGTCACTGTTCCTTTTTCTATCGTTCCGGATGGTACACCGATAAAGGAGGTAAAACGTCTCGGGTTAGTTTTGGGGAAGAACATATTGCTTAAAGCGCAAGTGACCATCTGAAAAGATAGGCTATAGAGTTACCCACTAGATGAAACTGTTGAAACAAAGCCCCGACAGGCCCGGCAGGACGATAAAGATCGTGAATTAGAATCAATGGACAAACGAAAATGATAGAACTATTTGATGATTTCATGGATTCTTGTGATTCGAATCCGAATGGCACTTTGTATTTTTCCCAAGAAGATATACGCACTATTGCAACATCATGTATTGAGAGCCCTGAAGATCTTTTCAATATATGGCATGATTTTCTTGCAAGTATGCTTCAACACTGGAACGCAAATATTCAAATAGATTTGAATGATGCGACTGAGATTTTATTGTCTTCTGCACAAACAGAAGAATATTATTTATTGCATTTTGAAAAAAATGAGGACTTGGAGTTTTGGTACATTTTACCTGAAGAATTTGATAGTTTGCCCAAAGGAGTTCAACCTTTGGTTAAAATTTATATGATGACTATTGCCATATTTGAAACTATCAACTACTGGTGCTGGCACGATGCTCCGATTCCTATTACATTTAACAAAAGCAATTTAATGGACACATTGAAATATGGTCGCATAAATATTGACTGGTCATCTTATTAATATGAGGTGTACAGCAATATACAATAAATAATCTCCGATTACTGATAGACATTTCTCTTCTTGTGGCTCTATACAGATAACATACTTGTATATGAGCCACATAATTTGTTAAACATATAAACAATAAATCACTATGATGAGAATACTGGTTATCTTGTCCATCTTTTTTAGTGTGTCATTTACTATACAAGCAACAGAAGTTGTTGACACAATAAGTTGTGATACATTAGATTTATCACTGTCAATTCCTCAGATTCCCTTTGGTGAATTAGACAGCTTAACTATGCATAGTATTGATGCACGTTATGTCGTTGTCTGGAAAGGGGGCAAGTGTGGCATTTATGACTTGCAGAAAGAGGAGAATGTAACTCGTATAGAGTATTCATATCTTCACTACTCATTCCGCAAGGAAATGGATGGGGAATACTATACTTTCTTTGTGTGGGAAAAAAAAGAAACTACAGGTGTTGTTGGCATAGCTGAAGCCAATAATCAGTTTATGGCTATTGCAAAGACGAAAAAGGATGAAACTGATGAAATCCAATGATGTATTATGAGAAGATATAAATGCACTTAAAAAATATAGTTATGAATAGAACAAACATTATCAATTATACTGCTCTTTGGAGTAGAATCAGCGATTATTCGAGAAAAGCCGGACGAGTGACTACACGACCTGTATTGCTCCTCTATTATGTGATGATGAGCAAAGAGACTTCTTGGAAAGACAAGATGCTGATATTCTCCACCTTGTCGTATATAGTTCTGCCGATTGACATCTTGAATGCCAGGAGGTTACCGATCATCGGATGGTTTGACGAGATTGCATCATTGTCTGTAACGTATCAGAAAATGTGCAAGAATATCACACCTGAGATAGAGGCAAAGGTAGATGATATTCTTGATAGGTGGTTTCCAGAGTACATGAATTACGAGTTAATTGAAGAGTAATAAAACTTCACCATATTTGCAGACAATCATCCATTATGACTTTTGAAAATCATCATATAGAGAGGCTAAGAGATTATGCCATTAAGCATACCAAAATGAAATCAAGCTCTATCCATGGCATTAGCCACTGGGATAGGGTTGCCAAATTTGGTGACGACTTATTTACGTGCGAAGTAGATATGATGGTTGTAAAGGCTTTCGCATATATACATGATGTTGAAAGAGTCAATGAACGCGAGGATCTTCAACATGGGCCACGGGCTGCAAAATTAGTCGATGAGATACGATCGACACTGCTCGATTATATGAACGACAAAGAAATACACCAGTTGAAGGAAGCTTGTAAGTTGCATACAACAGCATGGAGAACGGAAGATGCCACGGTGAACGCTTGTTTCGATGCTGACCGTCTTGATTTGGGAAGAGTGGGAATAATACCCAATCCAGATAAGATGGCAACGGTGCAGGGACGCATCATTGCGGAAAAGATGCTTAAGGACAATCCCGAAAGTGATTGGCTCCTAAACGGCGGTTAAAAAAGTTATAGACTAAAGAAAAAAGATTATGGCAACATGTGAATTAAAGAAAGGTGACAGAATTAAGCGATACGCTATAACCGACGATGTTGAAATATTGGGTCATGTATTTCAAGGGCTTCAAGACATTAAAGCACACGTGGAGATGGCTCTGTATCGAGACTATTCCCACGGTAAGGCTGATGTTCGTGAACCAAAATTGAAATGTAACGTGCATGTCGGAGAGATGTGGATGCCATACCCTTGTTTCGATTTTGAAGATTTTATAAATGAGAGCAGGACATATCAGAATTATATCTTCCGCCCACATCCAATAACACAGGATGATATGAGGAAACTATCAGAGTTGCCGTCAAAAGGTAATGAATGCCGGATTTCTGAAAACATGCCATTGGACATGATGCCCATGGTGTATTATGTAGGAGATGGTGAGACGATGCTAGTAGCAACGATGTAAGAACAGGCATACGAAAATGCATAATAATTTAGAACCGAGGCAGCTAAAGGATTGAATTCTCTGTTCCCGGATGTTAGCAATTTTGAATTCGAGTAATGGAAAGATTTGAAGTTAATATATTAGGTTGTGGTTCGGCTGTGCCTACAGCAAGACATATGACAACATCACAGTTGGTTAACATACATGATAAGTTGTTCCTGGTTGACTGTGGCGAAGGAACACAGACGCAAATATGGAAGAGTGGAATCAGAGTGACAAATATGAATCACATTTTCATCAGTCACGCACATGGTGACCACTTCTTCGGGCTGCTACCATTGGTGTCAAGTTTGGCCTTGATGCTTGATCGTACAGCAGATCTGCATCTGTGGCTTCCTGCAGATATGGAGGAGCCGCTGAAGCGTGACTTCGAACAGTTCTGCTGCACACCATTTCAGCTGATTATGCATCCTTTGGACACGACAAAACAGGCAGTGCTCTATGATGATAAGGAGATGATGGTGGAGACAATACCGTTGAATCACCGTGTGCCTTGTTGTGGTTTCCTATTCAGTGAGAAACCGAAGTTACCTGTGTTACTGCCTGAGAAGTGCAAGGCCTACGGCATTCCGCCACGTGAGTTAGGCAAAATCAAGGCTGGTGCTGACTGGACGATGGAAGATGGACGAGTAATTTCCAATAGTGAACTCACTGTGGCAAGTGATTTCGTCCCTCGCAAATACGCCTACTGCAGCGATACGGCCTACTTCCCTAAAATAATTCCACAAATACAGGGCGTTGACCTGCTCTACCATGAAGCAACATTCATCTCGGAGGACGAGCAGCAAGCAGTTAATGCGGCACACTCTACGGCAGCACAGGCCGCTACAATCGCAAGGGATGGCCACGTAAAGCAATTGGCAATTGGTCACTACTCCATCCGCTACGACGATGAGACTGCATTGCTGGCAGAAGCCCAACGCATCTTTCCCAATACAGTGGCTAGTCAGGAGGGCATGACCATCAGATTGTGAAATTAACAATAGTTAGCCTCATTAGATCATGGTGGGGTAAGCCTTTAATGAGAATCGAAAATGAAGCATGAAGTGTATAAAAAAATAAAGAAATTCCTTAGTGAACTCATCAAAGGCACTGAGTGGGAAGGACACGTCTATACCGTTGGAGGATGTGTCCGTGACGAGCTGATGGGTAGCGAAATCAAGGACATTGACCTGTGTGTGTCGTTGCCGAGTGGCGGCGTGCGTTTTGCCGAGTGGTTGCGTGACAACGGACACACCCAGAAGGGCGTGACCATCTATCCCAGCTATGGCACGGCCATGCTTCACTTGAAAGCTTTTCCTGATGTTGAACTGGAATTTGTACAGACCCGTAAAGAGAAGTACGTTGATCATACTTGCCGTAACCCTGAGACTGCTTTTGGCAGCATAGAGGATGACTGTATGCGCCGTGACCTCACCATCAATGCGCTCTATAGCAATGTGTCAACGGGTGAAGTCGTGGATATTACAGGCAAAGGTGTGGAGGATATCAAGAATCACATTATCCGCACCCCGAATACTCCAGATGTCATTTACGACGATGATCCTTTGCGCATCCTGCGTTGTATCCGTTTTGCCAGCCGTTATGGTTGGGAGATAGAAAAAGACACCTTTGAGGGAATGGTTCGGAATAAACACAGACTTGCTATTATCACCAAGGAGCGTGTCAAGGATGAGCTGGACAAAATGCTGACGTGTCAGCACCCCGTGATGGCAATGGAGCTACTGCGAAAGACGGGAGCCATGCACAATGTTATTCCCGAATTGGAACAAACATACGATATGACACAGAACGAGTATCATTTCGGTACCGTATGGGAACATACGATGGCAGTGCTGGAGCATCTAAAGAGCGACAGCCTGGAGCTTAGGATGGCAGCACTACTTCACGACATTGGAAAGATTCGTGTGCGTACCATTGAAGATGGCAAGGTACATTTCTTGAAACATGAGCTGGCGAGTGCAGATATGGTGGAAGAAATCTTGGAAACATTAAGATACAGTAATGAATTTATGGATGAAGTAGCGTTTCTCGTCAAATACCACATGGTTTGTAAGACATGGGGTTATGAATGTGAGCATATCAAGATGAAGAAGCTACGTAAGCTACAGTATGAATGTGGCACGGAAGAACGTTTCCGTAACCTCATGTTGCTCATCGATGCTGACAACAATGCCCATGCAGCAGACAGATGTATGCCCCGTCAGGTGGAGATGATACTGCAGTGCACTGAAGGAATGAAGCAAGAAGGTTCCGCGATGTTCGGCTACAAGTTGCCGCTCACAGGCAGGGATGTGATGGAAATCAAAAACATCCAGCCTGGTCCAGAAGTGAGAGAATATCTTGACTATCTGCTCAAAATTGCTATGGTTAATCCTCTGAGAGATAAAGATGAGTTTATAAAACATTTAAAAGGATATAGGCTAAAGAAGTAATGACCATTATACACGCTAACGATCCGACGACCAAAGTCCTTTCGTACCTATATGAGCAACGACAGGACATTTCCGCACGTATTACGGAAATCAGTACCAACAGCGACATTCAACGTGCCATTCGATGCGACAACACCATTATGATGCTCGGGCATGGCAATCAGTATGGATTGTTCTCGAAGCCCGATAAGAACGGTGAATACAAACGCTTCTTGATTACTGACCGCCATGTGCAGTTTTTGCGTGATAAGACGTGTATCGGGATATGGTGCCACTCCAATATGTTTGCGGAACGGTATGGTTTGCATGGTCTGTTCTCTGGGATGATCATCTCTGAACTTCAAGAGGCCGTTGACTACAACATCCCTGCTACGAAAGAGGAAATAGACGCAGAAATGGAGAAGTTTGCCCGTCGTCTGAGCGAATGCATTGATAGATTTGGACTGGCAGAGACATCCATACGTATGAGAGGCATGGACGATGTAAAGTCCGAGTTGACCACCTTTAATTACAACAACTTGTACTATTATGAGTAAGAAGTGTTTCTCGGTATTGCTGATGTGCCTTTTGTGCTGTTCTTTCTTCGCTTGCACGGATAAATCGTCAGAAGGAAAGACGATGGAACATTCTGGAGCAGTGACAAGACGGCAACAGAAGGTACAGTTACCATGCATCAAGATATACAGTTATGGTAATGTGTCCGAAGCCAAACTAGAATTGTTGGCGAGCGAACTGAAGAAGTGCTATACACGAGTCGAGTTGGTAAACCAGCATCTTGATTTGCCGAAAGAGTATTATCACCAACGCAGGAACAGGTATAGTGGTACTGGCTTGCTGAAAGATCTGAGCAGATTGAGAAAGAATTCCGTTGTCCTTGGCGTGACTGAAGAGGTGATATATAAGGCAAATGAGATTACGCCCACATACGGGATCTTCGGCGTAAGTCCTGTTGGTGCTCATGTGGCACTCATTTCTCTTACGCAACCGTCTGGAAGGAAGCATACTGATGACCATCTGGTCAAGTTGATGTTGCATGAGTTGGGACATTCCTTTGGGCTTAACCATTGTGCAGACGAACACTGCTTCATGGTGGATGCAGAACATGGAAACAAATTCTCACAGACACCCTCATTCTGTAAGGACTGTAAACAATTTCTGAACGCGAAAGGGTGGAAACCGTAAATCAAAAGAATGAGCATGAAATACATACACTTTTCGGAAAAAGGGCCTCGGATGAACAACGAGGACAGTCTCAATATAGTCAAGGTATCGGACAAGCGAACATTGTTCGTAGTATGCGATGGCATGGGTGGCCACTCCTGCGGAGAGGTTGCCAGCAAGACAGTGTGCGATTCCTTTTCCGCTTATTGGCAGGAACATCCAGATACCATTGATTCTGTTCAAAAGATAGAGGATGCAGCGAAAGTGGCAAGCCAGGCAATCGATGAAAAGTCCGGCTATTACCAGATGGGGACAACTCTTGTGATGGCAAGTGTCGAAGGACAGACTGCGCATATTGGCCATGCAGGCGACAGCCGATGCTATGTGATTGACATCAAGGGAAATGTCAAGTACCGTACTATTGACCATATTGCATCCAGTTCCATCAGTCTTCCATATATCAACAGGGCATTCTTCACCCGTCATCCAGAGGATGCTGTGCCTGAAGTCAAGGTCGTGGAGTTACAGCCTCTTGACCGTATCGTGCTCTGCACAGACGGCTTGTATAATGCCATTGATGACGAAAAATTGCTCCACATTTTGCAATGTGGCAAAGACGTGGAGCAGGTGGCGGAGAAGTACCGTACTATATGTGCGGAGAAAGCAGGTGATAACTATACAGCCATTATTATTGAGATGGAATAGCGAAGTCTTTACATATAACAGATGAAGGTGCCTCTCAATAATAATTGGGCGGCATTTTTATTTTTTTTGCTGATAGAAAACGGTTACTTGGCACACTCTGTAAGCATATAAAGATAAGCAGACATAAGTATAACAATTTAATGATGTAAGGTTATGAAGCAGAATTACGACATGATGATTGAGGAGAAGGCACTGAAGGTGTTTTCTGAGATGGAAAAGAGGGTATCCACCGAAGATATGGCAAGAATCCACGAGGCATACGAACTGGCTCGTGAAGCCCATGCGAAGCAGGTGCGCAAGTCAGGTGAGCCTTACATCATCCATCCCATTGCTGTCGCAACCATCGTGGCAGAGGAACTGAAATTGGGTGCCAACCCTGTCATCGCTGCTTTCCTGCACGACGTGGTGGAGGACACGGACTATACGATGGATGACATCCGTCAGCGTTTTGGTGACGATGTTGCGTTCCTGGTCAGTGTCGTGACCAAGAAGAGCACGGGGAACTATGAAATCTCCAAGCAGGTGGACAACTACAAGCAGATGCTCAACTCCATCCACTATGACATCCGTGCCCTTTTAGTGAAGCTGGCTGACCGTCTGCACAACATGCGCACACTGGGCAGTATGCCACCTCACAAGCAGATGAAGATTGCCGGAGAGACTGACTTCTTCTATGCTCCCTTGGCCAACCGTCTGGGACTCTACAACGTGAAGATTGAATTGGAGAACCTGAGTTTCCGCTATCGTTGCCCCCATGAGTACGAGCTAATCGACAGCCTGATACAGAAGGACAGGGAAAGTCATCAGGAACGGCTGGATATTTTCACTGCCAAGATTCGTGAGGTGCTGGCCAATGAGGGTATAAAGGTACAGGTCAAGACTATCTACCGTGCTCCCTATAGCATCTGGCGCAAGATGCGCAAGTCGGGCGATGACTTCAACCACATTCCGTTCCGTCATATTGTGGAGGTGATGTACGCCTGTGAGGATGAGCAACAAGAAAAGGACATGGCACTACGTATCTACTCCCGTCTGACCGATGCTTTCAACGAAAAACCCTGTGGCATCATCAACTACATAGACTCACCGAAAGAAAACGGCTACCAGTCGTTCCATGTACAGTTGCTCAGTGACTTCGGCTGTTGGGAAGAGGTGCACATCAGCAGTGAACGCATGGTTCGGGCCTCACAGCTCGGAGTAGTGGCTGAACGCAGTGAGGACAACGTGCGCCGTTGGATTGAGAAGTTCCGAACGGTGCTGAAGGATATGGAGTTCCACCAGAAGGAGGGCGACTTCATCGAGAACGTGGTGACGACATTCTACAATGATGACATCATGGTCTTCACCCCCAAGGGTATGCCTGTCAACCTGCCCAAAAGGGCCACAGCACTGGATTTCGCCTTCGAGATTCACAGCCATATCGGAGAACATGCCCACTATGCCCGCATCAACGGACAGTTGGCCTCCGTCAAGACAGAACTTCATCGTGGTGACATCGTAGAGATTGTTACCAATCCCGACATCCATCCTCTGACAGAGTGGACAGATTATGTGCTGACCTACAAAGCCAAGGGATTCCTGAAGCGATATTTCGCCAAGCAGGAAAAGCCCACCTTCCATTTCTGTTCCCACTGCCAGCCAATCCCCGGTGAGGAGGTTATCGGTTTCAAGGAGGCAGACGGTACGATTTCCGTTCACAAGCGTAACTGTCCCATCGCCATCGGACTGGCATCCCAGCAAGGCGACTCCATCGTGTCCGTTGACTACAAGGAAAACCCAGACGCACTCTATCCCGTAGCCATCCAGATTCTGGCTATCGACCGCTTCCACCTTTTGAGCGACATGATTAACTGCATCACCAATGAACTACGTCTGTCCATTGGCTCTTTGAGCACTACCACCACGGACTGCATCGTGCATTGCACCATCCGTTTCAGTGTACATTCCTTCGGTGAGTTGCAGACCATTATTTCCCAAGTGTCGGCCATTGCTGGAGTAGAAGAAGTGAAAAGGCTTAAAATATGAATTAATTATTTCGTCGTACAGTGATAGAAAATGGCTATGTGTTCCTCTCTCTACGCATAGTAGATGACGATAAGAAAGGAGAAAAGTATGAATGTCAAGACAAATGCGGAAAAAGAATGGCTCCGCAAGCTGAGAAATGGTAAGGATACTGAGAAAGAGGAGCAGACAGCTCCCCAAAGAGCCGTGGTACAGACAGAGGTAAAGAAGCCAGCCCCAAAGCGTAGCAACGGGTTTGGTGACGTGGCAGGCATGGACGAACTGAAGCAGATGGTGACGGAAGGCTTCATCAATGTACTGAACAATCAGGAATGTGCCAAGGCATACGGCATTACGCCTCCAAGCCTACTTTTCTATGGCCCTGCAGGATGTGGTAAGACGTTCTTTGCTGAGAAGATTGCCGAGGAGGTGGGTATAAACTTTATGAAGGTCGTGCCTGATGACTTGGCTTCAACCCTTGTGCATGGGACACAGGAAAAGATTGGCGAGGTGTTCCGTAAGGCAGAGCGTAAAGCTCCGACCCTGATCTTCTTTGATGAGTTCGATGCCATGGTGCCACAGCGTTCCAACGATGACCGCAACTATCAGAACGGCGAGACAAACGAGTTCCTGTGTATGCTGAATAATGCAGCGGAGAGAGGGATCTACGTGCTGGCGGCTACCAACCATCCTGAGCGCATTGACAAAGCGGTTCTTAGAACTGGACGTATTGACGAGATTATCTACGTGGATACCAAGGCACGTGAGAGCCTGTTCCGACTGGCATTGTCTAAGCTGCCGACTGCCGAGGATATCGACTTTGCAAGGCTTGCCGAATTGACGACGGGGTATAATTGCAGCGACATCAGCTACATAGTAAAGGTGGCTTCCAGAAAGATGTTCAACGCCAGTATAAAAGAGAAAGAAAAACCTTACAAGGTTATCACTCAGTCTTTGCTTGAAGACTCCATCTCTCACAAGTCGCCGTCTGTCAGCAGCCGCGAGCTGAGGGATCTTGAGCGTGTTCGTAGCGAGTTCTCGCCCAAGGATGAAGGACGCAAGCAGGTTGCCATTGGATTCCACATGTGATAGAAAAAGGAATATAAACGCTAAAAAAGTTACTATTATGAAGGCAAAGATTTTAGATGCATTCAAGGCTCTGGGCTTTGAATTGGAAGAAATGGATGGCTTAGGCTATGGTTTCCAGTATGAAGGTAAACACTACCTCTACATGTATAATGAGGACGATGAGGATTTCCTGAACATTGCACTCCCCGCAGTCATGGATGTGGAGGATATGGACAATGTTGATTTCTATCAGGTGATGGATAAAATCAACGGCACATTGAAATATGTCAAGGCCAACAAACTCAACGATAGCATGTGGCTGTTTTACGAGCGTGAACTGTTTGGTGATGAAAACTTACAACAGGTGCTGTCCCGTATGATTCTTCATTTGGATGCAGGCTTCAGCTTCCTTTGCAAAGCGATGGAAAAAGCTGAAGAGGATGAGACTGCTGCTGATGTGAACGAAAAGGAAACTGATGAAGACAACAAAAAGGATGCTGCATAACCTTAATCAATAGGAGGATCAGAAATGAAAAAGAAAGACTCGATTATGTCTGTGCTCGAAAAGATGGGCTATTCCCCAGAGGTGGACAACGACGGTGATATCATGTTCCGTTATCAGATGAAAGCAATCTATGTAATGATTGGTGATGAAGAAGACCCCTATATATCCCTGATGCTACCACAGTTTCATGAATTTGAGGAAGGACAGGAAACACTAGTACTGGTAACATGCAACAAGATGACACGTGAACTGAAAATGGCAAAGGTCTTTATTGACCAAACCTTTAAGAATGTATCAGCTACCTGCGAATTCTTTTACATCAATGAGGATGCCTTGGAGCAAAACCTGCGTCACGCTCTACAGATTATAGGCGTAGTACGGTCAGTGTTCAGAAAAGATATGGCGGAACTGTCAGAACTATCAGAAAACTAAAAAATATATGTCGTATGAAAAAGTATTTATTATTGGCAATGGCCATCGTATTTTCTTTCGTCAGTTGTTCGGAACAACAGTTCCTGCAAGAAACACTTGATGACAATACATCCATTGCAGCATGCAATGAGTTTAATGCCCTGATAGAACAGGCTCGCTGGGGCGACGGGCAGGCATATCTGCAACTTGCCAATCGCTACCGTGACGGCAAAGGAGTTGACAAAGATTTTGTCGGGATGCTCAGTATGGTAGCACAAGCAGACAAGTTCGGCGCGATTAATCGCATGGAAGACTATCTTATGGAAATGCCAGAAGGCTCAGATTTCAAATTGATTATTGATGCAATTGATGATTTTGAAAACAACCATATAGATGAAGCGAAGGCAAAGTCAGAACAACTTATTGCGAATGGATCTCCAGACGGTTATTCCGTCCAAGGTATCATTGCTATGGAAAAAGGTGATACACTTACAGGAATAGGACTCATGGAAAGAGCGGCAAAAGCAGGAAGTACTTTTGCTGAATTATTGCTATGTTTTTCCGAGTGGCGGGGTAATAATTCTCCTGATATGTCAAAACTAGCAACTTTGTCTGACAAGATTCCCTTTGTTAATGCTATTTTAGCGGAAATTTATACAGGGGTGGAAGATAAAAGCTTGAAAGATGAGCATCTGGCTATACATTATTTCTTGAAAGCTGACGAGAATGCATTTTTAAGCCGACGAGGTGCTTCATGGCTACTTTACTACCACGAGAGCATTAGCAACTTGCCTCTGTCGGAAAGAGACATTCAGCGTCTTCAAATCTTGGCAGGAGGGACTTCCGTTGGGGAACCTGCACCACTACAGAAGTGTGAACATGAAGAAAATATGGAGGTGATTGATAGTGTCGTAGTTGATACCGTGAATATTGAATAAGCAATTAACAACATTAAAAAAGGAACAATTTCATTTTGTACTTTTGCACCCAGAATTAACAAGACCATAGCCGAGAGCAATGTAACATGCAATTTTCTCGCCCTCGTCAAGCACATACGTCCCTGGAACTTTCGAGTAACTAAGTCCAACCCAACAGGTGTTCAGGCCAAGCGTCTGAGCAAGCAACACAAGATGCTCGCCGTAGTATCCTACACGCTCATCAAGGTCGTCTGACTTCTTTCCGGCCATAACGATGTAGTTGCCGACATTCCGGAACTTACCGTACTTAGCCATAGTTCCCTGGAATGCCTTTGGTTCGTTTAGGATTAACTGAATATGCAAATTGCCTTCACGGTTCAGGAGCGCAATCTGCTCTTCAAGTACCTTGACAACATCTTCAGCCAATGGCAGTTCCTTGTATGCCCTTACACTATGACGGGCTTCTATTGCTTCTTGTAGGGTCATGTGTTGGCCAGTGAGATTAGAAGTTCACTTTCCGCTCTGGAGCCGAGAAAGAGCAGAAACGGGCAGTGGCATTGGTGATATAGAGCACGGCCATATTTTCATCGTCGGCCTTATACATCGACTTCAAACCCTCATTGCGATTCAGGAACTCTTCCTTTACGCCGAGCGTCTCATCATTCACCAGGGTACCGCTCAGACGCATCCACTCGCTGCCAGATTTCTTCAGGGCGCAGATCTCGAACTTTCCGTTCTTTGCCATCTGCTTGTAAACGTCCTTCACTTTGCCTGTCATGATATACAGGCGACCATCGATAATCTCGGAAACACCGAATGGACGTACTCGTGGTTGGTCACCATCGGCTGTGGCAATGAAGAATGCACCGCACTCTTTCAAGTATGCCTGAACTTCTTGCATGTTTGCTTCTTTCATTTCTTGACTGATAGTGTCGTTTGTTACAACTTCGTTACTTACTTCGCTGCTCTCATTTTCGGGAGCGGCTGCTTGTTTATTTCCACATGCTGCCAGTGCAATCAGGGCAGCAAAAAAGAATAATACCCTTTTCATTTCACAAATCTTATTAAAACCACGGGCAAAGTTACGGATAATTCTCCACTTTTTCGTATTTTTGCACCAACTATTACAATACTTTATGATTTAAGGAGTTATGAAGAAGGCAATACTTGTCGTTATAGGGTTGTTGTTTACTATAATAATCTCTGCTCAAGACATCGAAAGATTTGTCAACAGACAGTTGGAAATTTATCCGAAGTCCAGACTCCTTGATATCTACAAGTCGAGTTTTCAAGACTATATGGGAGCCGAGCATCTAATATCGGACAGACAAAGGGTGAAGGCATATCTAGATGAAGAGTTACAGACGACAAGTCTTGATGACTTGATGCCCTGGTATTATGAGCCTTGTGGAGTAAAAGACCAGTATGTCCGTGTCAGCATTAGGGCTATCAAGGAAAATCTGATAACGGAAGATGTGCTACTCGATGCTTTTATCCGTAGTGCAAACTCAGATAAACGGCCAACAGTAGAATCCTGGCGAGACAGATGGCACAAGATTATTGGTACGATTGACCAGATGAATCTCAATCTGCCGAACTATCAGCAAGACCGAGAGTTTATCGACAGCGTTCTCTCTGTTGGGAGATATGCTATCAGC
>Ga0310696_10001222_pt1 | contig 37733 bp, 60 predicted proteins | sample AusTroGonzalo_MG_4_FD_203885 | JGI IMG/M metagenome (GOLD analysis project Ga0310696, IMG submission 203885) | Bovine rumen microbial communities from tropical cattle in Woodstock, Queensland, Australia - Gonzalo_02 (v2) (version 2) | ecosystem: Host-associated > Mammals > Digestive system >... | reverse complement strand
ATATAGGGGGTGGGGGTGGAAATTATATACCCACCCCCCGGTATCAAATATAATAGCCCCGGTCCCGGGAAAAAGATATTTATTCTGGTTCTCGTACGGACGGCACAACATTGGAAAGCGTGACGGGGACTGTTACTGGGGTACGAATAAAGATGGAGTTGCTAGTTGAACTACTATCAAACGGTCTAGCGCAAGTAGTCAACGAACAGAATCCACTAAGCGTTCGCCAGTCACACAGATCGCACTTGCGATCAGGGTTGTCAAGAAGAGCCATCGTATGGGCCCACCTTAATGTAACGAACACGCGTCCCCGTAACAGGACTGGTAATGGGTAGATTCATAGCAATGATCTCATCTATTGCGTTCTCAATCACTTGCTCTGAATCAGGTCCGCTAAGTTCTGTGGTATCACCAGCAATGCGTGCTAAATATGCGCTAGTAAAGTAGCCACACAGATTCTCGTCATAGCCGCTCCACAAATCGTACTGCGTGAACGGGTTGTATGGATTGTCAGTTGTAGTAATCCCAAATATAGCCATGGGTCAGTTCGCCTCCAATCCATTGAAGTTATTGAACTCCTTTGAGAGGGTGGTCACACTTACACCGCACCGCTCAGCCACTACGGACTGCGGATAGCCAGCACGAAGCAGCTGTCTAGCAAGCGACTTGGCAGACGAGCTCATACCTTGTCTATTGCGAGGGGTAGCTAACTGTCTGACTTCTTTCATATCGGCGTATCTTAAGATCTGCAGTAACTTGGAGTCAGATATAGCACCAGCTTGAATGGCTTCCCATTCTTTGTCTGAAATATGGATGGAGTGTCTCTGCGCACCAACCCTATCCCTGGCAAGGGCGAGCTGCTGCTGCCTTACCTTCTTAAGACGATCCTTGTTCTCCTTCTCTTTTAGAGAGGGGTCTGTCTGAATCATAGAGGCAACATTCTTTCCTGCTACTACCTGTGCCTGTCTCTCAAATGGGGCATTGCGTGCAGCATAGTCAAGTTTATCGTTAAGATCCTTAACCTCTCTTGCATACTGCTTGGCAGCATCGGGATTTCTCTGGAGAAGACCTGTCTTACGAAGCTCACTTCTGGCTCTCTCAGCAAGGCGCATGCAATCATTTGCATAATCGGCATATGCGTCTTCTACAAGATATCCGTGTGTCAGTTTATGGGCATCTCCAACCTCGAGTGTCTGATATGCGGGCTGCCCTTTGTTCTTGTTAGGAACAACGTTTCCGTTCTTATCAATATGGGTCTTTCCGGTGTATTTATAGACGTTCTTCCCAGCAAGCCAGTCTTCATAGACACCGAGCTCTTCCATTTCTTTTTTGGAATATATAGGTTTCCTCTCGGGAACATCTCGAAGCTCTTTCTTTCTCTGAGATATAAACGTGCTTCCACCGCCAGTAGGACTATTGGCATACCTGGCATAGAGTTCAGCTATACCATTATCGGCAAATGACTGTCTCCAATCCAAATTATGCTTTTCAGCATCTATGACCACCATTGAGTGTTTAACGGCCCTTTCGATTTCAGGCCATTCTGCGCCTTTGATAGTCATGTCTGTAATCAAATTGGAAACGAGGCCCATTTCCTTGCCTTTATTGAAGCCCTCTCCTTTTTCGCCAGTTTTCGGCAAACTAGGATCCTTACGATATAACTCTTTCGGATCGAAGTTTTTAAGGCCCTCCAAAGGCTCGCGATTCATGATCTTTTGGCCTTTTGTTGGAATAACAAGAACCGTATCTCCGTCAAAGTCAGCTCCGGACAAAATATCCGCAACATGCTTATTGATACCGATCGCATGGGCCGGATTTCGCCCAATCGTCTCTATGGCTTCCTGATTATTATTGTTTACCCTAAGTCGAGGCATCTCAAATCGTCCGGCGTGCGGAAAACGGACCAAAACGACTTCTTCACCGTTCTCATAGTTAGGCGCGTAGACCTCAGTATCCTTAAGACTCGTAACGGGTAATATAACATGTGTTCCCTGTCTCGGAAGAGCGGCGCCTTTCAGATGAACAGCGGCGCTATCGCATTCTGAAGCGAACGTCTCAAGAAGCTGTCTTCTGACCGTAGGATTAGGAATGGCCATAATATCATTGAACTCATTCTCACGGCCTTCGTAATCCAACGTCAACTGACGTCTCGCAAGCTGTATCGGCTGTTTTGAAAGCCACTGGGAAGAAAGACTCTTTTTCCACTTGTCCCAGTCTTCATCATCATTGACTTTGTTGATAGCGGAAACATGTTCTTCGCCATTGGCGTCTGTAAACTTAAGCTGCGTGAAGTTGGCCCCAAACGGGTTTCTCTGATCGACCTTACCGTCTTCATCAACATTCATCTTCTTGAGAACATCCATTTTAGGAGTGCCCTCATGCTTATTAGTGTTAAACCGAATATCAACGCCATCTGGCAAGTCGTTCGCATAAACGGCCATGCCTTTTAGGTAATGGGAATCGTCAACAGCAATTCGAACCTGCATATAGCGCTTTTCACCAAGTGCGAGCTCCTCAACACCGGGACGGATCTCAATAACACCGTCTTTGTCAAGGCCTCCTTGCTCAGCATAGCGAATTTGCACTCTATCGGAATCGATGCTTTTGACAGGCTGCCTGGTAACCGCTTTCTCTCCGTAGTCCTCAAAATATAATCCGTCAGGAGAGGTAATCCTGTCCCTGTTGTCAAATATCTCTTTTCTGGTTACGTCTCTGTCCGCAAGAACCCGAACCGTAACGTTCTGAGTAGGATTGGTCACCTGCTGCATAGGAATCGTCTGTACAGAATAACCCTGTTGCTGCAGCATGGATAAAGCGGTCTTCAGCTGTTCCTCGCTGATATTCAACTGTCTGTTGACACCTTCACCGACGTCCAAATACGGTTTCTCTTTCAGGAGGTCTTTCAGGTTGTTGGCAACAGTTGTCGTTTTGTCGGATTTATAAGTACGATTGGGGTCCAAATATGACCGAACCGTAGACGGAGGAAGTTTTGTCTCTTTGGCAATAGCCTCGATACTCATTCCCGTATCTTTAAGACGAACGCACTTACGAATATCGTCCTGCCGCTTCTCGGCCTTATACATACTTCTACGGGCACGGTAGTCCGTAGTGCTCATACCAAAGGCTTTAGCTATCTCGGTTTCGCTCATCCCCTGCTTCTTGAGCTCATCTGCTCTCTGAAGCCAGTTTTTGCTTCTCTGTGGGTTCTTACCGGAACCCCAAGGATATCTTCCAGAATGTCGTGGCGTACCGTAGTGTTCCAGATATTCTCCCAGCGTACCGTAGTGTTCCAGATGTTCTCCCATGATCAGCTCTCCATTCTAAGCTCATCAACCCATTCGTCGCGTTCGCGAATAATATCCATGATGGCTTTGATTTTCTCAGGCTCGATTTCCTCTTCGATGACGTCGTCGTTCTGATAGATTCTGAGAATCGTCTTTGTGGTATCCGGCCTAATAGAAAGAGCCCTTTCATACTCAAGCATGAAAAGGGCCGCATAGATCTCCAGTTGTTCCATATGCGCTTGACCGGCACCGGTTTTGAGATCGTGAATTCTCAGAAGTCCATCTTTATAGTGAATCGCATCGGTGGTACCGAAGCAGTTTTGAGAAAAATATAAAGGCTGCTCAGGAGTCATACCGTAACCGATGGCGTCGTTCACGTAGGCAGCGAACGTTTGCTTGTTGCCTCGAACTTTGATTCCTTCGGTTATGAGGTCTTTCGCCATAGAGTGAAGTTTGGTTCCTCTGGCAGCAGCAAGGGCGTTGAAATATGCGCTCCGAAGATCGTCCTTGTTGTACCTAAGCCAGCTCATCTTACTTGGTGACAGAAACGCGTGTTTACCTTCCAGTTCCGAATGTCTGTTGAAGTTCATCAAGTACCTCCTGTTTGTTCTCGGGAAATATAAATCTCGAGAATGACATTCTGTCAGCCTTTTCAACATAGTAGTCCTGATTCGTATGGTGCTTGGCTTTCCGACTGGCCTTACATTCAAGAAGTGCCCAACGGTCACCTTCCAAAATCGTCAGATCCGGAAGACCCTGTTTTGACTCGTTCTTAAAAATAAGAGCATCTGGGAAAAGCGTCTCAAGCTCGTGAATCAGATCTCGTTGAAAATCGCTCTCTTTCATGTGTCCTCACTCCAAAAACAAAAATAAGAATGCGACATAAAAACATCACATTCTTACCTTTCCTCTCCTATTAGTGGAGTTGTAATTTATGTTATTGTCGTCTTTCGAAGAATTTGCTCTCGTTGAAGTTCTTCTTTCTGGCAAGGGCTCTTGCTATGGCCACATCAATAGACGCATGCGTTTTGAAGCCGTAGTAATATAGATCTTTGAACGGCGTGTTGCGTCTGTCTATGCGGCCTGCGGCCTGCTCGGTCGCTTTGTACGAGTAGCTTGGCGAGTAGAATATAACTGTGTCTGTAGACGTACAGTTCCATGCCTCGGCTCCGGATGCATACTGAACCAGATACGCCCATCGCTCGCTTGTCGGAACCGGCTCATGGTTGTGACCGTTCCATTCGGCTACGACTGTACCCGGAATATATCCAAGCCCCTTAAGAATCTCGAGCTCATAATCAAAGTTATAGAATATGATTACTCGAGGATGCTCTTCTGCGAGCTTCAGTATCTCTAACTGACGACTCTCGTCAGAGTTCACGATCTTGCGAAGCTGGTAGCACAACTCGCTGATGTTTTCGATGGGCCTTTCTTCCTCCTTGTTCCATCGTTCACTCATCAGGCGCTTATACTCATATCGATCGTAGTCTACAGAAATATACTCATAGTGCCGTACGGTCGGATTCTTATAGTCCATCTCAACAAGAATTTGATCTCTAAGGTACTGAAGATGACGTTCCTCAAGAAACTTGTCTATCTTAGGGTATTTGGAATATCTTGAGTACACAGCATGCCTGGTTAGGAACTGGGATCGATTCTTATAGAACCCATTGGCCACAAACACAGGAATATAATCTGTCCATACGTCGCCAGGAGTGGCGCTCAGCAATATCCATTTGTTATGCCTGGCTATCTTAATGAACGTCTTGGACCAAGGGCCCGAACCCACGGCTTTCTGCTCGTCAAATATAAAGAACGCGTTGCAGACCGTATCGTACTTCCGGATGTTATTCCAGGAGTCGATAGTAATCTTAATCGGGTACTTGTCGAGATGAAACGGCTCCATCTCGGCTTCCCATTCCTTGTCGTCCCGTTTTCGGGCCGTCGTGATAATATAAAGATCTATGGGATCGGTCATGAGAACCTGGTCCTCTTCATAACCGCTCTCGGTTCCGTCCAGAAGCCCATGACCGATCCTAATAAAATAATAGGCAAGGGCCGTCCGGCTTTTACCGGAACCGACCCCGCCTTTCAACACAGATCCATTTCTTAATTCATCGACCGCCCGAATCTGATAGTCATCGAGCGGAGGATACATTTACTCGTCCTCGTCGTGATTCAGATTGGCATACTTCGTGGCAAACCGATCCGGAGTCACTGTGACCCACATCTCGTCCACGAAAGCGTACTTCTTCCACTCACCATCCCTATTCTGCTTATTGACTGCGGTGCAGCGCATGTCCAGATTCAGGATGTTGACGTTGTCCAGAATATGTACACGACCCTCGTCCAACAGAGTGTCGTTTCCTTCGGAAATCATATGCACGATGGGCGGAACCTTAAAGTACGAGAGAGTAACCCTCAGAAATCCGTTAGGCTCCTCACCGTCTTCTCTGGGAGCGAAACGTCCAACGTTCCACCCCTTCTCCTGAAACTCCTCGTAAGCCTCAGGATCCAGCTCTATCAGAAAGTTCCTCCGTCCTTCATTGTTCATAACGCGGCCAGTCCTCCGATCGGTCCGCTCGCGTCCTCCAAAGTTACGGGTGCCATTCACAATGACGCAATTCTCAAGATCAACCGTCTTGTAACCAAAATCGTAATACATCATAGTTCATAATCCTTTCTTAATGAATAAATTCTTCAAAGTCACCATACTCATTGATTGCCGCTACGGCTTTATCTGTAAGCATGGCGTAATAGGAAATATCAATGTCGTCTTCTTTACCGAGCGCTTTCACCATCTCGGCTTCCATCCAACGATATCCTTTTGCACCGGCAGCGAAACCGAACTTGCCATTGTTCTCCCGAACAAGCAATCCGCCTCCCGCTCCTGGTTTCATAGGACAGAACAGCCCAGCCTTTCCTACAAAGTGATAGGCATGCCCTGTCTTTATGATCTCTTCGAGCTCAACCATTCTTTGGCAATCCGCATCCCATTCAGCACCTACATGCTCTGGACGCTTCTTCCACTTACTCTGGATCTTGGAGAGCTCTTTCTCTTCCTTGGACACATCCGGAAGATCCTCGTTCATGTCCAAATATAAACCAAGTCCTACGGACGTTGTCTGCGTCTGGCACAGATCCTCAAACTCAATGGGCTCATCACTGAAGAGCGTCTTGAAAATATAAGGCTCAGCGAACTGGGCACCGGTGGCTTCCCATTTACCACCCATGTCTTCGTTCTCCGGATCATCCGTGTACTTACAAATATAAACGGCGTCGTTCACCAGACACAGCCGATCAAAGATATGTTCGATCTCAAACGTGTAGCCAAACTTCTTCCCGTAATCGTACACGAACTTGTAAATATCCATGTCCGCGTTCTCGATCTTGATGGAGTCTGTTTTGATGTGAATCACGTTGTAGCCCTTCTTCTGAACCTCCAGCATCAGGTCGATCATAAACAACGCACCACGTTTGGCCACCCAGTTGTCCACATTTCTGGGGTCACGCAGTTTATTGTCGAAGTGAGCAGCTGTCAGACCATACACAGAGTTAATCGCGATCTTCAGGGCAGTCGAGAGCATCTTGGCGTCATCTTTACTGTTTAAGTATGGTGCCATAACGCCACCGAACATCTTCTTGACTTCGTCATACTCCTTATGCTTGATGTGCAGACGAATATCAAGGAGTGCCTTAAAGTTCTCCGTATACGGTCCGAATCCATTCTCTGCTATCAGGCTTGACGGATGATGAGACGCACTGTCAAAACACATTGATCTCCCGTACATACCGGGTTGCGCGTATACAAAGCCTCCTTCACCAGGGTCGTATCCTTTGTAGTACGATTTTCCGCTAATGATAACGTCGGGAGAAATATAACGTTCCTTGTCGATGCCAAACTTGTTGTACTCATAGCCAGGAAACTCCTTACTCAAATCGGGATAGACAAACATGCCCTGCGGGTTCTTGTCGTTCCGTACGATCAACTTCGCTGTCAACTGGTTAGTCGTGTCATTGACTGTGCTCCCAGGACCGACAATGCTGTTTGCCAGGTCCACCAGAATCTGTCTTGCTTTAAAGTCAGCTTCCCTGGCATGGAATACAGCCTCTGTAGCCACTACGTCGTTGATACAGTATTCGGCGACCTTCGACCACATCTCTTCCGGAACCGGTTCATCCCATGGCAGACCGAGTTCCTGATGATGGATTCCAAGCTCGATCTCCCACTTCTTCAGAGACTGCTTCTTGGAGGAAAAATCATACACATCCGTATAACTCAAATTATAAGCTTCACGGAACATGTACTCGTTCCTTACGGAATTCTCCTTGCCGCCGTTGATGATGTTCTGGGATACCGTATACAGCTCGAACTCACTCATACCCATAAGCCGTCCGTACAGAATATGATTGTCGTACTTCCGGTTGTTGAACCCTACGAGTTTGAACTTGCACAGCTGCTCAATATCCGTAGATGTCGGATTGATCATAGACAGCGCGCTCTTACCATCAGGTTTGATCACAACGATGAATAGATTCGGAAACACCTCAACGTCGAAGAACACAAGCTCATCTTTCTCTGCTTCCACGAACTGAGACGGTTCATCTGACTTGAACGGCATCATGTCTACCTTGTCCAGACAATATAATGAATTGTGCGAGCTCGCAGCAGCGAACGCAAGAATATCAGCCTGCAGATCCGTAACGTCGTACTTCATACCGCTCTCATAGGCATCGTTCAGGATCTTGTCTATGAAATCGATACTCGTCTTTGTGGCGAACGGCTCGATCTCCTTACGAAGCGCCTTCTGAATAAGATTCCTTAAATGTTTCTCATCTTTGATAACTTGCTCTGCTACCACCTTTGTTTCTCCTTTCAACGGCAGACCAGAGCTAAGAGTCGCGACCGGAATATCATTGCAGCGGGTGAGCTTTCGTCTGAGCGAAGACTTTCCATTAAATACCTTCACTTCAACTTCAGGCTCATACACACGAGAAAGCTTATCAGGATCCCCCGTATATAAATAATGCAAGTGGATCCCAAACCCGCTCTTACTGAGCTCTGCATAGGTTTCAGGCCACTTGCTTGCTGCTTCCATATTCAACTCGAGACTCTTGTTGCCCTCCTTATCCTTCTTGTCAAAATCGATAACAATATGCTTGATCGGAAGTCTGACGTAGTGAAGTTCCGATGTGTCAATATCCGCAAGGACAGTATCCACATCATCCCATACCTTCGACGGGGTCCCATCCTCCTTGGCTAACTGTGCAGGATAATTCTGAGCCATACGGTCAAATATACTGCTCGTCGTATCAAACTTCAGCCAGCTTTCGTGGATCTCCTCGGGCTTTGCCTCCTCTGGTTCCAGGCCAAACTTCTCAATCTTAAACCCGCCGTACCAGTTGTAGTACCAATTGTCTTTATCCGGATGATAACGATCTTTAAACTTGTTGAAGTAGTTCTTGAGTTCCTCTTTAAAAAGGCGTTTTGGATATGGATACGATACATTGGCTTCTTCGCAATATAACTTATACCTGGTCCATGCCTCATTGAGTGTCGTCGAGTCTTTTTCTCGATACTCATCGAACATCTCTTCCATGAAGTTAAAGAAGTCGTTAGTGGCTCCCATCATGGCAACCGGTGTGTAATCGTCATAATATCCAGGATCTTCATTAAAAACCTGAAGACAATGCCACGCTATGGCTCCAAGTTCAAAGTCGATCTGACGATTCAACTGGTCATATCTTCTTCTTGGGATTCTCTGCTCGCTAGGTGAAATATCAATCAGTCGCCTAAGAACACCAGACTTGGAATCCGTAATCTTGACCGGCTTATTTGTCCCCATGAACAACGTAGATATAAAACGCATAGAATATGCGGTCTTGTACTTTTCATTTACGGTCATAGTCTCATGGGAAACCAGCGAGTTAAGACGAGTGTTGTCCTCAATCCTGCTCAAGTCGCCATCCTGCTGGATCGCAACCAACGGATTATCCTTAAACGACTCTAAAGCGAACGAAGCATTCGAACTCCCGAGAGCTTTTGAATCGAACGCTGTAGTATATCCCTGAAACAGCTTCTCAATAATATTAAGGATTGTCGATTTACCGGTCTTTGGTGCACCATAGAACACATAGAACTTCTGAATATCTTTGCTTGCTCCGGCTACTATAGATCCAATAGCCCATTCTATCTTATGACGTTCCTCTGGAGAATATAATGTTCCGACCATCTCATCCCAAGCAGTCGTCTCTCCTTCTTCCAATGCATACGGAAGAGACATGCTGGAATATAACTCTCGCTCCTTTGGTGTATTTGAGAACACCAGCGTCTTGTTCAGGGGCACATAACAATCCGGCATCTGTTTCTGAACAAATTTATGCCACCGGTCTATCGAGCCGGAACTCGCCCTTCTCATAAGAAGTATTTTGGCTTTCTCAAGATCAGGCTTTGTCTTACTCTGTTCGGCTCGCCATTCGTACATGGACGAATCTATTTGTTTAACCAGCTCGTCCTGACTCGTAGACCATTGCTGAGTCTTCTCGTCCCAGAAGGCATAAAAATCGCCGCCCCGAATCATAAGATCCTTGGACGACGTTACCAGAAATTCCGGATAGATCTCAGGCGGTGCGTCTTTCTTTATTCTCCGCCAATCGATCTCATAAAAGTCCATCAAAAGACAGTCCTCCTTTCCTCAGTTTTCGGCTATGTGTTAATGTGTGTGTTTTTTCTCATAACCTTTTATATATATTTTATTTTTTCTATATCATAAAGGTATAAATAAAAACAGCGCATACAGCGCATAAGCCTAAAAAACGTTGAATTTCCTAGGTTTTTATGTGTTGTTTTCCTTAAAAACAGGGTATAGAAAAACAGCGCATACCACACATAAAACAGCGCATAGCCCGCCCCTAAACAGGATAATTTGCCTCTAAAAAAGCATTAAGCTGCCACCATAAATCTTTTTTCCGAAAATCAACACATGAATCCATCACATAAAAAGCACCACCAAAACCACTTTTTTCGTAGTCTCGATCCAAAAATCTCTCCAAAATTGTGTCGACAGAATCACAATCGTACGAGTAATCGTCGTAAATATCGAGACCTAAATTCTCCAAAATGGCCCAAAACCACACGTTGGTCCTATCCCCGAGATCCGGATCGTGCATCAATTCGTCCTCACAACGCACGCACATGGCAATAAACATCTCCAAAACAGCGCACGGTGCGTCTTCAAAAACAGCGCATCCGGTCTCTCGTTCGTAGCTTTTTCTCAAATATAACCCGTCAGACGCTCGATTACTATCATACGGAACGGACCATGTGAACTCAGTCTCAAGCATTTGGTGCAGCAGTTTCTGGTAGTTGGACTGTAAGTAATCGTCATGAAGAAGATCCGTGAGCCAATAATAGTAATCGTCAGAAAACATCACATGTCAGCTCCTCTCAAGTCGCCCAGTCATCTGTATACGACTTATACTCGCAAATGATCTCATAGTCAACTCCTATCTTCTCATTACGAATATAAGCCACGTTGTCTTCAGAATGGCCGACTTCCTTCATCCAGTCCTCCCGCTCACCAATAAGGTACCGCGGATCCTCCACAATATCCCCATCCTCGTTGGCAAGCACCTGGTCGTTCATATAGAAAGTTAGTGTGGTTTTGTCATATTCCTGCCGTGTAGCAAGAAAGTCCTCCGACGTGATCCCGTACGGAATATCAATAGGATCCTCTTTAGGGAAATCGTCTACCTCTCCATTCTCATCAATAGAGAAAACGACGTTTTTAGACCCCGTATTTTGCGTTTTAAGGGCCCTAGGACGCTCTGTACGGGGTTCTCTGATCATTGCCGTTACAGTATCCGAGGAATATCCTTCGCTCTCAGAGATGGCTTTAGATGTCTTAGAATCAATTTGATTGTACGTATTTTTTAGTTCCTTTTCGAGATTTGCCTGCTGTTTCTGAAGATCCTTAATGGCCATCTCACGAACAGCGCACTCTTCCTCGACTTTCTTCTCGAACTCGCCTCTCAAATAAAAGAGGGAGCCGATAGCTCCAGCCACGGCCCCGCTCAAGAATATAAGTGTACCCTGCCAGACTTTCATGTCTCGTCCTCCTTATCTAATCGTCTCCCGCAATGAAAGCAATAATGAATTAATTTGTTAGTAACTGGCTGACAAAAGTCGTCGTCAAGCACTGTCCATTCGATTGTAGCGGAGTTCAAAGGTTTTCTTAGAATGTGACACCACTGGCATTCATCTGAAGTTTTCTGGGCCATCAGATCAGCCCCTCCAGCGGATAGCAGTTAAAGTCCAGACGCAGACACGGCTGTACCTTCACCCTATCGAGAACGGGATCATAGACTTCCTCCCAGCCTTCAAGAAATTCGACTCGGATCTCTCTGTCTCCTCTGTCGATCTTCGGATTCCAGCACCAGCCGACAGTCATACCCTCAGCGCAACGACCGCTTCCGGGTTTCAGATTCAGAGCATCGTATACGTCATTGATCGTCACGAAAGGCTGAAACTTCAGGTCCAGATTAAGCCCTTCGACTTTCTTTTTGATCCAGACTTCATTGTATGTACGGGTATCGAATTCGTCGCATGTACGAGGGGTATAGTTTCTGGCCCACATGGAACCGGGCTGCTTACGGAATACTTTACCTTTTGTCTTTACGGTTTTCACTTCACCGGTCTTTTCGTCGTACTCCTCGACCTCGAACTCCTCGTCTTTGGCACCGAAATATAACGCTTTTTCGGCTTCCTCACCAATTTCTTCACGAACGGCTTCTCGGTAATCATCGAATAATTTCTTCAGGGCCACAGTATTGGCGAGCAGTTTGGTATTCTTGGACTTAAGTTCTCCGTGCGCTCCAAATATACACACCATGCCTCCAACCCACAGTATTGTAGACTTTCCGTATACCTTTACGAGTTTAACCCCGTTACGGAATATAACTCGAGCATACTCAGCAACGGAGGGCTTTTCCGCACCGTACGTTCCGGACACGAACTTGAGCTCATCGAGTTCTTCTTTGGCGTGCTCGACAATTGGTTCAGCCTCCTTGGTCTTTTTGCATGCGAGAATGGTGCCGGCCAGAACAGACGCAGCACCTACGCCCAGCATGATCTCGGGACGTACTTCCCGAAGCTTAAAGACAACGACTTTAGCAGTGCTCGCTGCTTTCTTCAGAATATCAAGTTTCATTTTGTCCTCCTTATCTTAACGATTCACATTTCGGCAGGTCAATGGCCCACCCTTCGCTTGTAGGATATACGCCGGCACCCCTCAACGAGTACCAGCCATAATAATTCACCGTGTAGTTTCCATCTGGCGATAATCCAGCAGCTTCGTAGAGATCTGCGACGCGTGCCTTTCCGTAGCGCTCGAGCTGGTCAAATAGCCTATCGAGTACGCGCTCGGCGTCATCCCTGGTCTCAAATATAATGTCGTCGTAGTCGTATGCAGGCCGTCGTCCGCGATCGGATGAGCGCCCACGTTCATTAGAAGCTCTCCAATAATCGTTTGCTCTGCTTCCGCCACCATCGCGCCTGCTGTTACGTCTGACATTCGGATCACCCCAAAACATCATAGAAATTGCGCTATTTACCATATCGTAGAGCAGCGATTTGATCCCCGGTCCGATAACGCTGTGAGTAATATAATCTCCAACGTCATCAATCTTTTCGCTCAGGAACAGATCCAGGACTTTACGACCGAATGTTTTCTTTTTGACTACGGCTTTACCGGTCGTGACCCGCTCAACAGGCTGTATCGCACGCTCCCGCTCCTGTCTGGAAGCATACGAATTGTCTTCTAATCTTGGCATGTCTTCACTCCTTACGTTCGTTAAAAAAAAAGAGGAGCCGTTGGAATATCCAACAGTTCCTCATTGAGTTTAACCCTCGTTAACCTCCTGAGATTCCATCTCATCGAGAGCAGCTTCTTCAGGATCATAGTCTCCGGGTTCGGTCTCGAAATCAGGATCGATCTCACCGTCGGCTTTGGCGTTAGCCAGGAGCTTCAGAGCGGCTCCGACAGCCGCTGCGCCGATGACGACACCGCCGATGATCTTTCCCTTGTTGTCCTTAAGCTTCTGCTTAAAGGACTTCTTGGGCTTGATCTCCGCGGAGCCCTCAGGCTCAGCAGGCTTCTCAGCCTTCCGAAACTTTGACTTTACCTTCCCGACGAGCGAAACCTTCTTGGTCTCGGTCTGAACCTCCGGGGTCTCGTTCCCTTCGTTCTTCATCTCATCAGACATAGTATATCTCCTTTCAGATAATTAATTTTAAGGTTTATTCCTCATTTGATAGTTTGTAAAATCTGCGGGGAGCTGGTAGATATACCAGCTAGGTATCCTAGACCAGTAATCTACCTGCTCCCAAAACGGTAAGAAATCAGCGATATCGAAAAGGAACCCCGTCCCTGTCGTCCTCCCTTTTGTGTGCAATATAATCCGGGATGGTGATCCAGATGCAGGAACGATTATCTCCTTCTTCAGGATTCAGGCTGTGATACTCAAAATAGTCTTTATAGTTATGATCCTCCACGTCGCTTATCGTGTCTCGGACGAACTCATAATAGAAATGATAGTCCCCCTCATTATCATTTCTTGGAAGGCCGATTTCATGACGAAACGCGCTCAGCGGATAGGAATCCCCGTCTTTACATCCTTGAACCATGTGTCCGATCGCTTTTTCAACGGTGAACAGATTGCAATAGAATGCCATACCTATCGTTGGATCGAAGAATATCGTGGTTCCTTTACCCGTGTTATAGATGTTCGTATCTCCATAATCGGACATAAACCTCTGGATCTCAGGTTCGTGGATCTCTTTTTCGTACTCTTTGAGCTTTTCCTTACCGTCCTTTTCGATGATCTTGTCCTGCAGATCTTTGAGTTCTTTTCTGGAACCATAGAGGGCCATCGACAATGAAGTTATATCCTTAAGCCTCATGTCTTGTGCCTTAAATATGCAGAATGTGGATGCCCCTCCAAGAGCCACTGGCGCCACATAATATCCTGCGACTGCTTTGATCGTTTCCCACAGAGTGAGCTTGACTTTAGGAAGTTCGATCTCACCGGGATTCTCTCTCTCCGCTTTTTCCAGTTCGGCCTTCTTAATGGCTGTCTGAGCTTTCGGAGCCTGCTTGGCTGCCAGGATCGCAGTTCCTACGAAACCCGCTACTCCGAGACCGGTCAGGATCTCAGGGAGATGTTTCTCCCCAAACTTACCTGCGATCTTGAGCGCCTCAGGAATCGCTTTCCAATTGATCTTCATAAAATGTCCTCCATAAAAAGATTAGAGAGCCTGCGCACTGCTCTCCAATAAGGTGGTTGTAAAATATAATTACTTTTTCCACTTACGACCGAAGCGAATGTAGTTGATTACGCCTTCGTTCGTTGTGAGGGTAAAATCGCCCTCGGTCTTGCCACAAGCGAAATATAACTTCTCGCCGTTCCTCATCTCAATCTTGAGTGCGTGAGGATGGTGACTGTCCAGAGTGAACGTTTTATACTCGTCAGCAAGCTCGGGAAATCTCTTTTTGAAACGTTGCCATTCCGCAAGGCCTACCATGATCAATCCTCCGTAACTTTCGGGTACACCTCACAATAAACGTCAGCATTTGTTCGATTAATATACTCTTTGTAATCGTATGCAGCCTGTGCATTTTTAAACACTTTTATCTCGTGCAATGCGTTTCTGGGTTCGGTGTACCAGGCGATATATACATAAACGATTTCGCTCGCCATATGTTCCCTCCGTAGATAGGAGGCCCGGAGCGAATGAAACCCCGGGCCCCAGTTTGTCTGTGCCGAGAATGGATCTTACTTCTTGCCGGCCAGATCGCAAGCCACCTCGACCGCTAGGATTGCGCCCTTGCGACCAACGAGCTTAGTGAGATCGTCCAGGCTCAGACCCATCAGGAACTCACGACCGCCATGAGCGGACAGAGTCTTGTAGATCTTCTTGCCTACCTGGGGAGTGGAAGCATGCTTGACAAAGAGAGCCTCCAGATCGGGTTCCTTGCACTTAACTTCCTTGATCTCGGGTTCGGGGTTTTTCTTTTTGGTAGCCATTTGCATACCCTCCTTTATTAATAAAGTTTCTTATAATTACGCATTTCGCTTACCGGATCGTTCTCATAGATCAATCCGATATACTCTTCGCCATTTACCATGACGATCTTCTGAACCACCTCGAACGGATTATTGGCGTTCCACTCGTCAACGATGCCGATATCCAGATCGGGCAGCCCGAGCAGAGAGCTCCATTTGTTATAGTTCAAATATCCAAAGTCCCTGGCCGCTCTCTTTTTGGCTCGTTCAATGGCTGCATCCACATCGCTCGGATATGCCTCGAATGCTCGTCCGCTGTGGGTTTCGTAATATCTTTCGACCTTCTCATTCTTACGACGCCTTTTTGTCGTCTTTACGATCTCGTCCTCGTCGAACGGCGGAACATCACAGTTCACGGCTTCTTTAAGATCGCTCGCTGTGCCATTACCGAAAATATCATCGGCTTTTCTGTAGAGTTTCTTGAGCTTGTCCTCCCTGATAGCCAGAGCAGCAGACAGACCTGCGATTGTCTTCGCGTTGTGTTTATTCGCCGTTGCCGTCAGAACAATAGCAGTCCCGCCGAGAATGATGGACTCCTTGTACGCCTTAACGAGACGAACTCCATACGTGATCTTATTCTGGATCTCGTCCTGAGGCTTACGGTCAGCCAGAGGAAGATCCTCGATGGCATTCTGTTCTTCGATGTAGAGTTCCTTCGCAGCGACGCCCTTATCTGCGTTCTTGATTGCAAATATAACTGCGAGCCCGGTGCAGATCATGGAGCCGACAGTCGCGATAGCCGGTCCGTTGTCCTTAAAATATCCACTAATTTTGTTAAACATCAGATTGCCTCCTTAAAAATCTGTAAAATTTCTTTCTGGTAAAGCATTTGGTTCCAGAAGCAGAACCGGTTCCTCCATGCCCATATACCCGCCTTCCATAAGCGTAATTGATATAATCATGATCGCTCCGTGAAGGCCGGTGTTCCATCCGAAATCGTGGTCTTTCATAATGCTTGTGATCCCGAGATTATCATGAAGGTCGGCCAAGCTTACGTATTCTTCGGTCTCGTACAGTTCCTGAAAGATCGCCAGGTCGTCCTCCACATGCCAATAACTAGATCGGAACCATCGTCCTCCGCATTTTTCATAACACAGTAGTTTCCCTTTGCCTGTGAGTTCTATTACCGGTCGCTCCTGATGAAGATCCGGCCTTGCTTTGATAGGTATAAGCCGTGCCACAATTGTCTCCTTTCAACTAAATTCCGACACGTACATCTATGTAAATATAATGAAAAGGACAGACCAGCTGTTTGCCAGTCTGTCCTTGTATTCAGCAGAACATAGCCTCTTTACGAGTGCTCTTCTGAATGCCGCACATCTGATCGAAGTTCAGTTTGGTCGCCGCAGCGATCCTGTTGATCAGGTTCGTCTTCGGGAGAATATCCCCGTTCTCGATCGCGTACAGCTCCGTCTGACTGATGTCAAACTTTTCGCCGAACTCGACCGGAGACAGGCCGTTCTCCAGACGTACGAACGTGACCATGATCCCGCTCTTCCAATTCACTCTCGAATCTTCAACGTACAACATTATCAAAACCTCCATTCAAGTTTTTGTTCTCTTCATTAATGGAGATGCAAATTATGTAAACCAGATATAAAAGAGGAGAGAACCTGTTTGGGTCCTCTCCATCTTGACTCACCTCTTCGGGATCCAGCTTGTTGCCAGATTCCAGACGCTCCGAGCGCTCGGGAGCTTAAAGTCCACAGCCTCGTTCTTGTACGCCAGGAAACCCATGCCGATTGCTACGGCACTCGAAAGCACGGACTTCACCACCTCAGTTCCTGAACGAAGCCGATCCGCTTTGACCTTGGCCATATCAACTCGAAGCTCTTCCTCCGAAATATCGTTCTTGATATTCGAATTGATACGGTCCAGATCTCTGCGCTCGTACTCGCCAATGATCTTTGCCAGTGACTCCGCTGCCTCCAGCGTCTTAGCATAGTTCGGGTCATCAGGCATCATCCTGCTAAGCTCGTTAAGCACCCGATTGTACTCCTCGCGAGTCGCCTCAATATCCATGCGCAAACCTCCCTTTCTAAGTCTTGTCATTATCAGGGTTGTCTTTTTTGTCGACTACTTTGACCTTGAGCATGCACTCTCGCATCAAATATAAGTCGTTCGGATCTTTGGTGAACTCGATAGCGAACTTGTCGTACTCCGAATTGTTGTCTTTTTCGATATGGATGAACCCTACCTTAGGAGTAATAAGCCAATGAACAAAATATCCGCCCCAGAACATTAGGGCGGACCATAAACAGACGAATATAATACTTACGTGTATCATTTGTTAAGACTCTCCAACAGGTACCGCTTCACCATCGGGTTTGCCGAAGGATTTGCTATCACGAGGGCTGTCCTCAGAAACGCTGACGACCTCACAGCTTCCATCGCTGGACCTAACAACCTCCACGGTCCCACCAGGTATGTGGACTCTCCGACTTTCGTTATCCCCAGCATGCGGAAGTCCATCTGCCGCTGCCATAGTCTGTTTTCCTCGTACATTTTTACTTTTCTCCTTTACGACTTTGAATGGGTTGATCCAGCTATCGGGAATGCTGTCTCCTGATGCTACCGGCAGGTCTACATGCTTCGGGTCCTCGGCCGGAGGTTCGATCATCCACCGATAGAATACCCAGAGAGCCATAAGCTCCCCGAAGATGGCAAAAATATTCCGAAACGTGGTATACCAGCGGACGGCATACCCGCTCGAAATATAGATCGTGCAGAACAGGAACAGACCGACAACAGCGGTCACAACGCGAGCTTTGAATTTAGACATAATAGAATCCCCCTAGTCTATAAATTGATACAAAAATAATGCGAGAGCGCATCCCAAGACGAGTCCCAGGAATACGCTCCCTACATCGATGGTAAGTGTGATCATGATGCCTCACGCTTCTTCCGCTGGGGCTTCGGGAGCGTCACCGATCCGATCTTTCTCCAGTTGTTCGCGAACCAGGATCCCATCGGCTTCCCCTGGAAGTACATCATCCGGTTCGGGTGCTTGATCCCAAGCATCTCCGCCTTCAGATGCGCCTGCTCCCTCTGCCATTTCCTGCTCATTTGTTTGTCCTCCTTTTAAAAGTTCTTCGAGCATTGAGAATATAATTTTGTACTGGTTGTCATGCCATTCGTAAGGACCAAAGGTCTTCTTGATATCGCCGAACGCATTGGACATCGTCACAGTGACATCATTCTTGAAAATCCAATGTTCGATCATGATCGTTATACCGTTAGCTTCCAAAAAATCGGTCAAATCCCCATAGTACGGTTCAGGCTCATCGGCTTTTTCGGTAATATGCTCCTGAATCAATTCCCATCTCTTATCATTGATCTCGATGAGTTTCATCTGCTCGTTGAAATCTCTGTGCAGAGCCTCAAGAGTTCCGCTTGACGAGGCAATATAATTCGCTGTGGTCTGGAAATGCCTCGTCACCTTTTCCGTAGCGCCTATAACCTCGTTGACCGATTTTACTGTATGCTCATGGAATTCCAGATCCAGATCGTGAAGTTTCATAACCGCATTTTTAAGGACTTCCATTTTTTCATCCACGTACTTTTCCAGATGAGAGATCTCGCCATCCAGGATCGTGGCGTAGTCTTTAAAGAACTTATGATGTGCGTTAAGTTCCTCGGTCTGCTTCACGGTCAGAATATAAGCGGTAACACCCAGACCAAGCAGACCGATGCAGAGCCCCAGCATGAATGATGTCCAAGAAATAGCCATAAAAATCTCCTTTCAAAATATAAGGGAGAACCTGTTACAGCTCTCCCTCTTCGGATTCTTCTTCGAGAATATCTCTTTTCGCTTCACCGATCGTGTCGTATGTGCCCCAGAACCTTCCGTTCTTGTATACCACGACATGACCACGTTCGTACTTAAATCGATATTTCATCGTGTCCACCTCCTCATTATCGAGGCTGTAAATATCACTTGAAGTCGAAGTCGTCATGCATAAAGCTCTCGCCAGGGCAGAACCCGGCGACTACAAGTACGACTACCAAGCCAACCCAGAAAGACCAGTCCATTATTCTTCACTCTCTTCCAGTTCGCGTACGTTCTTGACAACGATCGCCTTAAATGCCCTGAATGAGCTTACTTCATTGAAGCCCATAGCATAGGCGATCCCGGCCTCGTTATGTCCGCGTTTCTCCAGATCGTCACACAGATTCAGAAAACGTCTGAGATCATAGATCGATTCGTTACGTGTGGGTAGAGCCATTATTTATCCTCCTCATAATTCACCGGACGATGGCTGTACTCGTTTACAGAATTTGTGAGGCACTCCCAGCAGGGTTCCTCGTTTTCAGCGTTTCTGCTGTACTTACATTTGCTGCAGTATTTGTCGAAGCGTACTTCTTTGTCGACGATTTCCATGGCTTAGTTCCTTTCATAAAATTGATGAGGAGATGCCCGCTTCGAACAGGCGTCTCCCGTAAACGGGCGTTCTACCATTGAACTATTAATGTGTTAGGGCATTACCCCCAGGCCTGGCATAACCCAGCCTATTCACTCTCATCATTAGGTGCGGTGTATTATTTGCTTAGTTCTCTGGTCATTACGACATTCGACAACTGGGTCTTATACCTGATTCCGTCGATGTCGAGCGTTACTGTCTCGGAATATCCCGCAATGCTATAGTTTGTCACCGGTCCTCCTACGATGGATCCATCAGGCATCCGGATCATGGCGTGCCAGCGACCTTTTTCGGAATCCTGATTCGGGTTTTTGCTACATCCCGTCAAAGTAATACTGGCCATTACGATCAACAGGCAGACCAGGACTAAACAGACGACGCGTCTTCTCTTTGTCATACTGCGCTCCCCTTTCAAATATCACGTAGTCCTTACACAAAAAGCACGGCTCATCCTCCCCTAAACCGAGAGAACAGCCGTGCCTCGCGCATGATTCGTTTCCCTGGAAAATATCATACCACAGGCAGTCCGTGGCGACTCCGTGTGGAAACCAGTCTGTAGGCGTACTCATTTTGCCATCGTCGCCTTTAAGAACTCAATCGTAAGGCGCATCGCTTGAAAATCATCAAAACCCTGATCAAGAAGTCGATCGTACATGATCTTCAGCATTTCCGCGATCGCGCCTATGGAGTTCAGCAGATTCGTTAACTCTTCATTAGGTGCCATACAGATACTCCTCCGCAAGATAGGTATTGCACTTAAGGATCCTGCCCTCGTCATCCACGACCTCATACACGAAACGACCCTTACCGGAGTTCCTCCACTGGCCGATCCCACGGAAATATCCGTACTCCAGCCACTCCATAACGGCCGCCACATGTTCGTCGCTCATACACAGGATCCGGAATTCGATGACCGCTCCGACAGGGATCTGTTCCGAAGAGCTCAGCGCGACCCGCTCTCCCTGCATAGTCTGGGCACGAAGCGGACGCTGGCAGATCGTAATATCGCCCTCGAACTGGATCGGGATCCTGCGGGGCTGGACAAATATAAGTCCGTCGATGATCTTTTTGTAGGCGGTGAGCTTGCTGGATTCGTTGGCCGCCTTGAGCTTTTTGCCGGTCTCAGGGTCTCTGCCGGTGAGCTTATTCAGGACGCCACAGGTGTCCTTGAAAAAGCCCTTGATCTGGTAGTCGTAGAGAAACGGCGTACCGTCATCCATACGCGGGAACACGGTGGTGCCCTTTTCTACGATATCGGCGACTCCGATCGCTGCGACCTCGTCCTCCAATGAGTTCGCATCGGGAGCCTTACTGCCGATGAAGTTGCTGTAGATTTCCGGGTCATTGCTTGCGGTTCCGAGGATCCCCTCAATAAAGGTAAGACGAACGTTGAGTGTTTTCATAATAGATCTCCTTTCAATTAATGGTTACGATTAAGTTTGTAAAATATAATTAGAATAGGCCAACAAAACGATGCTAACGCCATACTCAGGAATAAAGGTATCGATAATTCTTTCAACTTTTCGTCAGATACCTTCTTTTCCTTAGCTCGCTCCGGAACAACCTCGGTAACTAATCCGAATATATAGAGAGCGATTAATAAGTATAGAATCAGAACTACCTTCATTAATACTCCTTTCAAAATATAAGTTTTCTTTGCGTCTCGTGTCATGGCTTTTCCATTGCTGCGGTAAGTGTCTCCACGCTATGCCTTAGCTTCGCAGAGCGTTGAACTGCCATTCCCTTGCGTCTCGGAGCGATTCATTGACTGGCTTTTCCAACGCGACGCGGCCCAAATATACGCTTTTCCTTCGCGGCTCTATTCCAGGCTTTGCCACCGCAGTACACCGCCCTACTTTTCCACGGCCGTGCAACTGTTTGCTTTCCCCTCGCCAGGCTTTTCTCATCAAAGCAATTCCCTCGCCTTACTAATCTCCGCTTTGCCCCTGCTGCTCGGATCGGTTCCCTTCGTAGCTATTCCTTGGCTATTCCCAGCTGGTCCGTGCTCTTCTTTTCCACTGCCGTGCAACCTTCCGCCTTGCGTTGCCTCTGCACGGATACGCCATTCGCCTCTGAGCAAGTCCATTGCGGATTAACGCGATTCTCTGCGGCGCATCTCCTGTGCTGATCTGTTTGCTGCCCCGCACTTCCTTTGCATTGCCAAGCTTATCCGATCAGGTCAATTCAATGCCTTTGCAGATCCGCTCTGATCAGGTCAATTCCTTAGCATTTCCTTCTATGCACATCTTTCCCGTCGCAATACCAAGCTTCGCCTTTGCCGATCCGCTCCGATCAGATCTTTTCCGTAGCGTCTCAGTGTTTTGCTTCTCAAGGCCTTTGCCGATCTTTTCTATTATATGCACTCTTACCATTGCTGTAGCCATGTTCTGCGCTTCCGAGCCTCGCAATTCCATCTCCATGCGTACACTGTGACGTGCCAATCCTATCCCAGCCTTCGCCAATCAATTCCTATCAATGCCTTTGCGATTTCTTTTCTTCTGGGCACCAGGTCGGTCTCATGTTTCTCCGGATTCGTTCGTCGACATAGGTGTCGATTGCTAAAGGAAGTTCGTTTGGATGCTTGTGCCTGATCATTCCTGTTATGCGATGTCCAGTTTTGCTTTTCGCATGGCAATAGTATTCGACTGCAAAATCATCGCTGGACCGTACTAAATGTTTGCACCCATAACACGGCGGCCGATTCTTACGAGCCGGTGTGTAGCCTGTCATTACGCCCACCCCACAGGTCCAATAGGAGTCTGGATTCCTTTACTAAGAGGGTACGTATCCGTCCAGATCTCGTTGGTGTTGAGTTCGAACTTCTTGATCGGTGCAAACGGAGTGATCCGATCCAGGAACTTAATGACAGCTGCGACCTCATCGTTGGTGAAGTCCGAAATATCAATGTTTCTGGAATCGGTGCTGAGATACTTGTCCGGGGTCTTTTCAGGAACGAGTTCGTGCAGAGTGATTACGATTTCTTTTGAATACATGGCAATCTCCTTTCAAAAATAAGAGGAGCCCTTGTTAGGACTCCTCTGACTCCGAGATCTCTTCGGACGTGTCTGTACCGGATTCGATCCATTCTGCGGCGCTTTTGATAAAGCCGAGACTACGATCGATAACGTACAGCCCCTCGGCTACACATCCAAAGATCTTCAAACTCTTGTCTGCGCTAGAGTTGAGGATCGTAGAGTATAGCCAGGTGTGCCACGCTACTTTGAACGCGTACGTAAGCATGTTTGCGCCAGCAGCTATTGTTTTCTCATCCATGTAAATACCTCCTTAGAATAATCTTCATTATGCCCCCTGTAAAAAATAAGGAGGACCAGCGTTCGCCAGTCCTCTTTCGTCTTCATCCTCTGCTTTTCAGGAGCAGGAATAGCGCTATAACTCCTATCCCCACTGGACCGAACATATAATACGCGATCCCGCATCCTAAACACATGATCAGAAAACTATTGATGTCTGTACTCATAACAGTCCTCCTTTTAATAATATTCCTACTAAGGAGCCTGTTAATTCTGTGATGGCAGAATATAACGATTTTTGGGCACCTGTGTATGGAAAAAGGAAAGAGCCCTTGTTAGAGCTCCTCCTGTCCGGAAGCACACGCGATCAGTCCCACCAATGCGATTCCGCAAAATGCCAAGAATGTCAACGCAACTCCGATAAGTTCCACAGCGACCTCAACGTTCAGCGCCAGCAGCGCCATAGCGGCGATCGCCACAACAATCACCATAAGTTTTGTAAGTTCTTTCATTTTATTGTCCTCCTATAATGTTTAAATATTGTGTACTTCCTTCACTATAGGAGTTGTAAAATATAAAAAGAGCGGACTAGCCGCTCAGAAACCTATTCTGTCCATAACCATACTTTTGGGTTTTGGACTCACGGTTTTGGTCGTCTTCCGCTCTCCCTTTATGCGTTGATCCTCGCGATCGGCCACGTCGTGGATCTTCTGGATATCTTCTATGATCCCTGGAAGAGCATCCGCCAATCGCCTAATGGTTCTTGGTATATGATGTATCCCAACGCACAGATGATAAACACCGATCAGATAACATAGTTTTTTCATAAGTATCAACTCCTTTCATTAACAGGGATGTAAAAAAGAGAGCCGTTGTCGACTCTCTTAAAGACACTGCCATGGCTGCATGTCCAAAATATCGATTACTTTATCGATGTCGTTTTTGTATAACCCCATAAGTGTATCCGGAATCACTTTGTAGAAATCTCGCACCTGTTCAGGAAGCATGGTTCGAAATAGTACCCAGCAATAGGGCTCGTCGCAAATCGTTAGGTAATCATTGTCCTCATCAAATATATCGAATTTGAACTCAACCTTCCATTCGCGCCCAAACTTTCCATCTACCGGATCAATTCGTCTACGCTGAATATCATACAGCACAAGAACTATTCTACCCGATTCCGTTTCGCTTAGTCTGTTACGCCATTTTTGTTCGTATTTTGAAATAACATACTCACGTGCCATAAACGCACCTCCTTCATATGTGAACTTGTAAAAAAGAGACCCGTTGTTAGGTCTCTTTCTTAACGATTTCGATACGATACCCAAGGGCATCTAGAGTCTGCATAAGGTTTTCCAGGTCCTTACTAAGTATAAACTTAGGTTCATAGGGAGGCATCTCAAAATCGGCCTCTATAGGACCGAACCATTTCTCAAAAGTCTTCTTTTTGGGAATATACTTCCCTCCACAGATCTTTGAGAGTATGGCCACGTCCACATTAGTCTCTCTTGAGAGCTCTCGTAATGAGCCTCGTTCCCTAGCCAAGGATATAACAAAATCCCGTACATAATCTTCATATGTCATTGGTATCACTCCTTTCTATTAAGCGACCTGTAAAAAAGAGACCCGTTGTTAGGTCTCTTCAGGAAATTCATCATTTTTCCTAAAATTAAGTTCTCCTTTTGCTCTCATTCCAACCGTTTCATCAAGCACCCACCAAACCCGAGCAGAAAATGCTTTTCCAAGATCATCATTATATTCGAAACCAAACATCTCATCCATCACCCCGAAAGTAAGTCTATATTTGTTATCAACATGCTGGTTGATAATCGATTTGTACTCACCGAGTGTAAGTCTTTGATGATTATTGGTTGCCGCATTCAGATCGTTAAGCATCTTTGCCAGTTCGGTGGCGTTTACCATAAAACGATGGCGTAAAGCAGCTTCTTCTACCTCAATAATAGGATTCATTTAATTCACCTCCATTAAGCGACCTGTAAAAAAGAGAGCCATTGTAGGCCCTCAGTCAGACTCATCAAGCTCAAGTAATTGCTCAATGAGTCGTTGCGTGTTCTCAATGTCTCCCATATTTTTGTTGGTGTCAATAAAATTCTTTTTGTCCTCCTCGAGTTGCTTTATGAGTTTTTCTGTTTCATCGTGTAGCGCTTTACCGCTTTCTACCAGGCGATTGGTCTCTCGCCAATTGTGAATCCAGTCGCTTACTATCACAGACGCAACGAATGTCCCAAGACAAGCAATTAGGGTTTTGTTTTTCATTTAATCCACCTCCATTAAGACAGCTGTTTTTATCGCTCCTGACTCAACAGCCAATAGAATTTTCTATACCGGTCGTAGAACATATCGGGTCCGCAGGGTATATCGTAGACCATTCGTAACGAATTGTACGATTTTCCTTCCGTTACAGCCATGAATATAAACGGGCCAAGCTGGGAATCGGCCTCCTTACAGAGCCTTTCGACCAGTCTCATGTTCTTGGAGAGCTCTTCACGGAGCATAGCGAGGCTTTCGACAGGTCTTTTCAGAGCCTTTTCCAGAAACACTCCTCCGGGGATTTTCGTGGTCTGAAAATCGAGCTTAAAATATAACCGTTTCCACTCAGGATACTGGAGTGCAAAGTGCCGTAATTCGTAATACCGGTGCTTCGGCAGCCAGTATCTGTTTTTATGGCTCAGCTCGGGCTTTAATTCTGCCATTTTGAATTCCTCCGAGAACGTTAGTGATCGGGGTACTCGCGAGCTATGCGAGCATTCTCCCAGGAAGTCCCTATGCCACAGATAAATCTGAGTGTTTCAGTTGTGCACTTCGCAAGCTGGCAAACTTTTGTTATCGTACCAAACGGAGCCAGTTCGAACGAGTGCACACGGTTACGATACCTCCACAGCGTACTAACGTCGATGCCCAACTCGTAGGCTAGATCGGCAGTAGTAAACCCGGTAGATCTCAAATACTCAGTGACTACGGCATCAAACCTGTCCATGCGTCTTTCCATCAGTTCATGTTTTCTGGCTCTCTCGGTTATGTACGTTTTAGGCATGTCTGTCTCCTCCTTTTCTTGGTGAGCATAGACATACCGCAGAACATTATCTCATGTCAAATCGGCACAACCAAAATTCTTGCAAAAACCCAACTATTCATGCTATAGTGAAACGGGTAGTACCAAAATTTTGGGGAGCTGTTTGACTAATTTCAACAAACTTTTAAGGAGGCTTTAACAAGTGAAATACCCCAAAATAGAAAAACTCCCGTCCGGTAACTACCGCATGCAGATCCAAATAGACGGACAGCGATACAGCATTACAGACGGGAGCACTACAAAAGTCAGACAGCGAGCTAAAGAATTGTTAGGAACAGCACAGGACAAACGGACTTTTATGACCGTAGAGCAGGCTTACGAAGACTACATTAAGCGTAAAACACCCTATCTCTCGCCATCTACGATACTCGGTTACCGCATATGCAAGGATAACTACCTTCGCCAGATCATGGACAGGCCCATTGACAAGCTTACCCAGGACGAGATCCAGAGCGCATTCAGCTACGATATCGAGCGCGGAATATCACGAAAAACCTTAGCTAACGCCAGAGGCCTCCTAACAGCAGTTCTCCACAAGTACAGACCAAACTTCAAACCGGACATAGATCTACCTCCTAGAGAATATAATGAGATCTGTATCCCGACAGAAGACGAGCTGAAACGTATCTGGTGCGAAATGGCCGATCCAAAATATAATTCTGAGCTCTCACTGGTCATACTGATGGCATCGTGGCTAGGCTTACGTATCTCAGAGATTCTGGCTCTGCGATTCTCAGACTTCGATGGCGACCACGTAAATATCCATGCCGCAAAAGTCCGAGGGGTTAACGGTTCTGTAATCAAAGGAACCAAGAGCTATGCCGGGTATAGGCGAATCAAGGTAGGCCAGGACCTACTAAATATAATTGACGCCCTACCCCGTGAAAACGATGATGATCTGATCATTAAGCACCACCGCTCCACGATCAATCGTCAGTTCCATAACTTATGCGAGAATATCGGGCTTCCGGCCTACAGGATCCATGACCTGAGACACTTTTCGGCATCCGAAGCCCTTGCTCTGAACATTCCTAACAAATATCAAATGAAGCGTATGGGCCACAGTACGGAATACACGCTCCAGAATGTCTACCAGCACGTCATGCGTGATAAGGAGGACTATTTCGCAGACCTGCTCGACAATCGTATGAGCGCACTGTATTCCCAGGCCCTAAATGCACACGAGAATCCACCCAAGAACGAAAAAACAGTGGAATTGCAATAATTATGGCTCTTCGATAGGGTTTTCGATTCCCGTCACCGGCACCATTTGACAGCTCCCCATAACACAGAATTGCTCGGAACTACAACGGTTTCCGGGCTTTTCTGTTTGCTCTAGTACACTAAAGTTTTCGCACATGCACTAGGTAAATGCACACGCGGATTCACACAAAAAGGGAGCCGTGGTTAGCTCCCAATCAACGAGTGCTTCTCAATGATGAATGTGTCCTTCACTGTAAACGCCTCACCAAGTGATCGATGCTCCATCACGAACCTAGTGAGCATTCCACTCTCATCGTAAGTACGCTCTACTTCCTTATAATACGTACTAACGTTCTTATAGAATTCCTCACTGAGGTTGATCCAGCGCAACGCATCCTCGTAGTTCGGATACAGGTTCCAGAGCTCAGTTCCCTCGATAGAGTTCTCAAGCTGATTAGTAACAACCCACAGCTCCATAAATGGGCTTCCGAGATACTTATCAATGGCCTCTTGTTTGGTCATTTCGTATCCCTCCTTTCCATTAAGGAAGTGGCAAAAAAGAAGACAAATTGTAAAAAGCGGAGAATCTGTTAAGACTCTCTGCTCTTGATCAGGGCAACCATGATACCTATATAAACAATATACGCTATTGCCGTAATAATGCTAACATAACCGATTACAGTCATTATTGTCGTGAGTTTTCCAAGGGCGTCGATACCGCTAGCAAGCAGCATCAATGCCGCCATAACTCTCTTGCAAACCTCTATATCAATGTCAGTTCTCATTTTACAAACCTCCCATAATTTCTATTTAAAACCATGGTGTCCTTCTCATTATGGGAGATGCAAAAAAGAAGACCTTGTCCTTTTCGCCAGACTTTACGGCTGTTTGCGAACCCAGCGACAGCAATACTCAAGAGCAAGTCTTTTTGTTACTCTTCTTGAGCGTAAACCCGTAGCCTTCCAATAACGGAATGGTAAAAAAAGAGGGGACCCGTAGGTCCCGCTCTTAAGCCAACAAACCAAGCCTATCCAGGGCTTCGCCAGTGGTATAACCCTGTCGCTTGAGCTCCTGGATCCTCCTCCAGTCGGCATTGGTCAACGGACGCCGCGTGGCCAGATACATACCGGCGCTCCTGTCGTAAACAGACGCAAGCTTCTCCGCCTCCAGCTCCCGTTCCTGTTTCTTATCGTTGTACTTCATGCCGGCCTTAGCCAGCTCGAACGCACCACTGATAACCACAGGAGCGACAGCCATGACGATCTCCTTGTGCTCCTTACACCAGGCAACACTGGCATTATACTTGTCCTTCGCTTTCTCATTAAACTTCTGCCAAGTAGTCCTCGAATCCTGGAACTCGATAACATTGTCTGCCATTTTGAATGCTCCTTTCTAAAATTAGTTGTTTACTCATTAAGCACCCTGTAAAAATCGAAAAAAAGAGAGCACCTGTAGAAGATGCTCTCTGTAAGTATTAATCGCCGACAAGAGGATAAAGTTCCGGAACACTTACGTTGTCAGCAAGAGTAAAGCCTTGGGTGTTCAAGTTATACCAGTTATCATCGGAATCTACGCAAAGAGCATTAAACCACATGGTAAATTTGATCTGATTACCAACCGGGGTGTAATTATACGAACAAGGCTCCGGAAGAACAATAACATTTTTGCCATCGAGCAAACGAGGATCGATAGACATATAACTGTATACCGGATAGACCCAGTCTTCGGTAATTTCGCCTTCCTCTATGTCTATCCAATGCACATACCGTGTAAAGCCCTCAAAATTCCGAATTTCCTCGAACGTCGTATCCGCGGCGCATGTGTTATTATCGTGATCAGCTATAATCGTAATAACAAGCGGTTCGCCATCTGGAGGCGTATACCCAGATTCCACATTCTCTTCGATCTTTTCCAGCAGCGTGCCTACCCGCTCGTTCTTACCGTTTGTACCGCCGAGTTTAATGTTGATCTTCTTAAGGGCATCGAGAATTTTCTGATCCATAAATTATTCTCCTAACTTATGCGGGTTCCTTCAGGAAAGAGTTCTCCTGAAGACACTTTTCGTAAAGGCGCCGGATCTCTTTGATCGCAGAGGACACGACGCCGTTTCTGATATCGTTTCGCTCGATGTAACGTTCGTAGTCGTCGCATTCCTTGATCACGAAATCGAATTGCTCCTTGGTATGCTTACGACCATTCATACAGGCATTGGCGAAATCGAGAATATCACGCCGTGTGTCCTGTATTTCTTTGAACTCAGACTCAGCGATATGCTCGTCGAGTTTGACTGTAATGGCAGTCACTTTGGCAACCATATCGTTGAGCCTTTCGTTGACTTTAGTATTGATCCGTTCTCCAAGCCAGCCCAGGATCTTGTCCCACGGGTTAATATTGATCTTGGAGATCTGCAGGAGGGATGCGATGATCACAAATATAATCCCTCCTGTGGACAACGTGTCTTTGACCGTTGCTAACGTAATGATGTCTTTCAAACTCATAACGTTACTCCCATTTTGATTACGTGGCGTCATACGCCGGAAATACAAGAGCTCCGTTCGTAATCGTCACCGGGTATGGATGCTTATGGTCCTGGCGGCTGTAAGCGTTTGCGCTGCCTGCAGAACCTGACGCTGCCATTCCTTTCGGTGTAGCAGTGCCTGGGGATCCTTGACCGTCAATACCCTGATAAGCACAGGCATACGAGATGACCTGTCCGCCGTTATCGTAGTTTACGGTTGTTCGCGTCCAGAGCCACTTGCCCTGGTCGACCGACGGGACTGTAGTGGACCATCCGGACGAAGGAATTGTGGTTCCGCTCGTAGAGGTAGTGTACTCCCTGACCGTTGAGGTTATCGTAGGTGCAGGTCCAGTAGTACCAATCGACGAGTACCCGCTATCCACATACTGTGCTGTTGTTTCATCCCACAACAGCCAGTTTTTATTATTCGGATCGATCTGAGGCGGATGTGTCGTAGCGCCTAAAAGCCCTTCGATCAGCGTACTCAGAATGTTAAAGTAATCACTGGACCTGAGCACTGTATTGTCATCAGGGCTCTTTTCGACGTTCAGGATGAACGAGAGCGTCGTAGATCGGATTCCGTTCTGGAAAAAGCTTACTGATACGAGTACATTCCCTGGGCAGGTCAGAGCCTGTTCTGCCAGAGTTACACGAATCTTGCCTGTACCCTGAATTGTTACAGCAGGGGTGACCGCCGAATTCCGGGTCCAGTGATTAGCATTCCACGCCTCAGGAGTATTGATGGCTGTCCGGCACGTATACACATACCTGGTGTTGCTGTAAACGTGGAGGACTTTATCGCCTACCGCGTAAGTCTTTTCGCTGGAGTATTCTTCGTACGGCTCTACGATATCATAGATTCCGGTGGTCCCATCCGGCTTTGAATACATTACTAGCATTTCGGATCCGGACGGAGGGTCCCACGTTTCGGATCCGTGAACCAGATCCACGTCGATAATACGAGAGGCCATATCATACTGCTTGGCGTACACTACGACTCCGCTGTTCGGTCTCGAAACGTTGAGTTTGATCTGAGAGATAATCTGTAATGACGGCATACATTAGCCTCCCATTTTGAATTTTTACGGCAGACAAATCAACGTTGCCGTATCTGCCATATTGATTCACCTGTTATGCATCGTCCTCAACCGTCCAAGCTGTATAGTCCTCGGTCACAGTCTGTACGTTGTCATTTGTTTCGACGGTTACAGTTATTCCGAACCCGCTCTCTTGGGAATTGAAATACTTGTTGTTGCTGAAAATCGCTCTTGTGCTATCAGCGTCCATCAAGTAGTAGTAGTCATAGTGACCCGTCACATTTATGAACCGTCTGCATATAACCAACGAACCCGCCTGCACCGCCGCATAAATCTCTGCGTTTGTCTTGTCTACGACGGGAGTATCATCGTCCCCTGTGAGTGTAACGATGAACGCTCCACTCCCACCACCGCCGCTTGCGTCAGCCCACTCCAGTGCGCCAGTGGTGTCGTTCGTGTGGAGGAATTTGTCTTTATCGTCAGATGTAACCTCAGGAAGTTCCGATCCGCTTAAGTTTTCGGCAATCTCCTCGAGCAGAGTGCCCCACTTCTCGCCAGGATCGTTAGTTCCACCTAACTTTTCGTTAATTTTCTTAAGAGCATCAAGAATTTTCTGATCCATTACTCAAACTCCTTTTTCAGCTCATAGACGGCGCCTTCGATGATGGCGTCGATTTCGTTAACGTCAATGGAGTACCCGAGTTCTTTCAGGTACTCCAGGACGTATGCTTTCTTTTTAGCTCCCATGCCGTCTTCATTGTAAATCATTTCGGCTGCACGAACACCGGCCCGAACGAACTTTTTCAGGCTCTCGAGCTCAGTATCGGTAGTCTTAGCCTTGATGAACGGCACCAGAATATAAGTATAGATCGCTGCCAATACCATCAGCACGATCTTAACGATAAGGGTGATGTCCATAATTAGGCCTCAGGTTCGGGTTCAGGCTCCGGAATATGTTCGAATGCCTGCGCAGCGATCTGGAGGCCATGATTGTCCAGAATCACAGCGGCATGTACCGGAAGAACCGATACCGCAGCTGCAGACAGAACGGCATGATACTTGGCAAAAGCCTCCTCACGAGTCGCGAAAGCCCATACGAAATTACCGACGGTACCACCGTCATTAGTCTGAAGTTCGATTACGATGTACATTTTAAGTCCTCCCTATTGTTACGATATTATCCATGTGCCACTGACCCACCATTGTGAGGCACCAGGAATAGTTGACCAAGTGTAGAGTTTATCCCTATCCAAATATAATGCCGATGCGCCATATGAACCGGAATACATTGGGCAAACCGTAATATGATTTGGTAAATATTCGGCATTGCTCGGTCTATAACCTACTGGTATTGCCGCAACCCAGTCGTATCCGGTTATTGCGTACGTCGTTTCAAAATGGCCAGAGAGAGTAACTATATTGCCATTTCGTTTAACTGTTAACGAGCAATTCTGAGATAAAATCGCATTACCGTTTGGAACCGCAGCAGCCCACGTTGAACCATCGGCTACTCTATACCACGTTCCCATTGGAACTCCGTTTGCGTTTATACCCATTCGCCAGTCACCAATCCCTATATCATCGGGTGTCCGGCCATACATGTTTATCCATCCTCTAGTATCTGTAGCGGACTTTACCATTTCGACGACTCCGTATTGCGTAGCACCAGAAAATTCGCTGGCAGAAAACTCATATCCCTCGCATATTAACATGGACTTATATGGTAATGCAGCCCATGCCCCGGCAAGAGTCGCGCTTGAAACAGTTAACCCTAAATCTGCAACAGAATCATAGACTTTGAACTGTACTTCATCTCTTATAGTTTTATCTTTTATGTCATATGTGCTTCCGTTCGGAAGAGTGATCTGAGAAACATCTGCCATAAAATATCACTCCTTCCATCAAGACACACTGATTGTAGCGGCAGTACCACTGAACGTAGGCTGAGAAACAGTACCAGCAGGAGTTCCGGTAACGCTGACGTTGCCTTCGGTTCCAGTAAATGTAGCACTATACGAATATGGTACTGCTGCGGTTCCAGTGCCTCCGCTAGTAACATTCGAAAGGCCCAAATATTTATCAGTTCCCGTAAATGTCGGGGTGCTCGCAAGCTCCGCTGTCGCTCCGGTCATTACCGATACCGCGGTTCCTCCAGATGGAAGCGATCCGGCATCAAAACTAAGCGTGAGATTTTCATTACTTACTGTCGCGCTAAACGACGGAAGCGAGCCGGCCGAACCAAACGGTGTGATGCTACTAGTTGACGGGGTCACCGTCACGTTGGGTTTCGATACGGTACCGGCTGGTGTAATATCTGCATAATTGGCATTATATGTTGTGGTCGTACCAGCTCTAATGTATCTCGTACTCGACGAGGAAATCGATACACTTCCGCTCGGGGTAAAACTTCCTGTAGACGTCAAGGAGCTTCCGCTAAACGTCGGCTGAGATACGGTGCCGGCAGGAGTGTAAGACGCCGAAGCTGTGTCTTTCCAGGCAAGATCGCCAAGAGCATCCAGATCACCCAGTTCGATCCAGTGAGTACCATCGAATACAAATTCTTTTTTACCACTGATAACCAGGTCGCCCTGAACAGCAGTATAGCTGTTCCCGTTGATCGTGATCGGGTTTGTAGTGGCGCCATCAGTAAGCGATGTAGTAGTTTCGCCTCTGAATACTACCCCACCCGAGAGCACATTTGCAATCGCAGTCTGAACAAAAGCTGTAGTTGCAATACGGGTGCTATTGTTTCCGGCAGCTTGTGTAGTTGCTGTAGGGTTGCCAGTAAATGCTGGGGAAGAAATAGGAGCAAGTTTAACGCTCGAATTGGTCCAGGAGCTATTGTTCACTGCTACCTGATATAAATAGTTAGAGCCAGATCCATCGTTATAAACAGTCGTAAAATTATGCAATCCAGCCGAGGCTCTAAGAGAATGTACGTATACTCTATCGCTATACTCAACGATACACATCATACCTGCCTGATAGGCGGCCTCTACCTGTGCGGCAGTCGTAGTGCCATAAGTAGCAATAAATATTCCTTTAGGAGCCTCATCTGCCACCCACGCGCTACCGTTATATGTCAGAACGTCACCACTGGACGGCGAAGAGGGCGCATCGATCTTACCGGAAAGCCCACTTCGTGCTGTGGCATCCTTAATATTATACGAAGTACCACTCGGAAGTGTAATTTTCGAAATATCGGCCATGATCTATTCCTTTCTTATAAGAACTCTTTTGTAAGGACCAGATTCTCGGCATCGGAGTGGTCGAGAACTGACGTTACTTTGTTGTTCCAGAACTCACGATCGTAAGCTGAAACGTGAGAATCAGTATCCCATATGTGAGCGTACAGGCGGTTTACGAACATGTCTGATGTCGTCGGAAGATCAATAAGATATGCCAGCCCATCGCCTATTTTAGCAGCCGGAGTGACCGTACCTCCACCTTGGTAATAGTCAGAGTATATATAAATGGCACCCTCTTCGGAGATCAGTTCTCTCTGAAGGTCCCAGTTCGCGGTCGTATCGTAGTAAATATGCCGGAACCCGGCCTCTTCGATAGCTTTCCATTCAGCTTTATAATCCTCAGTAGAATACTTAATGAGAAGATTTCCAGGGTTCCCGCCAGGAGGAAGATTTCCGCCCTCCGTAATTCGATTGATAGTAACATCGTCCAATCTGGCCTCTACAGTATTTCCGGCATCTATAATCGCATCTATCGAATCTGGTTCTTCTATACGAACGTTAACATCGTCCGAAATATAAGTAACGGCTTCAACATTAGCCTCTATCGGCTCACCTATATCTCGAACGTCTACGTCCAAAGGTTCCGATTGATCGATATGGACATTTACATCGTCCGAAATATAAGTAATGTCACTCATCTGACCACTCTGCCTTTATGATGTTATCGTCGATTCTTAACGTACCTTGAGCAGAGTGACGTATTTCGCTTCCGATCTTGACACCGATCTGGTAAGGAACAGATCCTTTTGCGAATTTCCTTGTGAACTCCTCGGTCACGTAGAAATCCCAAGAGTTTTTCTCCGGATTGTACGTAAGCGACTGTACGGACTGTTCCCTAAGGTCATTTCCGATCTGAATACGCACGTCATCGACCATCTCCGGAGTCACGATCGAATTCCCCAAACGGATGATAAACGGAACAGCGTACTGATCACCTCTGTAAATGATCACGCTTACACCTCCTTGTTTTGGTCCTCTTTAAACCAGTCCCTGTCCTGATGACGAACTTTGGCCGTTTTAATCCAGCCCATAATGCCGCACTCACCTGCCAAAGCTCCATAGAAACAGGTAATTAAAGTGTCGGGGACCGTACCCATACGCCAGAATATCACTATCATTGTGACCGTGAATGCAATGAGCAGGACCCCGACAATAATCAAGATGAGGTCCATCGTTTTCATGACAACAGAGCCTCATATGTTTTAGCGTCTACTGTTCCGGTAACCGAAAATCCTTTAGCCTTCTGGAACAGCTCGATTTTAGATTTTGTATCCGGACCGAAGTCTCCGTCAATTTCGATCGTACTGTAGCCGATGTACTTGAGCAGAGCCTGAACTTTACGGACTCGCATACCGGTATCACCGTACTTCAGGATCGGAAGAGTTACGGTGCAGTTGCCTGAGCTTACGGGTGTAGTCTGCGTCGGAGTCTGAACCGGTGTAGTCGTTTGAGTCTGCTGACCGATCTTAAGCTGCATACCAGGTTTGATCGACGAACTCGTAAGTCCGTTATCTTTCATGATACGGGTGAACTCTGTTCCCTTACCGTAGAACTTCGCAGCCAGATCCCAGAGACTGTCGCCCTGTTTCACCGTATAGATCCCATTTTGAATTTCTTCAACAGGTTTCTGAGCCTGAGTCGAAGTATTGGCACCAGGCGTTACGGGGATGCTTGTACTCCCGCTCTCAGTATACCGAAGAACGTAATCCCACGGAAAGTTATAGTACCCGCGGACTGCGATCTCGTTTCCGGTCTGATCCCCCGGCTGACCTCCGGTAATGGTGCCTTTCTCGTTCTTGCTGGCCTGCACTATCAGGTTATTACCCACGTAGATGGCCGCATGATTGGCCACGTTCAGCAGCACATCGCCAGGTTCCATACCGGCTCCACTCACGCGATTGACAAGAGCATTGACGTTTTTAAATCCCTTAGCCAGCATATCGCCGAGCATATTTCCGGTAAACGTACAGGTAAGAGGAACACCCTGTTTTTTGTAGACATCGATCACGAGAGAAGAACAATCGTAATCCGGATTACCCAGACGATTGGTCTGATCATAACCGTGCGTGTTGTCATTGGCGATACGTATCGCTTCCTGTGCCGCGTTGGATGCTACGCCCATACGAATCACCTCAGTTTCCTTTTATGTAGTTTTTGGTCGGGTCAAATACCGTGGTGAGATCAAACTGCTCTACCCACGAGCCGTTAACTTTCTTGTATACATGGGAAGCTTCGACCCAAGCCCCGTTATTCTTAAAATATAACGAATCTGTCTGACCCGTAGACTCTCGCCAAATGTAGATCAACGGGAGTTCCGACTCTTCGATACTCGGTGACGTTACATGATTGTCCGTAAAATTGCTACCGCTCATCTGCAGGTAGTATTTATACTCGGATGACGTATCGTCGTAGCCATCGGAACTGGTACTCTTAAACTGCCAGAACTTATTGTCCCGGTAATGCCAGAATCGATCGAGCGTAGACGGAGCGTTCATACGCAAGCCAGTCGAGTTATCGCAGTATAGGTACTTATTGTCCTTCTCGATAGTAATGGTAACATCATTCCCGGCGGTATAACGGACACAGGAAAATAACGCTTTGTTTTTTGTGGATCCGTTGATCGTTATCTTGCCATTCGAAACCGTAACGGCAGCGCCCTTAAGCAATCTAGAACCGCCAGATTCATCGGTAAGCAAATATATTGAACCACTGTTGCCTATTGAGATCAGGTAGTCTTTTCCGACCTCCATCGACGATGCCGGAACAAACTCATATGTAACAGCCGGCGTAACCGTAACATCACAATAATCGGTATAGCCTCCGTCTTGTGTTGTTACCGTGATTCGAGCAGATCCTGCTGATACGGCCGTTACAACACCGTCGGAAAGCGTAGCAACAGACGAATTACTTGTAGACCAGGTAACCGCTTTGTTTGTCGCATTGGACGGGGAAACGGTTGCTGTAAGGGTCGTAGTCTCCCCTACCTCGATCGAAGCAGTTGCGGGACTAACATCAACACCCGTGACATGGACTTCCGCCGTGGAATAGGTGACATTGATCTCGGCGCCATATACATACAGATACGGGTAGCTGCTGCTGGACGAACGAAGCGGGATTTCAATCGAAAAGTTGCTACCGTATCCCTTGAGCGTATTCCAGGTCATGGACCCGTTCGGGAACGTATAGACTGTGCCGCCGCTTGTTGTGGTTACATCGGAGTCCAGAGTCGTATTCGACAGAACACTGCTGCTAGACGGCGTACTGGCAAGCCTCGGCCTATAGCTCGTTCCCTGCTGCAGATAAGAGTTCTTATAACACCGAATTTTAATCTCGAACGACGAAACCGTTGCATTCGCAGGCACATCGTCGAAATTAAAACCGTGTATGAATGCATAATACGTATTACTGCTGTTGTTTCGACCACGAATCGAGCAATAGTTTGCCGTGTGGTCGGTGTTGTAATACATATTAGCGGGGTCGGTTACTGTTACTCGGTTTGTGCTGCTTCGCGTATAAGCACTGGGAACTAATCGTATCGTAGCCATAGCTTAGCT
>Ga0310696_10001221_pt1 | contig 37744 bp, 29 predicted proteins | sample AusTroGonzalo_MG_4_FD_203885 | JGI IMG/M metagenome (GOLD analysis project Ga0310696, IMG submission 203885) | Bovine rumen microbial communities from tropical cattle in Woodstock, Queensland, Australia - Gonzalo_02 (v2) (version 2) | ecosystem: Host-associated > Mammals > Digestive system >... | reverse complement strand
GCCTCTGCACCGACCTGGACTCGATCCCTGCGGAACGCATCACGCCGGCGCCGGATGCGCCGGAGCTTCATTTCGAGCATGAGCTGACCGTGGAACACGTCACATTCCGCTACAGCCCGGACCGCCAGCCGGTGTTCGAGGATTTCAGCATGTCCGTAAAACGCCTGGAATGCGTGGCGGTCGTCGGAACCACGGGCGGCGGCAAAAGCACATTGATCGACCTCGTGATGGGGTTTCTTACGCCCGAATCCGGGCGCATCGCAGCCGACGGCTCCGACATCCGCGGCAATCTCCGGTCGTGGCGAAGCCGCATCGGGTACGTGCCGCAGACCATTTTCCTCTTTGACGACACCATCCGCGCGAACGTGGCGTTCGGCGTGGAACCCGGACAGATCGACGATTCGCGCGTGAAAAAGGCGCTGGAACTGGCGCAGATCGCGGATTTCGTCGAATCCCTCCCCGACGGGCTCGATACCCGACTCGGCGAGTTCGGCGCGCGCATCTCCGGCGGGCAGAAACAGCGCATTGCCATCGCCCGGGCGCTCTATTCCGAACCCGAGCTCCTGGTCCTCGACGAGGCCACCAGCGCACTCGACGACGACACGGAGGCCGCGCTCGTCGACGCCCTGAACTCTCTGAAGGGCAAACTCACGATCCTGATGGTCGCCCACCGCGCCGCCGGCATCCGCTGCTGCGACCGGCGGATCGAAATCTGAACGGCGGCATACGAAATCCCGGCAAGCCGGAGCCGGTTCCGAATCGCCGCGCCCCCCGGCGGAAGCCTGCGTTCAGCGTTTCTCCAGAATGTCCGCGAAGACTTTCGCGCGCGAACAGAAATCCTGCTTTTCCGCATAGGCCAGCGTCCGGCGTTTGAGTTCGTCCAGATGCGGGATTATGTCCGAAAGCATCTTCACGAGCTCGTCATGGCTGAACTGTCCCTGCAGGACGGTCCCGGTCGCGTCCTGCACGAAATGCGCGAATCCGCAGATCTCCGTGGTGAGGGCCGGCGTCCCGGCGGCGAGCGCCTCGATGAGGGTCGAGCCCGCGGATTCGTTGCGGGCCGGATGCAGGAAGAGATCCGCGCCGAGCAGGTGATCCCGCACGCCGTCGGTCTGGCCGAGGAGGACCGCCCGGTCTTCCAGCCCGGCCGCGCGGAGCATGGACTGGATCTCTCCCCGCGGCAGACGTCCGACGATCCACAGGCGGACCGTCTTTTTCAGGGGCCCGGGCAGCGCGCCGAGGGCGGCGATCGCCCGGTCCGTCCCCTTGTTGCAGACGCTGTTGGAAACGAGCAGCACGACCGTGTCGCCGGGCAGCGCGCCGAGTTTCCCTCGCATGGCGGCCCGGACGGCTTCCGCTTCCGGTTCCGGCGGACGGCGGCAGGCGGGGTCCATGCCGGGTGGCAGCAGGAACATCCGGTCCTCCTGCGTGCCGTAAGCGGCGGCATAGTCGCGCATTTGCGCCGGCGCGATGCAGGCGATGCGGGTCGGCGACGGCGGAGCGAGTACGGCTTGTTCCAGCCGAAGGTAGGCGGCATAGCGCGGATTGAACCGCAGGGCGAAGGGCGAGTGGATGTACGACCAGTAGACTTTCATGCAGACATCCGCGGCGAAGTAGAAATCGGCGCCGGGGATGCGGCTCATTGCCACGGAGATGTCGAAGTCTTTCTTTCCCAGTCGTTTTTTGAATGCCGCGGCGAACTTCGCCATGCGGGCGTGGTTGGAACGGAATTTCGGGACGCGGACCCGCTCGAGGATCGTCCCCGCTGGGGGCGGCGGGCCGTCCCATGCGGTCGTGAAGACGACGATCTCGTGGCCGCGTCCGGCGAGCTCCTGCACCAGGCGGAGCGTATCGCGCTGAAGGCCGCCAAACGGATTGTATTTGTAGATTGCGAGCAGAAATCTCATGATTTGCCTCCCTGGAAGGAATCGGGGTCGAGGGCGAGTTTGAGTGCGGCCTTGAATGCGCTCGGGATGGCGGTCTCGCTTCGCAGCGCGGACCGCGGGACCCATTCAAAGCCGTCGGGCGGATCGGCCGTTTCCGCAAGGTAAAGCGTCATGTCCCACTCCACGTGAGTGAAGACGTGCTTCGCGGTTCCCGCTTCCCGGATCCTGTCGGCCCGGAACGCCTTTTTCAGCGCGGTTTCGCCATGGCGGCCCTCCAGGTTGGGAAACTCGTAAAGCCCCGCCAGAAGACCCGTTTCCGGCCTCCGGCGCACGGCGAAACGTCCCTTCGCGTCCCGCAGGACGACTACGGCGAATTCCTTCAGGGGCCGGACGGCCTTTGCCTTGCGGACGGGTATCTCGTCCGTGAGGCCGCGTCGCGAAGCCAGACAGATGTCCGCCAGCGGGCATGCTGCGCAGAGGGGGGCTCCGTTCGGCAGACAGACCATCGCGCCGAGTTCCATCAGGCTCTGCGTGAATTCGCCGCACTGTCCGGCGGGGTAGACCGCGGCGAGCGCATCGGTCAGCTCTTTGCGGAGTTTCGGAGCGTCGATGTCCTCGCGGCTGGCGGCGAGACGCGTCACGACGCGCAGGACGTTTCCGTCGACCGCGGGAAACGGTTTCCCGAACGCGATGGAGAGGATGGCGCCCGCGGTGTAGTCGCCGATGCCGGGCAGTCCGCGGACCCCGTCGTAATCGTCCGGGAAGACTCCGCCGTATTCCATCATGATCTTCTTTGCCGCGGCCTGGAGGTTGCGGACGCGCCGGTAATAGCCGAGCCCTTCCCAGAGCTTGAGCAGCCGCGTCTCGTCGACGGCGGCGAGCGCGGCGACGTTCGGGAGTTCGGCCAGGAACCGGTCGTAGTACGGCTTGACCGCTTCGACGCGCGTCTGCTGGAGCATGATTTCGGAGATCCACACGCGGTACGGCGTCGGGTCGTTGCGCCATTCGAGTTCGCGTTTGGCACGCAGAAACCATGGCACGAGAAGGCCGGGCAGGCGGGCGAGAAGATCGGCGGGGAAGTGTTCGCTCATGGCAGTTTCTCCGCATAAAGGCATTTCAGGTAGCTCGACTCCGGGAACAGCGCCGGATGGTCCGCGGCGTGCCCTGTGCGGGCAAGCTCGCGTATGTGCGCATGCTCGAGGATGACCGGGAAAAAGTCGTCGGCGGAAACACGGCTGGAACACGACGCGAAAACGAGCGTGCCGCCAGGTTCGAGCAGGGAATCGGCGAGAGAGGCGAGGCGTGCGTAGGAGTGCAGCGCACGGTCGTGTTCGGCGGCGGATTTCGCGAAGGACGGCGGGTCCACGACCACGAGCCCGAAACGGCGTTTTTCCCGCGCCATCGCCTGCATGACCTCGAATGCGTCGCCCGCGACGCCCTCATGTTTGCATTTGCGGATGTTCGGATGATCCGCATTAAGCTCGAAATGGCGGTCGCAGGCGGCGATGGCGTGTTTGTCCGCGTCCACGCTGCACACGTTCGAAGCGCCGCCCCGGGCCGCGTACAACGAGAAGCCGCCGGAAAATGAAAAGACGTTCAGCACATCGCGGCCGGCGGACATGGTGCCGACGCGGGCGCGGTTATCTCTCTGGTCGAGGAAAAATCCGGTTTTCTGCCCGCGGATAACATCCGCCTCGAAAAGCAGGCCGTTCTCCCGAAAACGAACGGGATTCGAGAATGATTCGGACTCCGCCGTGAAGACGGCCGCGGGCTCGGGGAAGAACCGGCGGACGGACGGGCTGTCCTCCAGCGCCCGGGAAAGCCGGATCACACAGTGGACGAGTCCGGGATCCGCCGCGAAAAAAGCGTCGGCCACGTCGCCCGCCCAGGGGGCGAAAGCCTCGCTGTAGAGCTTCACGACGAGCGTGTCGCCGTATCGGTCGGCGGCGAGCCCGGGGAAACCGTCGCTTTCGCCGTTGGCAAGCCGGTATGCCGTGGTCCGGTCCGAGGCGATGCCGCAGCGAATGGCGGCAGCCTTTTTCGCAAGTTCTGCGAAGAGCGGGGGGCCGACCGGAGGCTGTGCGGGCGTTTTCTGGAGGATGCGGACGCGGAGCGGGGAGTGCGGGTCCCACAGCCCGGCGGCGAGAATCTTTTTTCCGTCCGGGTCGTACAGCACGGCCACGTCGCCGGGCGCGGCGTCCGGCGGAGCCTTCTTCACGGAGTCCTCGAACAGCCATGGATGCCCCGAACGGATTGCGGGCACGGCCTTCCGTTTCACGCGGACGGCGATGCGGCGCGGGGCGGCCTGGCGCGGGAGGGTGTCTGGCGGACGGATGAGCATGGCGGGAAGCCCGGAGATCAGTTGCGGAGGCGGGCGAAAAGCCCGGCGGGGAGCGCCCGGTCCGGCGCGGAGGTTTCGGGGATCAGCATTTCGCCTGACTCGACCTGGGCGGCGAAGTCCGGAAATGCCTGTTTCAGCATGCGTCCGAGCGAGAATGCGGAGAACCCCGGGGAATGGCATGTGAGGAGGATGAAGAAACGACCCGAGGTGTCGAGGATGGCGCGGACGGATGCCAGCAGGTCGGCGATATCCGATTCGATCTTCCAGACCTGTCCCTGTGCGCCGCGTCCGAACGACGGCGGATCGAGGACGATCCCGCGGTATTTGCGACCGCGGCGCTGTTCGCGGGCGACGAACTTCATGGCATCGTCGCAGATCCAGCGTATCTTTCCCTTCAGGTCCGGGTTCAGAGCCTGGTTTTTGTTCGCCCAGTCGATGATGCCGCGGGAGGCATCCAGGTGGCAGGCGTTCGCGCCGCCCTGCGCCATGGCGAAAGTGGCTCCGCCGGAATATGCGAAGAGGTTGAGCGTGTCGGAGTCCGCGGGCAGGAGCGAGGCGGATTCGCGCAGCCACGCCCAGTTCCCGATCTGCTCCGCGAAAAACCCGAGGTGGCCGAAATGAGTCGGCTTGACGAGGAAATTGACCTCGCCCCAGCGGACGGTCCAGCTTCCTTCGTCCGGCTGCCGCAGACCGCGTTTCCACGTCCACACGCCGCCGCCCGTGCTCTGCCGTTCGAACACGGCGTCCGCGGCGTTCCATTCCTTTTCGGGCAGGGTGGGGCGCCAGAATGCGTTGAGCGCGGGCCGTATGATCCTGTAGGGGCCGACCTGTTCGAGTTTGCGGCAGGAGCCTGTGTCGAGGAGGAGATATGGGAGAGTCTTTTTGCTGTTCATGTCGGTGGAAATGAGCTCAGAGGTCGGGAGATTCGGAGTCGTAGATGATGTTGCCTCGGGAAACGGTCATGCGGACGCGGTTGGTCTTCTTGTCGAGGATGGTGATGTCGGCGCGCTTGCCGGGGCGGAGCTCGCCGCGCGTGATGAGTCCGAGGTCCTTGGCCGGGTTGGTGGAGATGCAGGCGGCGGCGAGGGATTCGTCCATGTTGCCGTAGCTGAGGAGGTGGAGCCAGGAGTCCTCGAGTGTCATGGTGGAGCCGGAGATCACGCCGTCGCCGGTGCGGATGATCTCGGGCTGCGCGTGCGCCTCGCGGCTGTGCTCCAGGATGACGGCATTGCTGATGACGACGATCTTGTCGGCGGGCTTGCAGCGGACGATCATGTTCACGATGGTCGGATGCAGGTGGAGCCCGTCGACGATGATCTCAATGGTCACGCGGTCGTCGGTGAGCGCGATGGCGGTGAGGGAGGATGAACGGTGGTAAATGGAGGGCATGGCGTTGAAGATGTAGGTGCAGCGGTGAGCCCCGGCGTCGATTGCCCGCAGGGTCTCGCTTTCGGTCGCGAGGCTGTGCCCCATGGACGGTATCACGCCGTGTTCGAGCATGAGCTCGACCAGCTTGACTGCGTTCGGCATCTCGGGTGCGAACGTCATGACCTTGATCCTGCCGTGTCCGGCCTCGAAAAGCTCCCGGGCGAACCCGAGGTCGACGGGCGAGATGTTCGAGGCGATCTGGTCGCCGCGCTTCTGCGGATTGATGAACGGGCCTTCGAGGTGCATGGCCTGGGGCTCGGCGTACTGGTAGCCGCGCTGGATGGATCCGCAGATGGCGTCGACCTGCGCGATCATGGTCTCGCGGGGCAGGGACACGATCGTGGGGAAGAACGTGGTCACACCGTGCCGGGCGAGAATCCTGCTCATTTCGTGCACGGGATCGGTATCCCCGCTGAAGTCGGGCATTATGTGGGCGCCGAGCCCGTGGATGTGCGTGTCGATGAACCCGGGCAGCCCGTAGGCGTCCGGCAGCTTGACGATTTGCAGACCGGGCTCGTCCAGCGAGAAGGCGGTCTCGCCGCCGATGGCGATGATGGTGTCCTTCTCGCAGAGGATGCCGCAGCTCTCGATCCGTTCATACGGGGTGAGGCAGTGGTCCAGAAGGAACAGGATGCGACGCTTTTTCTCCATAATAAAATAGGCTCCATAAAAAAGAGTGATACCATAATATGCACTCGTTTTTTTTTTTTTCAACAAGAAATCAACAGGATACGGGAAAAGTCCGAAAAATCCTTCGTTTTCGACTTGCTAAATCGAAAAAATGGTGCAAATTAAAGATAGCGTTCTTCGCTTTTTCGTGCCGAAGAGCCGCCCTCCCGCATCGTCCCCGTGCCGTGCATCCGCCGTGATGCGCGTCCGCCGGTCCGGCAGGCTGCGGCAGTCCGGTCGCGGACCGGGGAAGGACGTCCGCGCAGCATTTTGGATGCCGGGAACCGTCAACAGGTGTCAATAACTTGTCAATAACTTGTCAAGAGCGCCGTATGTCGTTGATTGACGCAGGGTTGTCGGGGCTTCAAAAAAAGTGCGGAAAATTCGGGAAAATGATTTGATTTTTTCAAAAGTCCTGCTCTTCTCCCGAATCATCGGGACGATACAGTCTTCAAGCTCAACGCGAGGTGGAGAATGATGCCGCGCCGAATGCGCGGAACCCTCTTTGCGCCCGTCGTTTGCGGACTGTCTCCGTCCGGTCCGGACAGCGCGTGCGGAAGGCTTCGGAAGGGGCCGGAAGCGGCATTGTCAACAAGTTCTGGAACAACAACCTTAAACGATACGACGTGAACGACTAGAGGAAAGCAAGATGTCGAACGGAGAAAGCAACGCCTCCGAAGTATGGCAGTCCGTCATCGGATATATCAGGACCAAATCCGAAGATGTGTATAAGCAGTGGTTCAAGAAGATGGTGCCGATTTCGGCAGACGAGAAGCAGATCGTGCTGGGGACCTCCGATTCCTTTTTCGCCTCGATCGTGACAAGCCATTACGGCGATATCCTCGCCGAAGCCCTCGCGGCCGCCGGTTTCGCCGACATGGAAGTGAAGTTCGAGTACGGTTACGGTTACGGCTCCGAAGATACCGGCCTCGAGGATCCCGATTTTTCCCACGTCCCCGATGAGATCGAAAACACCGAGGGCGACTGGACGATCAGCCCCGCGCTCAAAAGCCAGATCAGCAAACATTCGTTCGACAACTTCGTGGTCGGCGAGGAAAACCGCTACGCGTACTCCGCCGCGCTTGCCGCGGCTCAGAAGCCCGGCGACATCAACCCGCTGTACATTTACGGCGGATCCGGCATGGGCAAGACGCATCTGCTGCTCGCAGTGGCGCACGAGGTCCTGGCGCACAACCCGAAAGCCCGCGTCCGCTACACCTCCTGCGAGAATTTCCTCAACGCGTTTCTGGATTCGCTCCGCACGAAGACCATGTACGAGTTCCGCGAGAACTTCCGCAACGTGGATTACCTGCTCGTCGACGACGTTCATACGCTCGGCAACAAGACCAGCCTTCAGGAAGAGTTCTTCAACACGTTCAACACCCTATACGGCCTCGGCAAACAGATCATCCTCACGTCCGACAAGCAGCCCTCCGAGATCCCCGGCCTCGAAAAACGCCTCGTCTCCCGCTTCGTCTCCGGCGTGACCACGCAGATTACCCAATCCTCCTTCGAGACGCGCCTCGCCATCCTCAAGCAGGAGCAGCAGTGCCTGCGCCTGAAGCTCGGAGACGACGTCCTGACCTTCATCGCCGAACGCATCTCCTCGAACATCCGCCCGCTGAAGGGAGCTCTGATGAGCCTCTCCATGTACGCGGCCGCGATGAAGAAGGAGATCGATCTGGAGACGGCGAAGAACATCCTGTCCGACCAGCTCGAGAAGGAGGCCGAATCCCGTTCGATCTCCATCGAGGAGATCCAGAAGGCGGTCGCCGAAGTGTTCGGGCTTCAGGTCTACGATCTTACCGGACCGAAGAAACCCAAGAACATCGCCGATCCGCGCATGATCGCCATGTACCTCTGCCGCAAGCTCACGGCCAAATCCCATCAGGATATCGGCCGCGCGTTCGGCGGGCGCTCGCACGGCACCGTGATCCACGCAGTGAAGCAGGTCGAGGCGAATTCGCTGAAGGACGAGGAATTCAAGTCCGTCCTGAACCAGCTTCAGCGGAGACTTCGCGGCTGCTGACCTCCGTGTCCGCAGCCGTCCGTTGTTTTTCCGTGTCGGCCGTCCATTTCTCCCAACTCACACATTTACCCTCAAAATCACGAAGGATCAAACCTATGTCCGAAAACTGCTCCGGTTCCTGCTCCACCTGCGGCTCCGCCGGCTCCTGCGGCGAACGCAAACCTTCCCGTCTCGACAAGATCAAACACAAAATCATGGTGCTGTCCGGCAAGGGCGGCGTGGGCAAGAGCACGGTCGCCGCGGCGCTCGCGGTCTCCCTGGCCCGCGAAGGCATGAAGGTGGCCCTGCTGGACGTGGACTTCCACGGACCGAGCCAGCCGACGCTGTTCGGCGTGGCGGATCAGCGCATGGGCGGGACGGAGGCAGGGCTTCAGCCGTTGTCCGTCGCGGGCGTGAAGCTCGTCTCCATCGGCTGCCTGCTTGAAAACCCGGACGACGCCGTCATCCTGCGCGGTCCCGCGAAGATCGGCCTGCTCGGACAGCTCTTCGAGGAAGTCGACTGGGGTGACGACCTCGATTACCTCATCCTCGACTTCCCGCCCGGAACCGGCGACGAATCCCTTTCCGCCTGCCAGATGATCCAGGGCGACAAGGCCGCGATCGTGGTCACGACTCCGCAGGAAGTCTCTCTGGCGGACTGCCGCAAGTGCGTCAGCTTCTGCAACCGCCTCGACGTCCGCATCCTCGGCATCGTGGAGAATATGAGCGCATACGTCTGCCCGGATTGCTCCGCGAAACACGCGCTCTTCTCTTCCGGCGGCGGCGAAAAACTCGCGGACCGCGAAGGCCTTGCCCTTCTCGCGCAGATCCCGCTTGATCCGAAATTCCTCGCCGCCTGCGATGCCGGAAAGCTGCCGCAGGGGTTCCTGGATTCCGAAGCCGTGTCCTCCGAAGTCGCCGGCATCACGAAGGCCGCCCTTTCCATGAACGCCTGACCTTTTTTCGAAACAAAACCCGGGTCCGGCGGCGTTCCCGAAGCCGCCGTCCGGGTGCGTAAAAAAAACGGTTTATTTGTCCGAAATCGCTTAAAACCCTTACAAAAGGTGAAAAAAGACAAAAAAAAACCGTGTTTTTCGTGTTAGCGGCTTGCATTTTTGCGGAATCGAGGATATTTTATCCCGTCATCGGATTACAAACCATCTTCTATAGAAAGGCAAAAACTATGAAACCGGAATTCGTGAATTACCTCCAGCAGGACTCCATCCTGATCGTGGACGGCGAGACGAAAAAGAAAGTGCTGGACGCCATTATCGCCCATGCGTGCACCCGCTGCACCATGGACGAAGACCAGATCCGCGAGGCCATCTGGAAACGTGAACGCATGATGACCACGGGCGTCGGCAAGGGACTGGCGCTTCCCCATATCCGCATCAACGGTTTCCCGTCCCCGCTCGTGATCGTGGCCGTTTGCACCACTCCGGTCACCGACTACAAGACGCTCGATGAAGAACCCGTGACGCTCGCCGTTTTCTTTGCCGCGGACGAACGCGACCCCGAAGCCTACCTGAAGCTCCTGGGCAGCATTTCCTCCCGCCTCAAAGAGGACAACGTCATCGCCAGCATCCACGCGGCCGGCAACGACCGCAAGAAGATTTACGAAATCCTCGCCGCCGAATGATTGCCGCTGACCGGGGGGGGCCGGTCAAAAACAGTCCTTCCGACGGATTCCTTCAGGCTCTTTGCCAGTTTTCGTGGCGTTTGCCCCGGTCCGCCGCCGGTCGTTCCGAACGGTCCGGCGGGTCGTGTCGTTTTCCCCGGCGCCGGGCGGCAGTCCGTCGCGGTCGGGGTCCGGCATGGCATGGTCCGGGCTGAGAACGGCACGGGAAACAACAAGCGGAGCGATCCGGAAAGCAGGTCTCTATGAGCAGAAAACATTTGTTCAGCTTGATTGAAATCGCGGTGGCGATGGCCGTCGCGGCGATCGGCGTGGCCGCCATCATGGCCCTTTTGCCGGTGTCTGTCAAGTTCACATCCGATTCCATCGGCGATACGCTCTCCGCCGACGCCGCCAACTCCATCATCGCGCATATAGACCGCGTCGCCTGGGAGGATTTCGATACGATCCAGAAAATGAAGACCGCCAGGCCGTCCACCTATTTCAGCGACAGCAAACGCATCGAGCTTGCCAACGAGAAGCTGGGCGGATCGGATTCCTACAAGTTCGTTCCGGACATCAAGACCGGCATCACGGATGGCCATTTTGCTTTCCTCTTCGGTACGCCGGACGAGAAAAACGACTTCGCCGCGGAAGTCTTCTGCTGGAAAGCGCCGTTTGACTCCAACTTCAAGCTCACGACGATCGACTCGACCGGCGCCCCGAAATCGCAGGTCATCTCCAACATCAAGAACGAAAACGTCGAGTCGGGGACAGCGCAACCCGCGCTTGTTCGCGTGTTCATCGAGATTTCCTGGCCCATCGCCAAGCCGTACAAGAAAGGCAGCGTCTACCCCCGCGAATCCCGCACGTTTGTGCGCGAGTATCTGGACCCTGCTTATTCCAAGGTCAAAAAGAACTGAGGAGCCCCTCCGATGAAGAAGCCTTTCACACTGGTTGAAGTTCTGATCGCGATGAGCGTTCTGTCCGTATTCCTGCTCGGGCTGATGCAGTTTTTCTCCTCGACGGAAACGATGCGGACTTCCGGCATGGAGCGCACCGATCTCTTCGAACGCGCCCGCATCGTCATGGACATGATGGCGAACGACCTCACATGCGCGTATTATTCGCAGACGGACAAAAGCTTGACGCCGTTCAAATACAGCCAGAACAGCTCGTTCTCGGTCGCCACGATCCGTCCGGAGAAGCTGAACAAGAACGCGAAGACCAACATCGTCGGCGTGAAGTACGAGTGGGATTCGTCCAAATATCGCCTCAACTATTCCTATGACGCGTCCGGGGACACCTTCGACATCTCGGATGCCAGCTTCAGCAACAAATCGGAACTCATCGACGGTGTGACCAAGTTCGAGGTCAAGCCGCTCTACGGCGAAAACTGCAAAGCGCTGCCCGGCATCGTCGAGATCCGCATGGAGCTTGTCGACGGGAAGTCGCTGAAGCGCATCGAGGCCAATCCCTCCGCAAAGTCGAACATCCTCAAAACCGCGACCAGATATGAGTTCCGCCGTGTGGTTGCCATCGACCGCGGACAGCCGAAACCCAAACTCAACGATTGACATGCGAAGGAGCATGAGCATGACGACACCACGTAAACAAAATCTGATGAAGCGGATGCTGAAACGTGCGGCGCGTGCCCGCCATGAACACGGCGTCGCGCTCCTCTTCACGCTTTGCATTCTTTCCATGGCGCTGATCACCGCCGTGATCTTCTCCACGCAGGCCATGACCAGCCGCAAGGTGGCCGCGGCATATGCTGAAACCTCCTCGGCAAGGATTCTGGCGGACGGCGCAGTCGGCCGCGCCCTTCTGAGCCTGCTTCAGTCCGACAAGGCGTATGCCTGCTCGAACTACAAGACGAACGCTCCTTCCGGCAACGCGAACGAGTATTCGTCCGACTGGATCTGGAAGATCGAGCAGCCCGGCGTGTATTCGTTCGACGACGGGCCGATCCGCTTCAGCAAGACCTATTACGACCGCGAGAAATCGACCTGCCCGTCCTGGGAATACGTTTATTCCAGAGTCTACAAGGATTCCTCCACCCAGCAGCACATCATCGGACGCTACGCCTATGTCGCCATCGGGCTCAACGACCAGTTGAACCCGAACGCCATCGGCAATCGCGAGGGTGTGGACCCCGCGATTTTCGCGAAACGTCTCGGGCGCTGGACCTCCGAGCCGCAGTTCATTTTCAAGAGCTCGAAGAACAACTGGGACTACAGCTCCAAGATCTCCCCTGAGACGATCGCGGAAAAGTATTCCGCGCCCAAGGGGTGGAGCGAGATCGACCTCTTCGTCGACGAGCTGACCGGAAACGGCAGTTCCGCCACCGACAGACAGCTCAAGATGATGGCCGACCAGTATTTCGACGTTTCCGGCTCGGGCGACTACAACAAGTTCAGAGCGGACGGAAAAGCCGTCTCCGACCTCACCGACTATGAGCTCTCCAACGGCGAATCCTATCGCTTCCCGCTCATCCGCAGCGACTGGGAAAGCATTTCCGTCGAAGCCGTCAAGAACGCGATCCCGTGGTTCCGCGACGCCAACGCGAGTCAGGCGAACGTGGACCAGGCCGTCGCCAACCTCATCAACTACAATGCATCCCCAAACCGGCTGCCCGTGACCAACAACGGCGACTGGATCGGCGGCACTCCCTCCTATACCGGCAACAAGCGCACGCCGTACATCAACGAGGCCCATGCCGACGTCCTGGTCAGCGGCAAACTCGGCATGCGTCTGGCCGAACGGTATCTGTCGGACCCCAGCAATTCTGCAAGCTGGAAATATCGCGTGTGGTACACGGGATGCAATTATTCCCGCGAGCTCACGCTCAACATCGAAACCGTGAACATGTACAACGATCCCATCCAGGTCCAGGCTCCGAAGCTCGTCGGCGAGGTCAATTTCGAATACTGGAATCCGAACGGGGACAATGCCGGGTTCTGGCAGGAGTCGACGTTCCGTTTCGACACGAACACTCCGTGGGAAGTTTCCTCTTCCGACGGCGACTCCGGCTATCGAGTTTACACCTATATCCTTGATGAAGGCATGATCGGCAACGTGACAACGCCGAAAAAGGACGGCTACGACAAGCCACACGGACATGAAGCCGATTTCTTTGAATTCGTCAAGATCCGCAACGTCCGTCTCAGCCTCGACCGCGTGATCCTGTACGACAATGGCGGGCGCAATGCCGACCTCTCCCTTATGAATTCCCAACTCCAGAACGGAAATACGTTCCCGCTGGGCAGCGAAGGCGCACAGGTGGCCGGTGTGGCCGACAGGCATTTCTACTTCGACGCGCAGGTCAACGATCCGCGGTTCAATCTCGGCCGCGACCAGTGGTCCGCCATGTTCTCCGAGCAGGAGAGTGGCGTCAATGAAACCATCGGCCACTGCAACAATACCATCAACCTCGGTTCCGTCCATGACAACGAGAATCGTTCGGATCCCGCCTACGCCGGAGCCGATTCCATCTCCACCGCGTATATCCGGCACGGCCAGATGATCTCTCTTTGGGAGCTCGGCGCCATTCACCGCGGCGCTCCGTGGCAGACCATCAACCTGAAGTGCGCTGCGAAGGGCGGCATCAAAATGGAGCGTTACGAGCTCGGCGACGGCCATCTGCTTGACCAGATCGCGCTCACCGAGAGCACGGACCGCAAAACGGACGACGTCATCGGCCTCATCAACCTGAACTGCGTGGCGAACTTCGGCGGCAACAGCGCTCCGTTCGTGTTCAAGTCCCTCTTCACCGAATTCCCGATTTACGAGACCTACGCGAACATGAACAGCGGCTCCGCTGCCGGCGGCGTCATCGAGGGCGAGTCCGTCGACTCCTCCAAGACCGGCAATATGGACGCCGACACTTTCGCCAAGGAGCTTTCCGAGTCCGTCTCCTACGCCTCCTCCAGCGGGTTCCTGCCGCGCCGCACCGCCGTCTTCCCGACCGAATTCCCGTCCTCCGACAACCGGATGCAGAGGATCATCCCGAAAGACGTTCCGGACGCCCAGAGCGAGGAGATCTTCTGCCGCGTGGTCAATCTGCTGAAGTGGAACAAGCAGCAGATCAAGCGCGCCACGGTCCTCGTGCTGGCCCAGAGCATCCTGGATGTCGCCGGGAATCCGCCCGAACGCAATCTGTCCGACAAGCCGCTGGACCTCCTGCGCGATGCCGGATTCCTGCCGTATTCGGCGACGAGCACAGGACGGAACACGATGCCGTCGGGCGTCGATGCCACCAACGTCCGTTCGACATACTCGAAACGCTCCGCCGCATTCAAGCAGTACGACAACTTCTACGACCAGATCACGGGCGAAGCGAAAGTGCTCGTCCGCCTGGAGTGGGACGAGTCGGCCAACAACAATAAGGGCGCCTGGAAAATAACGAGGAAAGAATATGCGGAATAATCATTTCATCAAAACACAGATTCTTCTGGCCGCGTTCGCCGCGGCCGTCATCGCCCCGATCTGCGCGTTCTCCCAGCAGAGGACCGGCACGTCCCGTCCCGTCATCAAGGACAGCGACATCTATGTCCCGAACAAGGTCCTGGAGCCTTCCATCACCGACAAGGAGGCCAAGGAAATGCTGAAGGATTACATCGAAATCTTCGACGCATCCCAGATGCCGAAGACGTACGACGCATATCTCCTTCAGGAGGACAAGAACAATCGCATCGGGACCCGTCAGTTCCAGACCGCGCTGAACAACCTCTCCAACTTCATCTTCGACGCTACCGCCAAGCCGGATGAAAAGGGGCGTTATCCGGTCAGTCTTGAACTTCAGGAGGTCACGGGATACTCCGATGCCTGGTACAGTGCGCTGTACGAAAAAGCCGATGCGATGAGCAAATCCGCCAAGGATGTGGACAAGGCTGTCCGCACGAAAAACGCCGCGCTCTTCGCGCAGGCCTGCAAGGATTATTCTCGCCTGTACGATGATTTGGAGAAATACCGGAAGGCGCCTAAAAAACTCAGCGCCACCAGGCTCAAACAGATCACCGACTCCAACCGGGAAAAACGCAGACGCGATTACATCGCCCAGCGTAAAAAACAGATGATGGAAGAATATGAAGCCCAACGGGCCGCCGAGGAGGCTTTGAACAGGGCTGCGGGCGCTTCCCGTAAAAAATAACCTCATCCCATCGGAGATTTCGATATGAGACAACATGCAGCAGCCAGACCGTTCACACTGGTCGAATTGATTATGGTCATGGGGGTGATGATTCTCCTCGCCGTCGTCGCCGTTCCGGCCTACAGTTCGCTTTTCGCCGGACGCAAGACCACGCTCGCCGCGAATCAGGTGAACGGCGCAATCATCGAGGCCCGTACCCATGCAGTCTCCAAAAAGGTCTACACCGCGCTGATCTTCGTGAAGGAGGGAAGCGGTTACAAGAGTTTCCGTCTGGCGGAAGTGTATCATAACACCGAAACGGAAAACAGCACCTACGACTGGCGCCGCTGGGCGCCCGATTCCTCGCTCGTGCTCCTGCCCGAAAACACCATGATCCCCGATTCGAACAGAGACTTCGGCACGACGAGCGACGGCTCCGAAGGCAAAGTCGGCTCCGGCGCGCCGCCGAAAGTCACCAAGCTGGGCAACAGCGGCCTCCCGACCAACAACGCGGACCGCGCCATCATCTTCAAGCCGAACGGACAGCTTGCAGGAACGAAAGACAACAACCTCGTGGTCCGGTTCGTGGAAATCAACCGGTACGAGGCGAATTCCAGCACCCCGAAGCTCCCGTTGAACATCAACTGGCTGACCTGCAAAACCAAGTTCCTGGATCCCGTTCAGTAACATCCCATCCCAAGAAAGCAATCTGTCATGCGTTTTCAATGTTCATCCTGCGGCAGAATCGTGGCTGTCGACGATGTCGACGCCGGCATCATGGTGCAGTGCGGTCACTGCGGCAGCGTGGTGCAGGTGCCTCCGACGCGTCTTTCGCGCGGGTCCGTGATCGCCGATTTCATCATCCGGCGCACCATCGGCCAGGGCGGGATGGGGACCGTGTACCTGTCCCATCAGATCACCCTTGACCGTCCCGCCGCCCTGAAGATCCTCGCCGAATCCTATACGAACAACGCCGAATTCGTGTCGTGCTTCATCAAGGAGGCACGGGCGGCCGCCAAGCTGAACCATCCGCACATCGTTCAGGCGTACGCCGTGGGCGAGGACGACGGGCTGCTGTATTTCGCCATGGAGAACATCGACGGCGAAACGATGAAGGACGTGCTGGAACGCGAGGGCGTCATCCCCGTGGACCAGGCGCTGAACATCATTCAGCAGATCGCCGAGGCGCTGAACTACGCATGGAACGAACAGAAACTCATCCACTGCGACATCAAGCCCGACAACATCATGCTCACCTCCACCGGCCGCGCCAAGCTTGCCGACCTCGGTCTCGCCCGCGTCACCGGCGATATGAGCGACGCCGACGATGACGAAGTCATGGGCACGCCGCAGTACATCAGCCCGGAGGCTCTCACCGGCGCCCCAATGGACACCCGCAGCGACATCTACAGCCTCGGCGCCACGTTCTACCAGCTCGTTACCGGACGCCTTGCCTTTGACGGCTCCACTGCCGCCGAAATCGCGAAAAAGCACCTCGCAGAACCCCTGATCCCGCCTCGTTCCGTGAACAAGGACATCCCGGAAAGCGTTTCCCGTATCATCATCAAGATGATGGCGAAGAACCCGTCTATGCGTTATCAGGATGCTTCCGAGCTCATTGACGACCTCCGCAACGCCCGCCGCGGCAAGATCGCGGGGCCGTCCACCGAGTCCGAGATCCTCAGCGCCGGCGGCTCCCAGCCCGGCCGTGTCGCCCGCCCGATCGTCGGTTCCGCCATGAACCCGTCCGCTCCCGCCGGCTATCAGAACGACCGGGCCCGCAACATCTACAACCTGAAAAAACGCCAGCAGGACGAAGCGCGGCGCACGCGCATCATGATCCTGTTCGCCTGCATAATCCTTGTCCTTGCGCTCTCGGCAGGTATTTTCGTTTTCCTCCGCAACAACAAAGATGCCCAGGAGAAAAAGCGGAAAGAGGCGGAGGAGAGAGCCAGACAGGAGGAACTTGAGCGCGATACCGAGCTGACGCTCGCCGTCGACGCGATCGAAGAGTTCGCGGAAGAGTATCCCACCAGAAAGGCCGAACTTCTGAAGATGTGCGAAGACTTCATCCTGAAGGATTACCATCCCGGCAAGCCGAAGGAAGAACAGGCCATGAACAGGTTCAGCGCCGACTTCCTGAACGCGGACGAAGCCATGATCGCGGACGGTCGTAAAAGCGAACTGTACGCGCTCCGCAAAGATATAGAGGACCGCACGATCGCGGCCGAGAAGAAACGCGAACAGGCCGAAAAGGAAGCGAAGGCCAGGCAGGACGCTCTTGAGCGTGAAAAATACGAGCGCGACCAGGCGGAAGAAGCCGAGGCGGACAGCATCCGCAAGGCGAAAGAGCTTGCCGAAAGCCTTGCCAGAGAGAAGGAGCGTTTCGCCGGACGCATGGTGACGCTGACGTTGAGCGAGAGCGACAAGCCCGGCATCCCCAGGGAAGAAACGGAAAGGGCTTCGGCCGAAAGCGAATACGCGGACTGGTACAAGCAGCTGGATTCCCATGTCAGGAATTCAGACGAACGCATCCGCGAGACCGCGCGTCCGTACCGCGACTGGGCGAGGTTCGTGCTTGACAACATCGCCAGCGCAAAGGAGATCCGCGAGAATACTTACAACGGCAAAGGCATTCTGGAAGGCGCCCAGGTCGGTTACACCGCGAAAATCGGGACCGGCTCGTCCGGCATCTGCACCGTGAAGTCCATCAACAACGGCATCGTGAAGGCCGTCCAGGTCGGCGGCAAACCGATCCAGTTCAGTTTTGACGACCTCGAACTCAAACAGCGCCTGGCCCTGCTGAGAAAGGGCGCGGGCGAAGCCGGACTTTCCGATTCGCTGTATTTCTATCTGCTTCTCTATGGCGAATTCGACGGCGCAAAAGAGATCGCCGCCGATGATGAAAAAGCCCGCGAGATCTGCCGCTACGTGATTACCAGCTACTTCAAATACGAGATTGAGAGAGCCGGAAAAGATGAAAAGGCGCTCTCCGAGCTGAAAACGAAATACGGCAATACTGCCGAATTCCGCGACGCCATGTCGGCATTGAACAAGTAACCCGATTCCCGATCGTTTTGAGGGGGTAACCTGTTATGAAGATTACAGAAGACATCATCAAGGCGCTGCACGCATGCATCGCCGACGGCTATGACTCCGTCACCGATTTCGCAAACTGCGCCAACGTCAGCGCGAACACCATCTCCAAATACATGCGCCGCGAAACCGAGGTCATCCAGAAGGATACCTGGGAGAAGCTTCAGCCTCTCCTCACGGCCTATCTGCCGAAGGACGGCGACAAGGTCAAATACGAGATCGAAATGACCGCCGACCAGAAGATCCTGCTCGACGCTTTCGACAGTCTCCCGGCGGACGTCCAAAGCCAGAAGCTCATGGAGATCATTCAGCTCGCCAAAAAGCATCTGGCCGCCGTCGAAGCCGAAAAGAACGGCGAATCCTGATGCCGCAGACCCGGAGAGGGAAACGTCCCGGCGGTCCGCGGAAACCCGGAGCCGCGTCCGGCAGCACTGTCCCCGCGGCGGGATCCGGATCCTCCGCGGCGGCTCCGAACCTCACCAAGTTCCTCTCGACTTCCGGCGCGGCCTCCCGCCGCCATGCCGCTGAACTCATCAAGTCCGGCCATGTGTCCGTGAACGGCGCGATCTGCACCGATCCGTCCGTCCGCATTGCCGACGGCGACCGCGTGTCGCTTGACGGCAGGGCGGTCATCCCCCCCCGCGAATATGTGTACGTGATGCTGCACAAGCCGCGCGGCTATGTGTGCACCGCCGACGATCCGCATGCCCCGAAAAAAGCGCTTGACCTGATCGACATCCCCGGCGTTCGCCTCGTTTCCGCGGGCCGTCTCGACAAGAACAGCGAGGGCCTTATCCTTTTTTCCAACGACGGCGCATGGATCGAGCAGCTCACCCATCCGCGCCACGGGACGCGCAAGACGTACCAGGTCACGACCGAAAGACCGCTTTCCGCCGCCGACATCCGCCTGCTCACCACGTCCGGCGTGCCGGACGACGGCGAAACGCTCCGTGCGCTTTCCATCCGCACCGAAGTCCCCGGCCGCTACGTCTTCATCCTCGGCGAGGGGAAAAACCGCGAGATACGCCGCATGCTCGAGGCCCTGGACAACCGGACGCGCCGCCTCAAACGCATCGCCGTCGGCGCTCTCCGCCTCGGCGGCCTTCCCATGGGCCGTTGGCGCAGGCTTTCCCCCGCGGAAGCGCTCCTCGCACTCGGCCATGCGCAGAACGCGGATTGACGCCGTCCGCCCCTCCGTTTCCCTGGCCTTCCGCTGCCGTTTTCCCGTTTTTTCAGCTCAGTCGCCGCAGCCCGTAGCGGTGCAGATTGAAGGGTGTGTTGATGCGGCGGAGCAGGAGTTTATGGGGGAAGGAATAGTGTTCCGGCAGTTTTTCCGGCGACATGGCTTCGTTGAGCAGATCGCGGAACGTCTGCCGATGGAGTTCCATTTTTTCCAGCGCCGCGGCCCGGATGTCCTCCGGCGCGGGGGCGTGTTCCGCAAACGACCGGACGGCGTCGGCGACCGCTTCGGGCGTGTCCGGCACCGTTTTTACCGCGAAATCGGGGAAGAGCGCGTCGCGTCCGCCGATGTTCTTCGTGTTGACGACCGGGACGCCGCAGAGAAGATACTCGATGCTGACGAACATGGCGCCTTCCGCCGCCGAAAGACACAGCCCGCAGCGGGCCGCGGCGATTTCCGCGGGGATCGAAGTGGCGTTGACGTGCCCGGTCCATTTCGCGTGCTTCAGGCGATTGTGAAGGATGTCCGAGGCATATGGCTTTTCCGATTCCAGCCAGGCGAATTCTCCGATCAGGTGCAGCGACGGCACCAGGGCCGCCAGCGCGTGTCGTTTGAACGGCGTGATGCGGGCGATGTACAGCGCGTCGAACTGTTTCGGCACATGCAGGATCGGATAGCGTTTCTCGTCGACGAACGCATTCTGGTTGCAGAAGACCGCATGCAGACCGAGCCCGGAGAGGACGCGCACCTCGTTTTCGGAGTTCGCGAGGACTGTGATTTTCAGGCGGTCGCATTGCGCCTGGATGGACTTGATCGTTTCGGCGAATTCCACGGAGTTTTCCGGCGTCTCGTGTTCCCAGCCGAGCTGAAGGAAGACGCGAACCGATTTCGCACGGCTTTTCGCGAAAACGCTCAGAAACGGCTTGGCGTTCCGGATGAAATCCGTATCGTAGCAGACCAGGACCAGCGGATCCCGGCAGAAGACCGTGCATGGCAGGTAGTGCCGCCACACATAATGCTTGTAACTGTCTTTCAGTTGGGAAAGGATTTTATGAACCATTGGAGATGACCCCGCGTTTGCCTGTCCGTGCTGCCCGCGCCCGTTCAATCGGTTGAATTCCGGATGTTCGCCCGGAGCCGGAGCGGCGACGAAAAAATATAACATGCAGGATCTGCAATTACAAGCGGAAACCGGAACAAATGCCGAAAAACACAGGGCCCTATGCTCCGGGGAAAGACATCTTCTTCTTGTCCGCGCCCGGGACGAGGCCGCCGCTTCCGCCTTGTCCGCCTCGCCGGCCTTTTCCCGTTTGCGCCTCGATTTGCCGCCGGGGACGAGGTTGCCTGCCGTTCAGCGTCGGGATGAGGCTTTTTTCGCATTTTTTTAAGGTTTGGATTTGCATTTTCCGAAACCGGGGTGTATATTAAATCTCATGCAAGAAATTGCGGGGGCGTAGCTCAACTGGTTAGAGTGCCACCCTGTCACGGTGGATGTTGCGGGTTCGAATCCCGTCGCTCTCGCCATTTTTGTATCTGCAACATACAAAATGGCGTTTTTTTTATGTCTTGAATCCGTGCCGTCGCGAAGCACGGCACAACCGCAGTGGAGGCATTGCCTCCCCGGGGGGAGCATGGAAAAGATCCTTCAACATTTCTTCGGCTATCTGACCGCCGAACGGGGCCTCAGCCGGAATTCCGTCTCGGCCTACTCCTCCGACCTCGAAGATTTCGTTCACTGGCTCCATGCGCATGACATCGACTCATTCGACGGCGCCGGACGCGACGCCATTCTGGATTACCTCGAGTACTGCCGTGACGAACGCGGCCTGGAGACGGTCAGCATCGCCCGGCGGCTCGTGGCCATCAAGATCCTTTATCGCTATCTCTTCCGCGAACGCCTCATCGCCGCCGATGTGACGGACGTGATGGATTCGCCGAAATTCTGGCGCATCCTGCCCGATTTCCTGAACGTCGCCGAGGTCGATGCCCTGCTCAACGCGTTCCCCGTCCGGGCGCAGGACCCGCTTGTCATCCGCAACCGCTGCATCCTGGAGCTGCTGTATTCCTGCGGACTCCGCGTCAGCGAGTGCGTGAACCTCCGTTTCGGTTCCATCCGCTTTGATGAACGGACCATCCGCGTGCTCGGCAAAGGCTCCAAGGAACGCATCGTCCCGATGGGCGAAGCCGCGATCCGTCAGCTGAAACGCTATATGGAAAAGGCGCGCCCCGAGCTTGCCGGAGATGGCGCCGCGCCGCAGCTTTTCCTCTCCAACCACGGCCGCAAGCTCGACCGCGAACGCATCTGGATGATCGTGAAGGAAGCCGCGCGGATCGCCGGCATCGGAAAGAACATCCATCCCCACACGCTCCGCCATTCCTTTGCCAGCCATCTGCTCGAAAACGGTGCCGATCTGCGCGTGATCCAGGAGATGCTCGGGCATGCCGACATCAGCACCACGCAGATTTACACGCACGTGGACGAAAACCGTCTGCTCGGCGTCTTCAACAAATTCCATCCGAGGGCATGACCGCATGAAGAAGCTGAAAGACTATGCCAACACACCCTTCCGCCGCATGATGATCCGCAATCTCGCCCTCGTGGCGGTCGTCGGGATCGTCCTGCTGTACGTTTCCATGCGCGATACCCGCCGGATGCACAGCGGCACCCTCATGTTTTCCACCATGAGCACGTATGCCACGGTCAACCTGGCCCACAAGGAGAAAATGGCAGTCAACAATGCGCAGACTGCGGCGCACGAAGCTGTCCGCGAGGTGGAAAAGACCTGCAACATTTTCGACCCTGAAAGCGAGCTCTCCAAGCTCAACGCCTCTGCCGCGGACGCGCCGTTCGCCTGCTCGGACCTGCTCTGGGACGTGCTTTGCCAGGCGCGGGCGTTTTACCGCGATTCCGGCGGCGTCTTCGACGTGACCATCGACCCGCTGATGAAGCTCTGGGGATTCCACGGCAAACGCGAAACGCTCCCCTCGGCGGAGGAGATCGCGGAAGCGAAACGCCTCACAGGGTTCGACAAGGTCGTATTCGACGACGCGAAACACACCGTGAAATTCACCGTCCCGGGCATGTCCATCAACCTGGGCGGCATCGCCAAAGGGTACGCGCTCGACCGGGCGGCCGCGGCGGTTCGCGAGCACGGCGTGAAAACCGGCTGGATCGAGATCGGCGGGAACATCCTGGCGCTTCCGAAGACTCCCGGCGGCGGCAAATACAACGCGGGAATCCGCAATCCCTTCCGCAAGGACGAAGCGCTCGAAGGCCGCACGCCGGTCGGAGACGCCGCCATCAGCACCAGCGGCAACTACGAACGCAGCGTCGTCATCAATGGCAAGCAGTACACGCATATCATCAACCCCGTTACCGGCATGCCCGTTTCAGGCATGGATTCCGTGACCGTGATTGTGCCGGCCGGAAAGGGTATCTCCCCGGGCGTCGCCAGCGACGCTCTCTCCACGTCCATCTTCATCGCCGGACCGGATGCCGTGGACGCCTGGACGCAAAAGTTCCCCGGGCTGCGCGTGCTCATCATCCGCGGATCCGAAGACCATCCCGAAATCCTGAAATACGGCAAGGGCTGGGACGACATCGCGTTTCCCGCGCGGAAGTGACGCCGTCCTCGGGCGGCGCGCGCATCATTCCCGGTTCCCCCGTCGCCCTCGTCCCGGCTTCCCGCTTACCGGGACGGAATTCTGTTTTTTTGCGTATTTTTCAAAAACCATGTTTGCATTTGGCGTTTTCGGCGGTATAATATCCTAAAAAGAGTTTTGCCCCCCCCCGCGGAATACGGTTTTAACATGCTTATAAAATGCCCCTCATGCAATACGGAATACGACTGCGAACCCGGCAAATACGAATGCGAGTGCGGCGCCAAATTCCTGGTCGAGCCGGACGGCGACGTTTTTGTGGCGTCTACCGGGCGCATCGACGATTCCGGCGTCAGGATCTCTCCCCGCCGGACGCATGCGCAGTCCGACCCGGAAGCGAATGACGTGACCATGCCCGGCAGGCACGAACGGAAGCCGGACGGACAATTTGAGGTCGGCGACCTGATCCTCGGGCGTTACAAGGTGCTGTCCGTGCTCGGGCGGGGCGGCATGGGCGTTGTCTACGAATGTCTCGACGATGTCGCCGGGATCAAGATCGCCCTGAAGGCGCTGCCCCCGGAGCTCTCTCTGAGCGAACTGGAAATGGAAGATGTGAAGGAGAATTTCCAGCTGGTCCACAATCTCCGCCATCCGAACATCGCCGGTTACAACACGCTCGAGCGGGACAATTCCAACGGGAATTACTACCTCATCATGGAGTGCGTGGAGGGGGAGGACCTGCGTCGCCGGATCAAGCGGATGCGCCGGGAGGGCAGTCTGACGCTGGGAAACGTGCTTCCGGTCGTCCGTCAGGTGGCCGCGGCGCTCGACTACGCTCACAAACAGAAGATCATCCACCGGGACATCAAGCCGGGCAACATCATGATCGACGCCGAGGATAATGTGAAGGTGCTTGATTTCGGCCTCGCGGCGCAGATTCACACGAGCATGACGCGCGTGAGCATGGCCTCGCAGGGGACCGGCGGCACCGCCCCGTACATGGCCCCGGAACAGTGGCGCGGATGGGGGCAGGACGCCGCGGCGGACCAGTACGCCCTTGCCGTGATGACCTACGAAATGCTTGCAGGACATCTGCCGTTCGACAATCCGGATCCTTTGGTTCTGCAGCAGGCCGTGCTGACGCAGGAGCCGCGGCCGATCGAAGGTCTGCCGGAACATGTACAGGCGGCGATCAGCCGTGCCCTGAGCAAAGACCCCGCGAACCGCTTCCGGACATGTTCCGACTTCGTCGCCGCGATGGACGCAGGAAAACCGGGCTCTCTTTCCTCTTCCCGCCGGACGTCCGTCAAAGGGATCGGGACCATGCCGGTCGCAAAACCGGTCGATATTTCCGGTTCCGACCGGACTCGGCAGAAAAAAAAGAGCCCGGTCCAGCGGAGACCGCCGAATGAATCGTCGCGGGAGAATGGGAAAAAGCGGACGAATTTCCGGCTTGTCGCGGTCGTTTTCGCCGTCGCTTTTGTCATTCTCACCTTTATGCTCTATGTTGCCTACAGAATCAATGATCGCGCCGTCTCGTTCGACTCCGACGGTTCTTCCGGTTCGGAGCAATCCGTCATCGGTTCCGAACCGGGACAGCCCGCCGTTCCCTCCGGCGGCACGGCGCAGCAGGCGCAGATCCCGCTCGGAGACAAAACGGTTGTCCTGCCCGGCGGGGCGAAGCTGGAACTGGTGAAAGTCGAGGCAGGTTCGTTCGAGATGAGCGCGAAGGTCGGAGAAAATGAATCCGGAGAAGTGCCGCATCGTGCGACTCTGACGAAGGATTTCTACATCGGACGGACGGAGGTGACGCAGGCGCAGTGGAAAGCTGTGATGGGCAACAATCCGTCGAAGTCCAAGGGAGACGATCTGCCTGTGGAGCAGGTGACCTGGAACGAGGCGATGGCATTCTGCGAAAAACTGAACTCGACAGGCAAGGCACCGAGCGGCTGGAAGTTCACGCTGCCGACGGAAACGCAGTGGGAATTTGCGGCACGCGGAGGAAACAAAAGCAAAGGGTACAAGTACAGCGGAAGCGACAATGTTGATGATGTGGCATGGTACTACGAAAACTCCGGGGACAACCGGCTGAGCGATTCGTCATGGCCTGAAAAGCTGGACAGCAACCATTGCAAGACACACCCTGTAGGGAGGAAGAAAGCGAATGAGCTTGGCTTGTACGATATGAGCGGAAACGCATGGGAATGGTGCCTGGACGACTGGCAGGCCATGAGCAACAGGTCGACGGCTGAGTTTACACGGGGAAATGACAAAGGTGGTTCAAACCGGACAGTCCGGGGTGGAGGATGGGATTCCTTCGCCGGGGATGTCCGTTCCACGGACCGGGGGATTCACTCTCCCAATGGACGGAGCAACAGTCTCGGCTTCCGCATCGCGCTCGTCCCGGCTGAAGGATATGCGGGAAGCGAAGCGACCCCGTCGAACGCGACTCAGCAGAAACCGTCCACAGGGCAGATATCCTCGCCTTCCGGCGGCACGGCGCAGCAGGCGCAGATCCCGCCCGGAGACAAAACGGTTGTCCTGCCCGGCGGGGCGAAGCTGGAGCTTGTGAAAGTCGAGGCGGGCACGTTCACAATGAGCGCGAAGGACGGGGAAAACAACTCCAATGAAGTGACTCACAGTGCGACGCTGACGAAGGACTTTTACATCGGCCGGACGGAAGTGACGCAGGCGCAGTGGAAAGCCATGATGGGGAGCAACCCGTCGAATTTCAAGGGGGATGATCATCCGGTGGAAAAGGTGACGTGGAACGACGCGATGGAGTTCTGCGAAAAGCTGAACACATCGGGCAGGGCCCCGAAGGGATGGAAGTACTCCCTGCCGACGGAAACGCAGTGGGAATATGCGGCCCGCGGGGGAAAGAAGAGCAAGGGGTACAAGTACAGCGGGAGCAATGATGCCGGCGAGGTGGCGTGGTATTGGAACAATGCCGAAAAGAAGACGCATCCAGTCGGTCAGAAGAAGGCGAACGAGCTTGGTTTGTACGATATGAGCGGGAACGTTATGGAATGGTGTCTGGACGATTGGAAAGACGAGAGCGATAAGGTGACTGCGGAGTTTACGCGTGGCAACGATCGGGGGAGCTCGCTGTGCGCGCGCCGGGGCGGCAGCTGGAACGACAACGCCAATTTCTCCCGTTCCGCGGGCCGGAACAACTGCTCCCCCGGCATCCTTTACGACGGCCTCGGCTTCCGCGTCGCCCTCGTCCCGGAGTCCTACTGAACGGGATTTCCATTTTTCGTTTTGAGCGCACACGGAGCGGGGCGGGAGGATACCGCTTCGCCGCAGTGCCATGCCCTCACCGGTAGATCGGGATCATCTGGTGCCATTTCAGCAGGCCGAGGATAGCCAGGTGCAGCGGGTAGTAGACGTAGTAGAACCACTTCATGAACGCGTTGACCCGCGGATTCGGCCCGCGTTTTCCGTTGTAGAGCGCCAGGATCGGGATCGACAGCACCACGGAGAACTGCATTGTGGCATACAGCAGCTCGGCCGGCATGAACGCGTAGGCGAAGACCCCCACGTAGAATGCCAGCCACAGCGTCTGGCGCAGCGGATGGCCGCGGTTTGTCCCGAAGCTCAGCACCAGCAGCGACGCCGCGCAGCTCCAGTCGCCGCAGAAGCTCACCAGGCAGATCAGGCAGATCAGCAGCGTCTTCAGCCACGTGGAGCGGATGCGTTCGGAGTACTCCACGCGCAGCATCACCAGCCCCCACGCGAGCGTCCAGATCACGCTCGTCTGACTCTCGTTTGCGTTGTAGTAGAACGGGATGTACCCGTGCCAGTCGAATCCGTACCACTCGAACCTGAACGCGAAATGCGAGATGAAGGCGAACAGGAACATGCGGAAGGTGTACTTGTTCACATTCCGCGTGTGAAAGAATCCCTCCGCGACGAAGAAACACATGATCGGCATGGTGATGCGCCCCACGATGTGCATCAGAATGGGCGTCCACCGGACCGGGTATCCGGGAAAAATGGTCCATGCGATATGGTCGATCGTCATCGCTATGATCGCGATGAACTTGATCGCATTCGCATCCAGTATTTTGTAATTCTTCATGCCCCGGGTTTCCGATCCGCCGCCGCGTTTGCCGTCCGGTTCGCCATTTCATCGGCCGTCCGATTTGTCTCCGGCGTTTACATCACCAGATACACCGCCAGATACACCGCCAAATACACCGTCATATACATCGTCAATACCTCCAGTTGGATGTGGTATCAGCTGTAATTCATTTAAAGCGCGATCCGGGGCACTGCTTTGAAACAGCGCCCCGGGAAAAAACGGACGGTTTTGCTTTACTTGTCCTGCTTGTCGGCGGGGATTGCGGCGGGCTTGGCGGTGGCTTTGACCCACTTGCCTTCTTCGTTCTGGATATAATCGCCGATGGCGGCTTTGGAACGGATCTGTCTGGCGCGGATTTCGCCGACGTGTTCGACGGTGGAGCCTTCCTTCTTGGCAACAGCGGCGTAAACGGCCTTGCGGTCCTTGTTTTCATCCTCGATGAGCTTCTTGTCGGCGTCTTCGAGCTTGGCGTCCTTCATGGCTTCGAGGTATCCGTCCTTGTTTTCGCCGATGGAGCCGGCTTTCTTGAGCGTTTCGATTTTCGGTTTGCGTTCCGCCATGTGCTTCTTGATGGTGGCGGCATCGTCCGCGGCGGAAAGGACCTGGGGAACGGCGAAAGCGAGTGCGAAGGCTGCGATGGAGAGAGCGAGGAATTTTTTCATGATGATGGTCTCCTGTGGAATGGATCAGAGTTCGTCGAGATCGGCGAAGAAGTCGTCGAGGGCTTTTTCGATGCGGATGTTGATGTCGAGGGTGATGTGCACGGGTTTGATTTCGATGGGTTTGATTTCGCTTTCGGTCTTGATGCAGGCCGAAGCGCCGAAGCCGAGCAGGACGGCCGCGGCGGCGAGGATCGGCAGATACTTTTTCATGTCTGTGATTCCTTTCCCGGTTGAGGGTGTTTGTTGGAAGTCGAGGTTGTTATGTGATGAGTGAAACGGTCGGTGCGGCGGTCAGTCTCCCCTGGAGAAGATCTGCTGGAAGTAGTCGACGAGCTCCATTGCCTTCCCGTACATGTTCACGTTCGTGTCCAGCCGGATCCCCTGAAAGATGCAGGGCGTGGGGGATTTGATGAAGGAGGCGGTCTTCTCGTTGAAGGAATAGTAGAGGGCGCGGTTGGGACGGCCGTCAAGCTGGAGCTCCAGTTTCAGGTTCTCCTTTTCCGGTCCGGAGGAGATCATCCTCATGCGTACCCAGGAGTAGGTGAAATCCTTCAGCGCGTCCTTGGAAAGCTCCATTTCGATGCCGCTTTCGGCATTCGTGATCGCCTCGTCGAGTTCGCCCTTGATTACGCCGTCTTCGCCGGGCGTGGAGAAGAGGAAGGCGTCCTCGAAATAGACGTTGTCGATCTTCGTTTTTCCGGACGCATCCTTCTTCTGCACGAGAACGACCGGGATGGTGCCGTTAATGGAGCCGCTGCCGGAGATCTGTCCGAGGCCGATCTGCGTGAGGAAGAGCGGCAGCTCCAGACGGTCGCAGTAGAGTACGGCTTCGGTGGTGGTTTGGCCTATGCGGTAGGTGACGCCGCCGATGCGGATGTGTCCGTTGCACCAGTCGAGCAGGGCGTTTTCGACCTGCCAGGTGTCCGTGGATTCCATGCGGAAGGTGGCTCTTCCGGGGCCGGTCATGATCTTGTCGAACTTGATGGAGTCGAAAGAGAGCGTCTGTCCGGGGGCGGACTTGAGGATGGCGATCTCGGGTATCTCGAATCCGAGGCCGATGCCGCGGACTTCGAGCTTCTTTTCGGGGATGAAGACGTCGGCGCCGGCGATGCTGAATTTCGCGTGGCCTGTGGTTGTCTTCGGGAGGATCCTGTAGACGGCGCTGCCGCCGAGCTTGCCCGTGCAGGAGATTTCCTCGAACTGCGGGAAGAACTTGGCGAGGTCCTTCGAGAGGTCGGCCTGCTGTTCGGGGATGTCGATGCCGCACTCGGTTTCAAGTCCGGCGGAGCCGAATGTGATGTCCGCGTGGATATTGCCTTCGATGGAAAAAAGGCGCGCGTCCGTCCTCAGGCGCAGCGCCCTGGCAGTGTCATCCCAGAGGATGGTCCCGTCGAGCGAAGCGGCCTGAACGCCGTTGATCTCGAAATCGCCGAGCGAGACTCTGCCCGTGCGGGGGGCGGCGGAGGCATTCTCCCCGTTTTCCCCATCGTTCGCGTGGCCCGCGCCGAACGTGATGTCGAACGGGAAGTCCCATTTCAGGTTTTGGGCGAGAAGCTTCAGTTCGGGCATGGAGAGATTGGAGTCGTCGCAGATGGCGTCGCCGGAGAAGATGCCGTCGGAGTATTCCGCGTTCAGGGCAAGCTCCGGCGCACTGTAGACGAGACCGCCGGCCTTCTGCCTGTAGTGGAAGCCGGTGACTTCCGCGGCGGCCCGGTACGCCCGGGCGTTGTCCGCGTCCGCGCCGATCGCTCCGAAGTCCCGGACGTTTGCCGCTGTATCCGATACGGCGCCGATGGTGAAATCTTTCGCCTCGCAGGAGAGGCCGTTGAGTCCGGCGTTGAATCCCGTTCCCCTGAGTTCGGCGGTCAGGCCCTTGATGCCGTCGGCCATTGCGAGGCCCGCGGAGAAGGATTCGGGTTTGAAGGAAGCGGCCATGTCGCCCTTTTCCGCTTTGAATTCACCGCCCGCGAGCTCGGCGGATATCACTTTCAGCAAATCGTCCATCCGGAAATCGACCCGGAGCGATTCGGGGTTGGCGGCGGCGCTTATGCCCTTGAAACCGGCGCGGACTTCGCCGCCCGCGAGCTCGGCGGAGACTTCCTTGACCCCGCCGTTCATGTCGAAATGCGCGGAGAAGGCCTCGGGTTTGACGGAAGCGGTCATGCCGATGAGCTCCTGTTTGAATCCCGCGCCATCGAATTCCGCCCGGATCTCCGGGGACGAGATGTCGGCGGAGGCGGCGAGCCCTTCGCCGTCCATTCGGAGCGCGACCCGGAACGATTCGGGTGTGCCGATGGCGTTTGCGCCTTTGAACCCGGCGCGGATTTCGCCGCCCGCGAGTTCGGCGGTGATTTCCTTTTCGCCGCCGTTCATGCCGAAGTGGGCGGAGAAGGATTCGGGTTTGAGGAAAGCGGTCATGCCGCTGAATTCCGGCTTGAGTCCAGCTCCGTCGAATTCCGCCCGGACCTCCGGAGACGAAAGATCGGCGGAGACGGCGAGCCCGCCCGCGTCCAGAGTCAGCCCGGCGGTGAAACCGGCCGGCCGGAGATCAAGGTCCGCGCCTTTGTAGGCGACCTGGAACCGGGGATTGTTTTCGAGCACGATGACGAGGATGGAACGCGCATCGGTCATCTCGCCGGAGAAGACGAATTCCGCGGGTTCGGACTCGGCCGCTTTCAGCAGGAGTCCGCCCCGGAGTGTGCGGCGCTGAAGCGAGACCGTCGCATTCAGGTCGTTGAGTTCGAACGGGATCGTGTCGTATTCGCCCTTCATCGTGCCGAACGTGAGAGCGAGGACGCTCTCCGCGGGCGAAGCCGTGTCGGACGGCCCCGTCTTCACCTTCAGCGAGAAGGGAGAGGCCGTGTCGATGCGGATCCCGTCCGGCTTGCGGTATGCGAGCGAGAAATTGCCGTCGATGTACGAGCCGTCCAGCACGGTGAAGGTGTTCAGGTCGATCTCCGCCTTCGAGCTGAGGGAGATGCCTGCGCGGAGCCCGCGCGGGAGTCTGGCACGGATCGCGCCGGGCAGGGATGAGGTGGAAAAGGCGAAATCTCCGAGGTCGAGCCGAACTCTTTTCTCTTTGTGAAGATAAACGGCCTGCCCCAGGATCGCGTTGGTCGCGAACTGGATCTTGAGCAAGCAGTCGAGCTTGTTCCAGCCCTGTTCCGGGTCGGTGCGGAGGGTGACGGCATACGGGATGTGGAGGATGTCGTCGGTGTCGTTTTCATGGGCTTCGGCGACCAGTGTGCCGGAGAGGGAGACGCGTCCGACTTTGACGGGAATGACGGTGTTGAGGTCCTCCACGGGCGGGGAGTCCTCCTTTTTGTCCTTTTTGAACATTCTGGAGAAAATGTTGTATGCCGGGACGGAGACCGTGCCGCCGGAATAATCCGCCACGACATCGCAGTTTTCGATGTCGACGGCGTCGATGGTCCGTTCGAAAAGGAGCGGGATGGGGGAGAACCGGATGGAGAGCGAACCGATGCCGCCGACGTCCCGCGGCGTGCCGCTGCTGGTGTCGACGAGCTTGCAGGCGACTTCCGCCGAGGAGAGGCTGATGGCCTTGATCTTGAATTCGATGCCGCCGCCCTCGGCCATTCTGCGGAGGAGATTGTTCACGTCCCGTTCGATAAGACGCGGCAGAAGCGCGACAACGAGCAGCGCCAGAAACAGTGTCGCGCAGAGGACCGACAGCAGGACGACCGCCCGTTTCGCACCTTTGGGCATGGGCGGTTTCCGCCCGCCCGCCGGGGCTTCCGCCCGGACGGTCTGCGTTTCCGTACGATCGATTGTTTCAGCTTCGGATTCCGGCATGTCGGTATGAGGTTTGGTTGAAATGTCCTTGTCGCTGGAAAATTGGGGACACACCCCCGCATGTTTCACTAATAATATACTGGTCCGGGAATCAAATGCAACAGAAATGGCGGTTTTTTTCCGCTTTTTTCACATGGGAGAAGTCTTTGCCGCCGTACGGGAAGGAATACGGGGGGCGGGAATGGAGGCTTCGGGCAAGGGAAGCTCAGTACGTGAGCTCGCTCATGGAGAAGGGGCGGAACGATTGGATCTTCTGTTCGCGGGCGGCCGGGTCGACGCAGAGGTATTTCCATCGGTTGAACGCGAAATCGTGCGGCAGGTAGCCGGAGAGCCACTCGTGCGCCATCACGAAGCACATGGTGTGCGTTTCGAAGATCCAGGGGCATTCGTCCTGAAGGAAGCGGATCATCCTCTGCGATTCCGCGGCGTATTCGGCGGGGTCGGAAATCGCGAGGAAACGGCGGTACATGGCGTCGTATTCGTCGGAGCGGAAGTTCACGCGGTTGCAGCCGCCGGCGTTCGGGCCGTAGAAGAGCTGGAGGAAGTTTTCGGCGTCGGGATAGTCGGCGGTCCAGGAGTAACGGAAGAGCTGAATGCTGCCGGCGCGAAGTTTCTGGTCGAAACGCTGCCTGGTGTTGAATTCCGGCCTGATCTCTATGCCGATCTCTTTCATGTCGTTTGCCATGAGTTCGGCGGTCTGCCGGTAGAAAGTGTCGCTGCCGGTCTGGTCGAATGCGATCACGAGCGGGCGTCCGGTTTTCGGGTCGATGCCGTCCTTGTATCCGGCCAGCTCCAGTTCGCGCTTCGCCGCCTCGATGTTGCGGCGTCCGAACTCGGGATGCGGCTCCGTGACGGCTCCGGGGATGCCCGGCGGAACGGGCCCGTATGCGGCGGAGAGCCGGATCCCGGAATGTTCGATGCGGAGGTCGCGGTCGAATGCCAGCGTGATGGCGCGTCTGAGGTGTAGATTGCCGCCGAGGAGCGGGTCGGAGAAGTTGAATCCGATGTAGTTGGTTTCAAGCTGAGGACGGGAGAGCAGGCGGATGCCGCGACCGCGCAGCGCGGGAGAGAGCTGGAAATCTTTGTTGGCGACTGCTTCAATGCACTCGCTGTCCGGGGCGTGCAGGTCGAGACGTCCCTGAAGGAACATCAGCCAGGAGGCGACGTCCTGTTTCACGAGGTAGCAGGAGATCTTGTCGGCGGCGGGGAGCACGCGTCCGTCGGCTTCGGGATGGTAGTCCGGATTCCGTTCCATTTCGATGATGTAGTCCTTCTCCCAGCGGGACAGGCGGAACGGCCCGGAGCCCTGCGGATGGTCCGCAAAGGAATCTCCATAATGCTCCAGCACGCGGCGGGAGACGACGGCGGTGTAGGGCAGGGCGAGCGCGTAGAGGAATCGCGGGTCTGGCTGTTCGAGGTGGATCACGAGCGTGCGGTCGTCCTTGGCCTCAAGCCCTTCGCAGAGGGCGTCGTAGGGCGAGTAGTCGCCGTCTTTCGCGGCTTCCGTGCGTTTCTGGAAGGCGTCCAGCCCGCGGATGCGGTCGCGGATCAGCCAGATCCCGGGCGAACGCAGCCTCGTGTCGGCGAGCCGCAGGATGGAGAACGCGACGTCGCGGGCGGTGATCTTCCGGGCGGATTTGTCCGCGTCCGCGAACGCCTCGCCGTCCTGGAAAAACAGATCGTCGCGGAGGACGCACGTGTAGGACGCACCGTCGGCGGAGACTTCCGGCATGGCGGTCAGCATGCAGGGTTCGAGGGTGTAATCGCCCTCGGCGTAACGATACTGGAGCAAAGTGTCGTAGAACGCGCCGCAGACGCTTTGGCTGGCGGTGTCGGCGGCGAGGGCCGGGTCGAGCGTGTTGATCGGCTTGCCCATGCTCATGACCACGCGTTTGACGGTCGCCGGGTCTTCCTTCGGACCGCCGCAGGCGCAGAAGGCTGCCGCAGCAGCGAAAACGAGGACAGGCAAAACGGCACGGCGAAGCCGGCGCAGCAGCGAGGAGGCGTTCATTCTTCGTCCGTCCCCTCTCCCTCTTCCCGCATCCAGCGGTTTGCCGCGGCGATGGCGTCCTCGTAGGAGAATCCGCGCCCCACGAGGCATCGCACGGCTTTCTCGCGGCGTTTGCGTGCGTCGGGTTCGCGGCGGAACTGCGCGGCCTTGCGAAATAGCACGGCATAAGCATTGTCCGCATCCGTGTTGACGCGTTCTTCGAAGAAGTCGGAAGCCGGCCCCGCGTCTTCCTCCCCGTTTCCGTTCATGACCTGTTTGACGATCTCGTCCGGGATGCCGCGTTTTCTGAGCGCCATGCGGATGCGTGCCGGGCCGTATCCCCTCGAACGATAGGACCGCGCGATGTCCTCGGCCAGGAAATCGTCATGAAGCACGCCCAGGCGCTTGATTGCGAGGACGGCCTCGTCGATCTCGGCGGGACTGTACAGTTTTTTTGCGGCGAGCTTCGTGCGGAGTTCGTGCGTGGAGACGAGGCGTCTGGCGAGGATCTCCACAGCGGTGGCAAGCGCATTTTTCGGGGGTTGGAGCATGGCGGGAAACCGGTTCCTTTCGTGTCAGTTCAGGAGAAAAGATACACCGGAGTCCGGCAAAAATCAACCCGGTTCGTCGATAATTTCGGCAAAAAGCGCTCCGACGGGGAGGAACCGCAGGAACTTGACCTGAAGCAGCCTGCGGGAGATGTCCGTGTTGCTGCTGACGACGGTGCGGACGTAATTCCCGGACCAGCCGTCCCAGAGTTCCTTTTTGTTGCAGTTGGACTCGATGAGGACCGCGCCCGTGGCGCCGACGAGGCTCTTCGCGAACTTCTGCGCACATTCCTCCTTCAGCGCCTTGAGCTGTTCGATCCGGTCGGTGACGGTGGTCTTCGGCACCTTGTGCGGCATGTCAGCGGCCGGGGTGCCCGAGCGGGGCGAATACGGGAAGATATGGATGTTCGCGAACTCCATTTTCCGCAGGAAATCCAGCGTTTCTGCGAAGTCCGCCGCGGTTTCGCCGGGGAATCCGACGATGATGTCGGTGCCGAGGTGGAGGTTCGGGATCGCCTCGCGGGCATAGGCCGCGTATTCGGCGAATTTTGCGGTGTCGCAGTGGCGGTTCATTGCCTTCAGGATCCCGTCGCATCCGCTCTGAACGGGCAGGTGCAGGAATTCGCAGACTTTCGCGGCATTTCGCTTCATGGCGTCGACGATGGGGAATATCTCGTCGCACGGCTCGGTCGAGCTCAGGCGGATGCGGAAGTCGCCGGGGATCTCGCACAGGCGGTCGATGAGCTCGGGCATCCCGACCTTGCCGGCCTTGTAGTGGCAGGTGTTCACGCCTGTCAGCACGATCTCGTGGAAGCCGTCTTCCACGGCTTTTTTGAACTCGGCGGTGATCTCCTTCAGGTCGCGCGAGCGTTCCGGGCCGCGTGCGGCCGGGACGATGCAGTACGAGCAGCTGTTGTTGCATCCTTCCTGCACCTTGATGAAGGCGCGGGAGCGGAACGGGAACACGCCCCGGGCCTGTTCGGCGAAGATGCCCTTCGCGAGCTTCGGCGGCGCGGCGGCGTCGCGTTTTTCCAGCAGGGCGAGGTATTCGGGCAGGATGGTCTCGATATTCTTCTTCTGCTCGTTGGTGAGCACGAGGTCGATGTCCTGGTTCTGTTCGAGTTCATCCTTGCTCACGTCCGCGGCGCAGCCGGTGAAGACGATGAAGGATTGGGGGTTTTCGGCGCGGATGGAGCGGAGCGCCTGTTTGCTTTTCTTGTAGGCCGTCTCGGTGACGGTGCATGAGTTGATGAGAATGAGGTTCGGACTGCTTGAAGCGTCCGGCGGGACGATCTGGAATCCGAGCCGGATCAGCCTGTCGTTGAGAAGCGCACTGTCGGCCTGATTGAGCCGGCAGCCGAGAGTCATTACCGCTGCAGTGATCGGTTTCATGTTCTGTCGCTGTAAGAGGTTGTGAAATAACAGTCAGCCCTGCCGGGTCGTGCCCGGCGGCTTCGCGGTTTGCGGGGACCTGTTCAGGAGCGGATTTGTCCCGTCCCGTAGATCTTGTACTTGTAGGAGGTGAGTTCGGGGAGCCCCATCGGGCCGCGGGCATGGAGCTTGTCCGTGCTGATGCCCATTTCGGCGCCCATGCCGAACTCGCCGCCGTCGGTGAATCGCGTGGAGGCGTTCCAGTACACGGCCGCCGAGTCCACGTTGTCGAGGAAGAACTGCGCGTTTGCTTCGTCGGTCGTGAGGATGCTGTCGCTGTGGCCGGAGCCGTAGCGGTTGATGTGGTCGGCCGCTTCCTTCACGCCGCCGACGATGCGGACCGAGACGTCGAGCGAAAGGTATTCCTTCGGCCAGTCCTCCTCGGTGGCGGGGACGACCGCGACGGGCGCGGCGAGCTTCGCGAATGCCTCGTCGCCGTGCATGGTCACGCCGAGCTGCGCGAGCCTGGCGGCGAGTTTCGGGGCGAATTCGGGCGCGATCGAGGCGTCGATGAGAATGGTTTCAAGCGCGTTGCAGACGCTGGGGCGCTGGCACTTCGCGTTTTCGATGATGACGAGCGCCCGGTCCTGGTCGCACACGTGGTCGACGAAGATGTGGCAGACGCCCTTGTAATGCTTGATGACCGGCATCGTGGCCTGTTCGACCACGGCGCGGATCAGGCGTTCGCCGCCGCGCGGGATGACCAGGTTGATGCAGTCGTCCATCTTCAGCATGGCGGAGACCGCGGCGTGCCCCTTGAACGGCACGAGCTGGAGCGCGCCGTCGGGCATCCCGGCGGCGATCCCGGCGTCGGAGATGCACTTCGCGAACGCCGTGTTCGAGCGCAGTGCCTCGCTGCCGCCGCGGAGGATGACCGCGTTGCCGGACTTGATGCAGAGTCCGGCTGCGTCGACCGTCACGTTCGGGCGGGATTCGTAGATGATCGCGATGACGCCGATGGGCACGGAGACCTTGTCGATGCGGAGGCCGTTCGGGCGCGTGACGCTGGAAAGGACGCGGCCGACCGGATCGTCGAGCCCGGCCACATGGCGCAGGGCGTCCGCCACGTCCTTGACACGTTTCGGCGTCAGGGTGAGGCGTTCCAGTTTCGGTGCGTCCAGCCCGTTCTTTTTCGCTTCGTCGAGGTCTTCGGCGTTGGCGGCCAGAATGAGGTCGGTGTCGCGTTCGAGCGCATCCGCCATTGCCAGCAGCCAGCGTACGCGGTCGGCTGCGGAGGAGGCGGCAAGTGCGCGGGAGGCGCGGAGTGCGCGGACGCCGAGTCCGTGCATCGCTTCCCGAATGTCGGCTTCATTGGTTGTTTCGCAGATCATCAGATAACCTTCACAGATTGATTCGCCGGACCGTCTTTCATGCGGCATTTTCCGGCGCGTCGGCCCCGCATCGCGGAGCCGCGTGTTTAAGTTTGTGCATAATACAATACCTATCCTTGCCGGATTTGCAAATCGAAAACTTAAAAATTACACGTTTTTGCCTTGAAACGACAGCATCAGAAGCGAAAAAAGCAGGTAGGAACAGTCTTTCCCCCCGGTCTGGTGTTCGTCGATCAGGCGCTCCAAGGCGGTCCGGTCGAACACGTCCCAGCGCCGCGGCAGGTCCTCCAGCAATGCCGTCCGCAGACGGTCGCGCCAGACGGTGCGGAACCATGCCGCCACGGGCACGCCGAAACCGCGTTTGCGGCGCGTGGCGATCTCCAGTGGAAGATAACCCGCGCGCTGTTCCTGCCGTTCCTGGTCTGCAGAGGAACACCAGTCCGGGGATGGATAATCCGCGAACGCGTCGCCGAGGATGCGTTTCCGGCGGCCGTCATGGATCTTGAACGAGACGGGGAGGGCGCGCGCGAATTTGGAGACTTTCGGGTCCAGGAACGGATTCCGCACCTCAAGAGAGGCCGCCATGGAGCAGACATCGACCTTCGTCAGCACATCGCCGGGCAGATACCGGCGCAGATCGTCCTCCATCAGCGACGCCATGAGCGAGGCGGCTTCCGGCAGAGTGCGTTTTGCGTTCAGATACGGTTTGAGGTCCGGCGCGACCGTGCCGATGGCGTCCGCCGCGAAATGCGACATCAGGGCATCGTATCGGGCGGCATCGCCGGAGACCGCGCCCAGCCGCAGGAACCGCTTCATCCGTCCCGACTTGCTTCGTTCGCCGGAATCCGGCAGGCATGCCGCGGCGGCGTTCCAGAGGAATCCCGGCGTGAACGAACGCAGTTTCCCGAGCAAGTCCATCGCGCGGTAG
>Ga0310696_10001218_pt1 | contig 37777 bp, 63 predicted proteins | sample AusTroGonzalo_MG_4_FD_203885 | JGI IMG/M metagenome (GOLD analysis project Ga0310696, IMG submission 203885) | Bovine rumen microbial communities from tropical cattle in Woodstock, Queensland, Australia - Gonzalo_02 (v2) (version 2) | ecosystem: Host-associated > Mammals > Digestive system >... | reverse complement strand
CTTTTTTAGAATTTGTTAAAATTCACATTGGGTAGGGGGGGGTGCAAATTTCTTGATATTTTTCCATGAACTTCTTTTTGTTACGATAAAGTGTCCGAACACTTATGCCCAATATTTTAGCTATTTCTTCGTTAGTAATGGTTTTATATTCTTCATTGATAGGATTGTATTTGCTACACTTAACAATAAAACCATTTTTTCTTTCAACATAATCTGGAACATCAGCATTCTTTTCAAACCAACTACACTTAAACCTATTTGTATTTTTACAATTCCAACATAACTGTTCCATAAAACCTCACAAACTAATTTGTCAACTGTCAACCAATGTCAGCCATATTTCATATAAAGTTAAAAAAACAAATTAGAAATCATTTATAAATACATAGTTGACATAGTTGACATAGTATCTAATTGCTTATAATATCAGTGTTTATGTTGTCAACCAACTTGTCAACCAAGTCAACTGACTATATAAAAAACTGTTATTTTTTGGTAGATAGTTGACATTTTTAGTCTAATCACCATTTTTGTGTCAACCAACTTAGCTGACATTTTGTCAACCATCTCCCTAATTTTTAGCAAACTTTTATTCAAAAACTAGATCCTTTTCTTCTGATTCGATTGGTTTCATTTTTCTTATCCAACCTCTTTGTCTGCCATATTGTTCAAATCTAATTGTTGAACTTTTTTCCCAGTCATCTAAAAATTCAGTATCAAATATTGCTACAATATCGTTGCTGTCTTTCTTGGTGATTGGTTTGTCTTTATAGTTGAATGCATTATCCCAAATGTCTTTTACACAGGTTCTGTTTTTGTTTGATATGTAGTTTTCAATTACACCTATTCTCCAGTCATCTTCAAGACAATTTTGTTGTTGCTCTTTTATGTCATCCAGTATTTCCTTGTTGACTACTAGTGAATAATTTCCACTATCAAACCATTCTTTTGCTTCTAACCAACATTGTAGAATATCTTGTTTGCATTCTTGTTCGTGTTCGTAGAGTTCAAATCCGTTGTTGTGTGTTTCTATTGGCAAGAATCGTCTGTTTCCTGTTTTATCTGTTAAAAATTGACTTTTATTCGTTGTTCCTATAAATATGCACTTTCTTGGATTGTCTGTCACTCTGCGTTCGTATGGTTTTCTGTAGTTGTCATTTTGTCTTGTTATAAATGATTTGACTGCTTCGACTTCTTTTGATTTTGTCAGTGCTAATAATTCAGATATTTCGCAGATCCAAGCGCCATCAAGTGCTTCTTTGCCTTCTTGACCATCTATATCATTGACTTCTTTAAACCAACTATCATTTAATGCTAACCATCTTATAAATGATGATTTGCCAGAACCTTGCACACCTTTTAATATTGGCATAAAGTCAAATTTGCATCCTTGATTATAAAGTCTTGCGATTCCACCAGTAAATATTAACCTTGCCACTTCTTTTGTGTAGTCATTGTCATCACATTTAAGATATTTTTGAAGTATTGTTTCGATTCTCTTTTTTCCATCCCATTGCTGACTTTCAATCAGTTGTTTGATTGGATTATAACTGTTTTTGTGTGACACTATATTAAATGCATCATAATAACATTCATTGTTTCTTATGTGATATGTGTTTTCAATGTATGCTTTTATCAAGCTATCATCTTGTTCGTTCCATATTTTTCCTGTTCTTGCATTCTCAGCTGACATTGACAATTCATTATATCTTACAAGGTCTTTTAAGTTGTTATCTATTTCAAATATGTTTACAAAGTTTGGAATTGTTTTTTCTGGCTTTGTTCCAAACATATTCATTTCGAGATGAGCCATAACTTCGACAGAATTATCTTTTTTGGTTGCAATTTCCATTTCCATAACGCTTACCTCCACCAATAACTCTCATTACTTTATAAGAACTGCCATCAAACTTTATTCCATACTCTTTATCACATATTATAAATTTTCCATTTCTTTTAAATACCATTATGATGTCTTGTTTTTCGATTGCTCTATCAAACATCTGTTCTGGTATTATTTCAATTTCTTTATACACGCCTACCATACACAAACTCCTTAATTTTCATTTATTTTTTCTTCAATAAGATTAGTCAGAATTTCTCTAAAAGTTGTTTTATTTTCGACACAATACTTTTTCAACTTATAAAAGGCATCTTCATCTATCTCTATTGTAAGTCTTTTAGTATCTTTATCCATTATTGCCTCCTTATATTCTAATTTTAACATATTATAAAATTATAAGTCAAATAAAAAAGCACCATTTAGGCACTTTTCTTTTTTGCAGACCATTTTTTATTAAAATAATCAAACTCATATTCATACCCAAAGTATTTTTTACCAAGATGTATTCTTTGCCATATTGTTAGTTTTACATTTTCTTCTTTTAAGTATTTAGCAAATGTTTTTGGATCGGTTTTGCCTTGACCTTTATTGAAAGCATTGCACCATAGACAAAATCTTGTGTATTCACACTCTCCTGTAAGTTTTCGGTTTAATGAATCATTTAATTCGTTTCTCTCTCTGATCTTGTGTTCTTCAGATGCAAGTTCTTCAAATGTTTTTTCTTCTTCTACCATTTACTTTTTTTCCTCCATTCCTTGTATAACAAATAAACAACCGAGATTTACTAACCATGATAATCCTAGCAAAACTGATAATATTATTTCAAGTTTGGTCATCTTTATCCTCCGTATTTTTTATTGTAGTTTTTTATTCTTTCCATAGATTCAATGATTTGATTAGGTATAACTTGTTTGTCTGGATAATGAAAAGCATTTATATATGGAACAATTTCATTAAAGTCTAATTCCTTATATTTTTTTAGACGAGACTTTAACTCTTTTATAAGAAGTTTCATAACCATTTTCCCAAGTTCCTGTTCAACTAATCTATTTGACACCATTTCAATATAATCTATTTTTAATACTTCTTTGCATACAATTTTAAGGAAATCAACATCTTTTACTTTTTGAATATAAACAGATAATTTTTGGTTGGTATCATCAATTTGTTTGTTGATTATATCTTGAATCTTTGTTAGGTTTTTGCCGTGTTTGTTGATTTCTTTTTCAAGCTCTTTATCTGATGTCTTAATCTTTTTCTGTAGCTTTGTATCCAAGTCCTTTATTTTTTCATCAACCACATCTTTTGTTTCATATTCTACAACACTAAATTCTGTATTTGTTTTTGTTGCGTCAATTTTAAATTCTGCCATTAGTTATTTCCTCCTAAATATATTTTTTCATACTCTGTCATTTCATCAATTATATTTTCTGCACTAATAGAATGAACTGAACGATTCCACGCATTACTATAATTTGATTTTAGTCCTTCCCACATTTTTTTATAAACAAAATCAGGAGCATCAATATCTAAAACATAAGGTTGTTGTGAACCTTGTCTATATAACAACACTTTTCCATTTTTTAAGTCTGTTTCAAAACTTTTAATATCAACACTTCCATCTTCTACGCATAAAATTTTCATTTCTCTTTCTCCTAATACACAAAATCATTAAAAACATCAAAACCCATTTCTTTTAACTTTTTCTTGGTTTCTTTTACATATTTTTTATAACATTGTTCGCAAAGTTGTTTTGCTTTTGGATAATAATTATCTCCATTAAATTTAATACAAGGAACAACTATTAAGCAATTTTCATAATATCCATCATCTAATTTCCTTGACCTACCCACATATTCTTTACATTTATCACAATAAAATTCGTGATAGATAACTTCTGTTGGCTCAATTTTATTTATAATTTTGTCCATTCTCTCCCTCCAATTCTTTTATTTTGTTGTCGATGATTGCGTTTATTACTTGCATTAGGTCTTTATAAAAGTTTAGTATTGCTGTTTTGTGTTCTGTTTCCTTAATCATAGACAAGTCTGTCATTAAACTAATATCTTCTTTCACTTCTTTCAAACACTCAATGGCAAGTTTTTTATTGTTTGGCTCACAATATAAAGCCTCAAATAGTTTTTGGTTTTCCAAATTTAGTTTTTTGTTTTCTGCTTCTAGTTGTCCAATTCTATCAACATCTTTATTTACTTGAACTTCATAACCATTCTTTTTCGCTATTCTAATAAAATCAGTCATTGGCATATCTTCAAACTTTTGTTTGAGTTGATTTTCCAATTCCTTTATTCTAAGTTCATATCTACTCATCTTTACATTTCTCCTTTTTATTTACAAGCTTAAAACTTGTGCAGTGTTTTAATTTTTTACCAAAATACATACCATCAAAATAAGGACAACACCAACCAATTCCAAGCAATTTGCATTTTCCACACAATTTTCGTTCTGGCTTTATGTGTTTACTCATTTTTCCACCACCTTTTCAATAAGTTCTGGGTTATCGTATAATCGATGTATTTCTCTATGACATTTAAAGCACAACCATATCACATCAAGTGGTTTATTATAATTAAAATGATGTGCTTCTGCCTTATTGTTTCCACATTTTTCACAACTTGGTCTTTTTATGTGATTATCTCTTAGATAATGGTTTAATTTACTTCTAGCATTTTTCCTTTTTTCTCTTTCTTCTATAGGTAGACCAGAACCAAAAGCATTATGTTCTTCTTTTGGTAAAATTTCACTTACATAACTAAAATAACATTTACGGCAACAAAAAACTCGTATATTCTTTTTTAATTTACTTGGTTTTACTGTAAATTCTTTATTGCAGTAAGCACAATTTACTAATACTTGTTTTCTATTTGCATCACCAATTTTTCTTTTTGTTTCTTCACTCAATGGTTTTCTTATTATATGTTTTCTTGCTTCAGCCAATGCTTTTAATTGTTTTTCAGTTCTCATTTAATAAATCTCCATTATCCCAAATATTCCCTATAACTTCACAATAAACATTTACATCTTCCATTCCAACCCAACATAAAATGTCTAAATTATAGCCATATTTAATCGCATTATTTGTTATTGGTTTTAATTGATAACCCCAATCATATACACCATTAGGATTTCCAAATTCAACGATTGCATTCCATTCAGTTTTCAATTTTGGTTCAACAAGTTTTATAATATCCCCTTCAAAAATCTTCTTGCCATTTTTGTCAGTTAGTCCTGTGTATTGTCCAACTGTATTTTTATCAACATCAGTTTCATTTCCAGAAGGTTGCTCAATAATCATTGTTTCGGCTTGATTGTGATACAAATCACCATATACCCAATCATTGTTATTATAAGTATCTTTTGCTCTAAAAAGTATTTCTCTCATTTACTTTTCTCCTTAATCCATATATCTTTTCTTTGTTGCTCATTTGATTGCCTCCTTATAAAATTTATCTAATTTTTGCCATACTTGATCAGTAAAGTCTTTTTGGCCACGAATATATTTTTCTCGCAAGTTCCAGTAACAAATTGTTAGGTATTCATTATTGTGTTCTGCAAATTTTTTATTTAAACTTTCATTGAGATTTATTTCAACTCTTGCAAAAAAGTTTATTTCATTTACAAAACTTCTAATTTTATAGTTTCGCAGTGTCATTTCTATAACTACTGCATTTGAATATGCCCTTAGACTTGTCAAGTCATTATACACATAGTTAATCAAAATGTGTTTATCTTGTTTTTTGAATATGCTGTTTAATTCTCGCCATTGTGCTATAAGTTGGCTTTTGGGCAGATATGGTATCAAATCAATATGCCATAATCTCATAATGTAATCCCCTTTTTGTTTAATTTACACTTTCAATTATAATGATAATAAAATATAAGTCAACTGATTTATTAACATTTTAACATTTTCACATAAAAAAACAGACTTTTGTTTTAGTCTGTCTTTTGTGTTAAAAGTTCTATGATTATTCTGCCAGTCGATAGTTTGTGGCAAAACCTAAACTTCACATTAAATAATTTTGCATATCTTTGCATTTCCTTGTAAATCTGCCAACCATAAATATTTATGAACCGTTTGCCTTTGACATTGGTTGGTGATCTCCATTGCAATAATTTTTGTTTATCACATTGTTCTTCTATTAAAAAAATCAAAGTTATACCATTTGCTTTTGCTCTCATACATTCAGCTTCAAATCTGGTCTTATCACAAAAGAAATCTTGCGCCAGTTCAAATATGTTTTGCTTGGTGTCTACAGAAATTTTTGCATCAAGATCCAACATATAATCTCCAACTATTAAACGGTGACTTCTATCAACTGTTATTCCGTTTCTTTTCCAATAGTTGTTCTTGGTTATATGTTTGCCTTTTTTATTGTTGCAGTCCTCAAATAAAAACTCTATCATAACTAAATAATAGAGTTTTGTTTTTTATTTTGTCAAATGTTTAGGTCAAGTTTTGGAATATTGCCATTAACACATTAACAATAATACTATCTCCTGCTAAATGATATAAACTTGCATTTGATTGGTTCTTTGCTATGTTTTCAAAGTCTGCATCTTTTACACCCATCAGTCTGAAGCATTCTTTTGGTGTAAGTTTTCGTATTCTGTATCCAGTATAAACAGCTGTTGAATTACTTGCATCAACTCTTGTTGTTATTGTTCCTGCATTTTCACTTGTTGATTGGTTATAAACATCAAGGAATTGGTTATCTTTTGATAAGTCCATTTTTTCTGCAAGATTTTTTAATCGTTTGTTGTTTGATTTTACAACTACACCAAGACAGTCACATCTTGTATCGAGTGTTGGTGAACAATCATGATTTTCTTGGTTACTAGCATAGTATTTATTTAACCGATTGTTTGTATAACTATGTCTTATTACATCTCCTTCTTTTGCAAGTCCATTTTCTAACAGATGATTACATAGTTTCTTTTTAAGGTTACTTTCTGCAATTTTGTTTTTCCCATTGGTTGTTAATGTTCCAGAGATTTTGTCATCTTTCCAAGCTCTGCAGTCACTGTCAAGAAATCCTTTTTGTTTCCATTCAATAAAGTTCTCATTGTTTTTTGTTACTGGATATGTTTTGCCATTTATGGTTATTTTATCTTCATCACTTTCAATTATGCATTTTGGATCTTTATAATCTCTAGCGCATATTGTTGGCATTATTCCTATTTGGTTTGGTATGACAGACTCAAGTTTGTTTGTTTGGAAGTTTGTTGTTACTTTGCCTATTATTGCTTTATCACTTAAATAATATTTTTCATCAACTTCATTTTCCAGTAAATCTTTTAGTTTGTTTTTTAATGGTTCTATGTTTGGAAAGTCATAGTAAAAATCACCCAACCAACTAATCATGAAACATCTTTCTCTGTTCTGTGGTATTCCAAAGTCTTTTCCATTCAGAACCTCCCATTTGTTCTTATATCCTAGACTTTCAAGTTTTTTAACCCATTGAGCAAAGTGTTTAATGTTGTTTGTTCCAATGACTTCTGGCACATTTTCCATTAAAAGGATTTGTGGTAGGTTTTCACACTCATCAAGTATTCTTTCAACTTCCCATAACATACCAGACCTTGTTCCACTGCCTTTTTCCATTCCAGCTTGTTTTCCTGCTAGTGATAAATCTTGGCAAGGGAATGAGTATGTCATTATGTAAGTGTATTTGTCTGTGTCTGTTATTTCAAGGTCTTTTGCGTGAGTTTGTTGTATATTAACCAAGTTATGTGTTGATGTAATATTGTTATAAATTTGTCTTATTTTGTTTTCTGGCAGTCTTTCTATTTGTTGTTTAGTCATTGGTTCGTTATAATTGGCGCTTATTCCTATGTTATACAATATTTCAATAAGTTTTGTTTTCTGGCAGTCTTTTGAGTAGTCATTGTTATCATCTGTAAAATGTGCATCTTTGTATGCTTGAATAGATTTCACTGCCCATTCACATATTCTCCAATGTTCAAAAGGTATTCCCAAGTATTTCAATGCAAATGCTTGACTCCCATACCCTGCAAATAATTCTATTAATCTTATTGGTTGATTAATGGTTAGTTTATGGTTTCCATCAAACATACTAACTTGTCCGTTCATTTTTACTCTCCTACTGTTTTATCGTATTCTTGTTTATTAAGATTATCACTTACTACCTTTATTGATCTAACTCTTGGGAACATTGATTTAATATATGCAAGTTCCATATCAAAAACACAAGGTTCTTCAAATTCTGTTTTTATAACAAAATCAGAACTCGTGTAACAGCTGCATACATCATCATATTTATTGTGGACTATCAAATATTCAGGTTGTTCAAAAAACTTTGTTTTTTCATGATATGTTTTTACTCTGACAATTTCAACAATTGTTCCTTTTTGATAGTATTGACTACCAACAAATCCAATGTTTATTATTTCAGTATCTTTTGGCAAATCTTTTAGTGCATTTACAACATTAATTCCACCAATACCTGTTATAAGGATAGGGTTATTTTCAAACCCTAAATCCTTAACAAGTTGTATTTCTTCTGGTTGTGCTATTACTACTAACATATTTATCTCCTTAATTAGAAAGGCAAGTTACTATCACTCACTGGTTCAAATGTTTGGACTGTGTTATCATTACTAGTTTGTGACTTGTTTCCAATTGTAAAATGAATTTGATTTACTAATAATCTTATTGTGTGTCTATTTTCACCATTTTCGTTTTGGTATGTATTGGTGTAAAGTTCACCCTCAACAACAATCTCTTGGCCTTTGTGATAATGTTTGCTTACTAATTCGGCAGTGCCTCTCCACGCTTCACATTCCATATATAATACTTTTTCATTGTCATCATTGATTTTTCTATTCCAAGCAATAGTAAAGTTTGCCACACTTATACCATTGTTTGTTGTTCTTAATTCTGGATCTCTCGTGAGTCTGCCTTGAATAACTGTTAAATTGACCATTATACACCTGCCTTTTCTTTGCATTCAGCTGAACACAATGCTCTACCATATTTTTGAACTGAACCTTGATATGTGTTTTCATCAATAACTTTTCCACACACACTGCAGATTCTTTTTGGAACTGGTTTAATTCTTAATGCATCGGTTGTTGTTCCAAATGCCTTGACACCCTTTTCGACATAAACACAAACCTGTTTTCCAACCCATCTTTCCATGAATGGTGTTCCAGTTGCTTTTTCGAGTCCGTTAAAATTTGTTTTTGCATGAATAATCATTGGTTTTTCTAATTCCTTAAAAAACACAAGGATTTCTTCTTTTGTTGCATTTGCATTACCTTTTTTTATTCCTTCCATATCTGGGATTGCACTTTTTTCTATTTTTGATATTGTTGCGATCATCTCTTTATATATTGGTTGGTCTTTGTCATCTGCGCCTATACATAAATCCCAGCTACCAAGATAATCCTTTCCACATTCTTTTTTCCACATAGTCAACTTCTCCATATTATAATTCCTCCTCTTTATAGAATTTCAATTTGATTTTCGTTTAATTGTTTTCTTTTTTTGTGTGATTCACTTATTTTTCTTTTAGCTTCTTCACTTCTTGGTTTTCCCAATCTTGATTTTGACATTTTTTCTCTTGTTTCTTGAGATACTATTTTATTTTTCATTTTAAGTATTGTTTCTAATGAAAGTTTTTTACCAAGATTTATTTGTCTTAATTTTTCCTTATGTTCTTCACTTAATTTTCTGCCTTTATTAATCATAGACATTTTTTTCTTTGTTTCTTCAGACATGGTTTTACCTTGTTTGGCAATACTTATTTTTCGCTTTGTTTCCTCTGATAATTTTTTGCCAAGATTTGCCTGTAATAATTTTTGTTTTGTATATTCTGGCATTTTTTTACCAAGATTTGCGTTTCTAATTTTTATTTTGGTTTCTTCACTTACTTTGTTAATATTTCCACCACTTTCAATATTATAACCAAATTCTCTCTGATTACTTTTATATTGTTTTATAAGTTCAATTTCTTTTTGTTCAGCTTCTTCTTTTGTTAAGTTTTCAAATATAACCTCGTGTTTTATATTCTCCCACCCATATTTTTGTATTGCATTATATAAAAATATTTGCCTTTTATATCCTTTACCAAGTTGCCATCTTCTTTCTTTTAATAAAGATGTGACACCTATATATATTTTATTGTTTGGGAATATGTGTTTATAGACTTTATAGTTATCCATATTTTCCTTATAAATAAAATAGCATCTATATACTCGGCTGGTCGAGAGCCTTTCTATAAATGCTATCATATCGTGATTAAATTAGTGAGTTGATTAAATCCACTCGACCTGAACTTAATCACATTATTATAATAGCAAATATAGAATTTAAAGTCAAACATTTTAAAGATATTCAATATCATCTTTTGATAAATATTTACTTGATTTACAATAATCACAACATTCACATCTATATATAGGTTCTAAACCCTTTTTTATAGCATCAAAAATTGGTGCTTTAACAATAATTTCTTGAAGTGCATCATCAAGTGTTTGCTGACTAAACTCAAATATTCGTTTATCTGGTGTTTTTTGTTTTGTGACAACTGCAAGTCTGAATGGTAGTTTTTTGTTTTTGGTTTGCTCGTATAAAGTTGTATAAATTGCAGCTTGAATGTCATATTGGTTTGCTTTATAAAATGGCAATCTTTCTCCGTCTTTTCTTATATCTTCACAATCTTTTAGAACTTTTCCATCAATGATTGCGTTTTTCTTTAAACTATCAATTTTGCCTTTGAATTTTACACCTGCAATTGTTCCAGTAATAATGACCTGTCTTTTGCCTTTTAATTGTTCATATAAATATTCATCTTGTTTGATGACTTTGCAAAGTTCCTCAGCTTGTCTGAATTGGTGTTTTAATTCTCTACTTCTTGAATTAAATACATCTGGGTTTTCAATAATAAATCTGTCAAGTTCTCCATCAAGCCAACTGTCTACATAGCTTCCTATCATCATACTGTCAGTTTTTTCTTCTTGCCAAGTTCCTTTCAGTATTGCCATTGCTTTTGCTGGACATTCATTAAATTGTTTGAATTGTGAGTATGACATATATTCTTCGTTTGATTTTTGTGAATAATAATTTGTTTTTGTTAACTTCATCATTCCCATCCTTCGCAACCACAATAATATTCATCGTAGTCGCATTCTGGTTTATATTTGAAAAATGGAAGGTTTCCACTTGGTGTCTCTTTGCCACAATAAAAACATTTTGCTGTTCTTCCGGTCAAGTCTGGTTTTGTTTCTGCTATTTCATGACAATCACATATCGGACAGACTGGTTTGTTGTCACAAGTTGCTAGTGCAGTATGTCCACACTTCATCATAATGGTTTGAATATCCATTTTATACACCTTCCTTTTTTATTCGTTTTGCTTCTTGAATTGGTATCTTCCAACGGTTGTTTATTCTAATTGCTTTTATTTTGCCATTTTTTATAAGGTTTGTTATATTCTGTCTTGACGATCCAAATATTTTAGCAAATTCTGTTGGAGATAAATAGCTAACTTCAAATTCTCCCATTTATTTACCCTCCATAATATCACAGATGTAATCAATAAATTCATCTAGTTCTCTTTGATAAATTCCGAATAAACTACAGAATTGTTCTTGTTCCAAATGTGACACATCGTGAATTGCCTGATTGACACAATCTCTTAGCTTTTTAGTGCCATGATACTTGCAGATATAAAGGAAGTTTGCTCTTTCCATTATTCTTTCTTCAAGTGATTGTGGTTTTTTTGTTTTAGTTGTTTTTTCTTCAACTTTTACATCTCTTAGTTTTTTCATTTTTATTTCTCCTTTTTCTTTGTTTTTGAAAATCTTGGTTTTATTACAAGTTTTTCTGGTTCTTTTCTTTTGAGTTCCATTCTAGCGCATTGTGAGTTTTCCATTATGAATTGTTCTGTTGCAGTGCATATCTTTAAATACTTATCTTGATATGGACAAACATTGCAATAAAACATTTTTCCAGTTAAGTCTTGTCTAGCAATTTCACTCTCAAGCCACTTTTTCTCATCTAGTTGTTTTTGAAGTTGTTTCAAATCTTCCATTTTTAACCTCCTTTTTAATATGTATAAACAAATAGTCTTGTTTTTCTGTTAATGACCTTAATTAAAAAGTCTTTTTTCATAAATAAATTTGATAGTAACCATACCAAGTCTTGATATGTTGCTTTCACATTGTTTATAAAAGTTTCTTTCTTGAACATATTCTCCATTATTTTTTTCTGATCCATTTGTAATTCCTCCTCGTAAACTAATTGTTTACATTTACAATAATAACCTTTTTTGTTATTGTTGTCAAATAATTTTATGTAAATTTTAACATTTTCTAAAAAATTTTTACATAAAAAAAGAACCCACAATTTAATGGATTCTTTTTAGTGAGAACCAGCAAACTCATAGTCGATTTAATATAAAAAAGGAATTACGTCAGAATATTTTCTTCTTGCTGGTTTTTTATTAAATTGTTGCAGGACTCTAACCTGCTTGTAAAGATGATTTGTCTGTGATAAACCTGCCCTTGACTTTTGATCAATGCACTCTCACCAGCTGTCCTTTAAATCACCTTAATTATCATTTTAATCATTATTTTATATTTGTCAACTAAAAAAATAAAAAAGGGCAGAATTTAATCTACCCTCCACACTGTATCACAAATTTCATCTAAACAATTCCAAATATCATAACAAGTTCCATCTATTATGCAAGTTAAATGCAGAGGCACTCTTATTAAATATATCCCTTTTGGATGTTTATCTGCAAACTCTCCAACAGTTAAGTTTTCACAGTTTACTTCTTTGGCTTTCATTACATTGTTTATATAATTAGAATAACAATATTTGCATAGTTTATCACAATTATATAACTCAGCAGTAAGCCATAATTTTTGTGAAACTTCTTTATAAGGCAAACCACTCGCCAAAGTGATTGCTCTTATTACACAATCTTCTTCTTTCTTGCCCTATCTCTTTTTTACAAGTCAACCATAGGGGTTGTTATTATAATAAACAAACCTTGACATAGCGGCATCACCTCCTATTCATCAGCACAAATTATTTCATCATAGTAAACTGCCAATTTTTCAGATCCTTTAATAGCAGAATCTTTATCATTTAACCAATCATAAGCCATACGAAGCATTTGGTCTATGTTGTTCATACCCACTGTTTTACCATAATCAGTGGCCATCATTAAAACAGTCACAACATATTCATCTTCTGTAAAATCCTTATATTCAACACCCATTTCTTTGCCTCTTTGAACAAGTCTATTCTTTTCAAATTGACCTTTAAATTGTGGATCAATTTCTTCCATGAGTGTTTCTTTCCATTCCATTAATTCTTCATCTTCAAGGTAGTCTTTTCCACTTTCATAGTCTCTGTTTTGAGAATATCTACCACGAGCAAAATCCATATAATAAGGATATGGATAATGACCATCATAGTTTTCTCTACGATAACGCCTACTATCTTGATATGGTGTGTAAGGCGTATAAGGATCATGTTCAATTGCCCTATTTTGTCTGGTCATATCTGCCAAATCATACATTTCTGGATTTTCACGATATCTTCTCATATCTTCATACATGAGCATATCGTTTGTTCTTCTTTGAGAACTAACATAGCCACCTTGTGAACCATAAGGATTTCTACTATCGTATCTTTGTTCGTTTCTTCTCATATCACGCATATCTCTGCGTCTTTCTCTCATATCCTGCGTTCTACGAGCCATGTCTCTCATTCTTCTATTTCTAGGCATTTTCTACTACCTCCTTTTTTGTTGTAGTAACAGTTTTAACTGTTTTATTAGGTGTAACTGAACTTGTTGTAGTTGTAGTGGTAGTTACTGCCTCTTCAGTTGGTGCTGGCAAACTTGCAAGATTATTTGTAGGTGAGCAAGATAAACCACCTAAAGATTTAAACACACCACCGGTCGGAGTTGTTGAAACAACTGTTGAGTATCTTGTTCTTGTTCTAATACCACAAGCAGTTACTTGTGAACAATCACATCTAGTAAATGGATAAACAGTAGTTGTATCTCCACCTATTGAAAATGCAACAGGCATTCCAATTGTAGCTGTTGTTGGTATTGTTTGAGCAATTACAATGCAATATTTTGAACCATTATCATATGCTCTTAATGGCAAATCAACAACAAGTGTATCAGTGCCATCCACTGTTACTATTGTTACACTTTGTGAAATAACTAAATTTTTGCAAAGTTTACAACTTGGACTACAAGCCATATTTTTTATCTCCTTTCTTAAAATCAAAAAGGGCATTGAGAAAAATCAACACCCTTTGAAGTATTTAATTTTCTCACTACATTTCAGTAGGAATTAGTTAGCGCCACATCCGCATCCACAACCATTATTTCCGTTGCAAGTAAAAATAGGAACTCTACCGTATACAGGTGTTGATGGAACAGGGCAGTTAGACAATCTATTATACAATGCATCAATTTCGTTTACTTGTCCTGCAATAATTTGAGCTGTTTGAGCTGTTTGACTTGCTTTAAGGTCAGCCATACTCAACTGACTTCTCAATGTTGCAATCAAATCATTCTTTGCATCAATCTCTTGCTGACAAAGTTTATCCAACACTGCTTGAGTATTTGCTGTATTAGAAGCAATAATATCTCTAATACCATTACTCAATGCCTCACGATCTGCACAGTTTTCACTAATTACTGTTGCTTTAAGGTCTTGTGTTGCTAAACGGTTTTCGCAGCAACAATTCTGTTGTGCAAATTGGACTCCATTAATTGCTTGTAAAAGCTGAGTTGTTGAATTACAGTTTTGAACTTGTGCATTAGCAAAACCATTTGATACTGCTGTTTGCAAATTATCAATTCCAGTTGTTACAGCTAATTGGTCAAATCCTCTATTGGTGTTAGCATTAATATCATATAAGAAATTATTGTTACCACCTCCAAAACCGCCTCCAAAACCCCAGTTACCTGAGATGAGAAGTAAAATAATAATCCAGCTCCAGTCACCACCGAATCCGCCACCGAATCCGCCGCCATATCCACCAAAACCATAAGGTGCATAAGGAACTACTGGATAAGCATAACCTCCGTTATTGCCAAGATTAATGCTTGAACCTTCTGTGTCTATAATTGCCATTTATATTTCTCCTTTTTTTAATATATTTATATCATCACCCACATTACTCGAGTTTAGTGTGTGTTGATACCTAGAATTTTATTCCCTTACTCTTGAAGTCATTTACAATTTGGTCTATGTCTATATTGTTTTGTTTTGCATATTGTCTTGTAAATTGTTCAGCAGACATTCCACTTGACTGCATTTGCTTAATTATTGCATTTGCTTTTGGGTTATTTTGTATCATATTTTGAAACATTTGCTGTGGGTTTTTAGATTGCATCAACATTTGTAATATATTCATTGGATTTCCATTCATTATTCTTTATTCTCCAATATTTCACTTATTTTTATTTTCTTTTCTAATTTATCAAGCTTATCTTGTATTTGTTTTGAAAACTGTTCAAGCGCATCAACCTTTATAAAATCATTTAAATCATCTTTTTTAACATAAGATGATAGGTCAATTTCTGGGCTTTTCGGCTCTGTTTTGTTATCGTCATTAAAGTTGTTGTTTATTTCTTCAAACTTAAATGTTCTTGTGAATGAATTTCCAGCCATGTCTGCTGATTTTATTTGAAACAAACCATCTTGTTTGTTAATTATAATGTCTGTATTGCCTGCTAAAACCACATAACTAGCCATTTCATTTGGGTTTACATACCTTATGTTGTTAAAAAATAACCCATTTGGCTGTTGCTGTTGTTGCTGTTGCATAAAATTTTGTTGATAAACTGGAACATTATAAGATGGCGCATTAAAGTATCTACCATTTGAATATCCGTTGTAATTATTAAAATTATTCATAATATATCCCTCCATAAATCGTCTTGGGAGAGTGTTGTAAGGGAACTAAAAGACAACTACTCTCCTTCTGACACCATAATTTTGGCATAAAAAAAAGGATTTATACCTAGACAAATCCTTGACACTTTATAAATTATCTTTTATTTTTCTGTTTAATCTGTTTAATAACTTGTATGTACTTCCGTATTCCATTTCTTCGTGGTTATCCATTAACCATTCCCATATCTGTTTTGGTTTCATATGGTCAATGTAATACATTATTGCAATCTTTGTATCTCTTTCACTTATGCATTGTTCTCTGCATAATTTTAATATCTTTTCTTTTGGATCTTCTTGCTTGTTTAATAAAGTTATAATCTGTGTTTGCAGTTCTTCGTTCTCTTTTATAATCCGTTTCTTTTCGTTGACTTCAAGTGAAACTAAATATAAAACCAAACAACAACCAAATGCCACAAATAGTCCATTAAACAAACTATATTTTACCGGCAACAACCATAAAATAAATACACCAATGCATAGCATTATTCTAGTCCACTTCTTGCAGTGTTGCCAATTGTCACTATGATATGTGTCTGCAAAGTTTATTCTTATATACCAAAATGGCAAATAAAAAACAAGACAGTCAAAAATTCCATATACAACACTTTGAATATGAAAATTGCGTATCAAACACAAAATCAAATACTCTAGTGTCGATATGGAATAACTGACTATATCTTGTCTTATAAAATACCAGTTTTCTCTAGTTGTGAATTTTCTTGTCATTATTATTTCTTCTTTGTGATTCTATCGAGTTCTTTTTCTTTTGCCTCGTCTGAAGCAATATCTGTTGGCCAAAACATATTTATACATCCTCCTTTCTTATAAATAAATTCATAGACAACATAAGTGTAAACAACCCAATGCAAAGCTCAAATTTTATCAAAAATTGAACACTTGCTGGAACTTTCATTTGCATTATAGGTAGTAGTGATGTTAATAATCCACTCCAATATGATAATCCTAAATAAACAAAATACAACATAATTTGCAATGCTATAGTAATTATTGGACTTTTCAAGGTCTTATATTTTTTATCTGTTGTAAAGTTTATTATTAATGGAATAACAACATATAAGCAAATGTCATAGATAAATTCAACAAAAAATGGTGTTTTTAATGTCATTCTGCAAACCGTTATACATGGAACACTTATAATTAAAATTAAATAATGATACCACTTTTTACTATATGGTTTGGTTGTTAATGAAAATGTCAAACAGTAAACTGTAATTAAACAAAAAATTGAATAATAACTAATCCTTATTATTGGTATTTCGTCTATTATCTTAAAAATTTGCCAGTCTATTGCTTTTTCAAATATAAAAACCCCACTTATTTTTAGTATGCCTTGTATTATAAATGCTATTAAAAAACAACTTAATACGGCAATTGGTACTTTTTCATTGGTTTTTTCACTTTGTATTGTCGTTTTATCCATAGTTCCCTCTATCAAAAAAAATGCCACTACTAAAATGTACCATATAAATAGTTCCCTTAGTAATGGCTTTTTCTTATGTGTTTTAATTGTTTTTATTTGTTTTCTGTCTGTTGTAACTCAATTTTCATAGCTTCAACTTTTGCTCTGTATTCAGCTTCTGCTTTTTCTTTTTCAGCAATTTTAGCTTGTTCTTTTTCAGAAATTTGTTTCTTTTGTTCTGCTTTGAGTTCTTTTAGAGCTTCTTTTTTAACTTTTTCAAGTTCTTTTTCTGCGATTTTCTTTTCTTCCTGTGCAATTTCTTCAGCAGTTAAAACTTTGTCACTTGTTGTTGACAACCAAATACCTGAAACAACAGCAACTACTTCACTTGCCATTGCTACTATATTTGAAATCTGTTGAGATATTGTTGTAAATTGTGGGAAGAAATAGACAACCACACCACCAACACCAAATACTGAAAGTATAGTTGTTAATATCTTTTGTAGTTTTGTGCTTTTAGTCATTTTGATCTTCTCCTTTTTATAAACATATTTTGGATATCTATTTACAATCCAAGCAATTGACACCCAATTTAATGTTTTTAAACTTTTATCTAATTGCCTAATTTTACTAATTTGTATAACTCTACCACAAATTGTGATAGCTGTGAGTGATGTGGCACTCGCAAATAATGCTGTAAGTTGCAATGATGTGCAAAAGATTGCAAGTATGCCGAAGATTACATCTAAAAGTGACAAAATCAACATACCTTTTCCAAACATACTAGCTTTTTTTTCTAGGTTTCTAACTAAAACCAAGTTTTTGTCTAATAATGTTCGTATATCTAATGCTTGATCATCCATTTTTTATTCCTCAACAGCTTCTTCTACTTTCTCTGGAACTTCAGTTTCTTCATCTGGAATTTCGGTTTCAATAGTTTCAGATACTTCTGCAAAAAGTTCTTTGTATTTAGCAAGTTTACCAGCATACTTTTCTTCAATTTCAGCAATTGCTTTCTCAACTTCTGCTTGTTTGTTGGTTTCAATGTTGGCAATCTTGTTCTTCAAAGATTCGAATTCTTCTTCAAAATCTTCTTTTGCAACAATGTTTATTTCAACCATTATAACAACCTCCTTCTTTATTTTTTATCACTAGGGGTTTAATTTTTTAGTGTTACTATTAGTGGTATTCCCACTACAATAAAAAGATATACAAGTAGCGCAAATACTATTGCCACCCAAGTATGTTTAACAGCAATACTAATCTTTTTAAATAAGAATATGACTGGCATTACTGTAAAACTTGCTATAAATAAATATATCGCAAGAATAATGTTATAACCCCACTTCATAAACGATATTGCCCATCGTGGAGTTCTTTTCTCATTAAAACCGTATGCTTCACAAGCATCCTTGTTGTTATTGTATTCAGATTCTTTTTTCTCGGCCTCAACATTGTTTTTCAGTGTGTCTGCCTTGTTTTGCACAAATTGTTCTGCAGTTTCAAGCACCTTGTCTTGTAGTGCAGTATTATTTTGGATCTGATGTTCTATTCCTGCTTGGAATAACTGCTCAACCAATTCGTTATTTCTATCTGGTTTTGGTTGTTGTATTTGTGAAATCTCTGCCTGTTTTCTCTTATCAAAAACAGATAGACTTTGTTCTTGCTTTTTCTGTTCTATCTTTTCTTTGATTTTATTGAGTTCTTCATCTTCATTGACTTCAATTTCACTCATTTCAAAACACCTTTATAAATATAATGTATAATATTTTTACAAATAATGCAACTAAATATGACCACTTTTTGAAAATTTTTTTATTTTTTTTTATTCTGATTCTTCTATTTCTGATTCAAGTCTATTTATCTCATCTCTCCAAGCCTGTCTTTGTTCACCAATTGGTGCATATTCTTCTGCTGTCATTCTACCTTCTGCATATTTGATTGCTTGGTAATCTGTGTTTGCTAGATTTTGTTTGAGTTCGGCTATTCTTTGTGTATTAAGTTCTTCTTGTGTAGGTATATGGTCAACAGCAACTACTTTACCATTTTCAACTTTTAATTCTTTGCCACTTGATTGTGCTACCATAAGAGAATCAAATTCTTCTAATGACATTTCAATTCCTAATAACTTCATAATCTTTCTCCTTAATATCCACAAACATAAATTTTAAAATCAGATGAATAGTATGCAGTCCCTTGAATACCTGCTGAAATTGCTACTGAATCAATATCATTTGACCAAACCTTATTAGTAACTTGATAAGTTCCATTATAAACACTGTTTGCAATAGTCATATTGCCTGTAAATTGAATAGGCAAATAAACAATTTTATGACTGTTTGAATTATTTGATGTTCCAAAAACACCACATTCTTTCCAACCACTAGCCCATATCCTATACCAGCTTCTTTTATCACTAGCAACCCAATATTCAATTACAGTATCATTTACATTTTGAACTGTTGAACCTGCTGATACTGTGCCTGATTTCAACCCACCACCAGCAATCAATGTATCACCTTTATAAATTGACATCTCGCACCTCGCTTTCGAGTTGTCTTAATTGCAAAACAATTTCAGCACATCTCTGCTTCTTCTCTTGATAGTCATTTCTCTGCATACCAAACAAATCAACCTGCTCAACATCTTCTTTATATTTTTGAAGTTGGTCTTTAAGTTGCATTATTTGTTCTTTTTTTGCACATATTTCAGTATCTCTTTGTCTTTTAGCAAGTTCTTCATCTGAAATTTCAACTTCAATATATTCAGTTTGTCCTGTTCTTGCGTTATGAATAAGTTGTAACTCTTGCATTGTTTGTGCTCCTTTTATATATTTTTATTCTAGTTCCAGTTTTGAAACTTTGAGCCATTGTAAAAGTCATTGATGTTACATTGCTAATAGTCGCATTCGTTCCTACAAAATTCATACTATATTGAGCAGAACCAAATGAGCCATTTATACTTTCAAAGAACACACCAGAACCAGAAACATTTGATTTAACTAATGTAAGAACAGAAAATGCTTCATAAGAACCACTATGCCCTATTCTAAAATTACTTGCATTATAATTATATTCTCCAGCATAACTTGGATAATATTTCTCTATCCAAGCATAACCACTTGTAGAAGTATTTAATTTCAAATAAGCATAATCAGCAGTAGTATTTACAGGTTGCCAAGTAATTACAATATCATAAACACCTCCATCAGCAACTAAATCAAGCCCATCTATTTTAACAGATGTTGTTCCACTTGTTACTGTTACTTCTGCTACAAGGTTTCCTTCATTCCCAACATCATCTGTAATATTATAAAAAGTATTTGCATCGTGGCTGTTTAATGCATCATATTCTGCTTTTGTTCCTGTCCATTGTTTGTTTGCATTGCCTGTCTTTTGGTCTATTACACCAACTGTTTGTATTTGGTTGCTTGAGTTTTCTGTGATAGATGTATTATCTATTGATACAGAACCACCTCCACCAGCATCTAACGCAATAGTTTGATCAGAACTTTGATTCAGGGTGATTGTGCCTTTTGTAGTTCCACCTTGTGTAAATGTTATTGTTGGGTTGTTTACGGTTGGAATTTGGTCGGTTGTGGCAAGTGTTTTGCTTTCTGTAAAATTTGTTGTATTAGGTAGTTTTACACCATAGTTAGCATTATTTCCATCGGCAAATTCACCACTTATATAGATGTCTTTCCATCTATAACCAGCAGTTCCAAGACTTTTTGAGTTATCATTGTTTGGTCTTACATATCCAGTGCCACCATTACCACCACCACAATTGAGAACCATTGTTTGTGAAGTGTTACCAACATCAACTGTGTTGTTGCTACTCATCCCAATTAAATCATAAGAAGTGCCACCTGTATTTTTACCTTTTAATGTTTTTGTGTTATTTAATACAGGACTTGAACTAAATGTTTTTATAGAACTTATTGTTTGAGCAGTATCTCTTGTAACTATACTAACAGATGTTCCATTAACGGTCAACAACTCTGTTCCACCAGTATTAGAAAGGGTTGGCAAATCTTTCTTCACCACAATATCTAAGTCATTGTTTCTTTGACCTAAATTTTTCATTTAAGCCCTCCTTTAACCAATTACGGTTACTCTATATGTTCCAGCTGATATGTTGCTTGATGATACAATCTTAATTGTAACAACACTCGTGCTTGTCTTTACAATATCAGCATATACAACTTCGCCAGTTGATACTTCTTCAATTCCAACAATAACATCTTTTGTTCCAAGACTGTGTGTTACTGTCCAAGTGCAAAGTCCACTAGATTGTGTCAATGCTGGGTTGTCTGCAGAATATTTCTGAATTGATGAAGTTGCGTTAATTGTGACTGCACCACCACTTTCAGAAAGTGTGATATTTGTTCCTGCTACAAGGTCAAGTGCATTTGTATCTGTTCCAGAACCAAGTTTTTCAGTTCCATTTACCTTTATTGGTCTCCAAGTGTTTGTGTCTTGTGTTGTTACTGTGCTTAGAACTGTGCCATCTTGGTCTTTAAGTGAGAGACTTGTTCCACTAACCGACAATGATTTACCATATTTAGTTGAATCTGGCAATGCATCCACATCACTTGCTGACAATATAACTACACCTGTTTTTCCGTTTACACTTGAAACTGCATCTGTTGGTGTCAATAATTCTTGCCAGTGTGAAAGTGTTGAAGCACCATCTTCTTTCAAAATAAATGATTTGTTTAAGTCAGTTCTAACTGCAACATCACCGACCTGTGCTGTAAGTGCCAACATTGCGTTTTCACTAGACACAACAAATGTATCTGTAATTGCCAAAGCTGGAAGAATTGAAGTGTCAAGTTTACCATTTGAATCCAATACAGGAACATTTCCAGAACTTGTGCCTGTATCTTTTGAGCTTGCAGTTCCCAATGTAGGCAATCCAATTAAATCACTATAAGTTCCAGTTTTAGCAATTTTATGTAATTTGATTGACCCACTGCCTGCTATTGCTTCATCATCGTCTGTTGTCTGTGCTGTTGTCTGTGTTGTATCTAAAACCTTAATACTTTGGTGTGCTGTTAAGAATGTGCTTCCCTTTGTTAGTGTTATTTTTCTAGTTGATGAATTATAAGAAGCACTGGTTACAGCATTACCATCGCCAGTTGTTTCAACACTTGTTGCACCTGTATCTGTTGCACTTATTTCAATAGATTCACTTCCACTTGTGTTATCTGGTGTAACAGTTACATTTGTTCCTGCCTTAATATTTATAACTGCATTATCACCAAATGTTGTGCTACCAGATTTTATTTTTTGGTTGGTATCTGTGTCTTGGCTATCCATACTAATCCAAGAAGTTCCATTATAAACATAAGGTTTGTTATCTGTTGTGTTAAAATATGTTTGACCTTTTACTGGACTTGATGGTGCAGATGCCAATTTATGCATAGCTGCGTTCTGCAATTCATTTTTGTTTAAGTCAATATTATTTAAATGTTTCATATTTTTCTCCTTTTTAATTTAAATATGCTTTACCGCCAAATTCGGCTGCAAATTCTATCCTTACATTGTTTTCGTCTATATATTTTGGATCAGCAGACACTACATCTCCTGCGCTATCTACAATTGTGACACTTGGATATCTGCCAAGATTGTGGTTTATTTCCCAAACTGCACTAGCAACTGCTTGTTCGTGAATATATGTTTTTTTGTTGGCTGAAATTGTATAGTTTTCATTGTCAACATTCATTTCAATATCAGCTGTATCAACTCCAGAGTATGTTTGATGAGCAACCACTACATTGTTTACACAAGAGTTTAATGTGTTGTTTTCTCCCATAACCTGTGCATTTAATGAATCGTCTGTCACAAGTTCACAGTTTAATTCACAACAATTGCTCATATTACTCCTCCTTTGGAACAGGGTTCTTATTTTTAATAACAATTAAAGGAATATCATTTGCCAAATCTCTTTTATCTGTTTCACCAACAAGTCTGACAGTTATATTGAATGATGTTGTTATTGGTTTTAGGTTTTGTGTTTCTTCCCAACTTAGCTCAAGACTATAGATGCTTGTTTCTTGATCAAGTTCCATTTCTCTGATTATGTTTAATTCTGCACAACTGAACCACATTTTACTAATCTTTTCAATATCTGCGCTGGCAAATTTTAAACCAAGATGATATGTTTTACCCTGAATTATCTTTTGTTCGACTAGACCTTTAATCATTATTTTTCTCCTTATAAAACATTAACTTTTCTTTCTACATTTGTAATTGTTCCATTTGTTGTATATGTAAATCTTCCAATTTCAATTTGGTATGTTCCTGCACCTGTTTCATCTGCAAACATATTATCCTGTGTTAGTGTGGTGCTAGAACTTTGAATAACAAATCTAAATGTTACATTACTTGAATTATCAACAACAATTTCTGCTATCAATGAATATTCAGTGTCTGAACTTGGTGTGTTTGTTAGTGTTTGTGAATAAGTTTCATTTATCACAATTCTGTGACCACTTATTAACAATTCACAGCTATCAAATGCAATTGTATTTGAACTTGCTGCATAAAATAATCCCTCATCAAATGCACCACCAACTATTCCGTTTTTCTTTCCAACTGCTAGATAGTTCATTCTTGCACCATCTATGTTTGTATTCTCTATACTATTTTTTGTTAAAATTTTTATTGCCATATTTTACTCCTATGATATTGGACTTGCTTCATAACCAAAATGTATCCTTATGCCTTTTACATAATAATATTCATTCCCCAAAAGACTTCTATAAGAAAGAATAGGGATATATCCGTCACTTGTAACGGTTAGATTTACTAATTCTCGAGTATAATATGCTTGGAATGTTGATGTATTAACAACAGCATAATAAATAGTGGCTGGTATAGATGTGTTTGCTGGTGGTCTGAATTCAATAGGAATATTAAAGCATTTTTCCGCATCAGCAAGTAAAGTATAAATATCTCCAACTTCCGTAGATGTGGTTGAAACAGCTAAATCACCAATAACATAATTTCCTTGTCTTTGTAATATATTAAGGGTGATACTTACATCACTATCTAACATAGTTGTATCAATAGTAAGTTCACCCTGCCTAAAACCCAGACTTGTCAACCTTTCTTCAACTGTTCCTTTGCTTATATCATAATCTTCTAAGGGATATGATATTTCCTGAACAATTTTCTCAACATTACTTATAACACCATTGTTTGCAGTAAAGTGATATAAAACCAAATTTGCAATACCACTTGAATTTTCTGTTAAATCATCACCACTTGAAATTGTTGGATAATCTGCTGTATCATATTGACTTTGAATACTTACTGTGTTTAATGCTAGATTTACTTGAAGATATAATGCATAGTATCTTGTTTCATTCACTGAATCAATTTCAATTGTCACACCACTTGCACTGATATCAGCTTCAACACCCTGCAAAACCAATCTGCCACTTTGAATAGTAAATTGTGAACCATTAATCACATAACCAATTTCATTACCTTTGTCTTTGACATATCCATTTTGATTTCCATAAGCATATCTAAATGGTATGATATCATCAATATTGGTTATATTTGGTGTTTCACTTGGTTGTCTAACCATTTTAATTGACATTTTAGATCTCCTTTACTTAAATTTTATATCTGTATATCTGTATCCAATTTGGAACTTTACAAGTCCTGTGTCATTGTATTCAAGTTTTCCACAAGGCAAGTCTTTGTATTTAGCTTCACCTTGTGCAACATAAACAGCAAAGTTTGTTTCAAAAGTTGGCTGAACATTTGTTGCATTCAGTTCTATATTTTCATTATATAACGAATTCAATAGTTCTGTCAAACTATCTACAGTTGCTTGTAATAAACTTTCATTATTTGTTACAATTTTTCTTCTTACTGGGAATATATCTCTCAGACTACTATCAATAGTGACAGAATTATCTTTTGTTAATATCCAAGTAGATGTTGCAGTCCAGTTATCATTTTCATCAATATAATAGCCAACACATTCGTTTATATTTGCAACCCATTTGCCATAGTTTTTAATACCATAATCCCATAGCTTTATGTTTATGTTTCTCAACATTGTCTTGCCAATAATAAATTTAACTTTCTTGTTTATTAAATCTATTTCACTATCAATAAACAAACCATAAAATTTTAGATATGTTTGGATTTCTTCTAGGCAATCAACAACTCTCTTGTCTGTTGATGGTTCTAAATAACCCATACTAATTGAACCGACATTTGTGTTAATAATAAACTGAATGTCAAATGGTTGATATACTTGATTTGAGTATGTTGTAAACAAATAATTCAAATAAGCATTCACTGTTGAATATGTTGATGGTTGAATTAAAATATCACTTGACAATAGTTTTTTCAAATCTGTTGCATTTATTTCTGTTTGGTTTTTATCGTTTAATTCTGGAATTCCTGCAAGACTTCCATAAACATATCGACCTTTATTATCTTTAACCACAACAAAGGTTGGCTGGATGTTTTCTGTAAAGGCCTCACAGGTGCAAGTCAATTCATTTAGTTCTATTGGTTTTTTTACCAATTTATATGTTTTGGATTCAACATTAAGTGATGCATTGTTTTGCAAACCAACAAAATTTTCATCATAAAATGACACGATCATAATGAATACTGCCTCCAACTTCCTATTAATTTGAAACCTGTATCTGCATCGTTGGTATTAATACTCAATGTTGTTATTCCTGTTACTGCTCTCAAAAATGTATCATATGATGGACTTACTTGATTCACATAGTCAATCTTTGTTCCACCTGTTGTTATTTTATATATTTTCTTTTGAGCTGAATTTATAACAAGTTGTTCGTTTTGGTTTATTGTGATGTTATCAAAAAACACTCTATTATATCTGTTTCCATTTTCATCTAATAAATCAATGGTTGGATTGTCTATTGCACCGTCTATTACAACTATCAATGGAACATCTAAAATATAAGGATTATCTATTTCATTGTTTTCAACAACATTTGTGCCATACATATAAGGGTATTTGTATGGATAACTTTTGCCTTCGCTTGAAACTTGAATTGTTATTGTGTTTTCTCTTTTTATAAAAAATGGAGTTGTTTGTGTGAACTCTAGGTTCTGCGCCAAATTTCTAAACTCATCAAGTTCTGTTTTTTCAAGACTTGTAACTTTTCCCTCACAATATCTCACCAATAAACCGTCAGAGTATTCTAGTGCCATTGTGTATTCTGGTATTGAATATTTTTGTATCCAATTTGCCAAAACATTTGACTTTCCATAACCATTATTGACTTGGTTTACTACAAACTTTATTGTGTTTTTCTGTTGTGTTACCTTTGTGATAACATCTTCAATATCTGTTGTCAATTTAGATAAATTTAATTTGAACCCATTTCCTGTTGGATTTGTGACTACATCTAAGTTAAACCTATCAATGACTTCATCTTTATAATCCAAAACAACAAGAGCATATTTTCTCATATCCTACCTCCCCACCTGCTGTTTAAGAGCAATTTGTTTCATAACTTCATTTGCCAAGTCTTTTGCATCATATTCAAGGTTTCCTGATGAATTTACAGTTAAGTCAAAGTTATAGGTTGAATTATCTTCATTGTAAACATTTGAATTGCTTGTTGTGTTTGGTATTGAGTAGTTGTTTAGTGTTTCATTAAAGGTTGATGTTGATGCTGTTTTTGACTTATCTTCTTTTCCCCACAGCCAACCTTTTCCGATCAGTTTCATACCAAAGTCCATAAAAAAGTTATTAACTTTAACAATTGCATCTATAATCCAAGCAAGTGCATCTATCAATGGTTGTAATGCATTAAGTATTGTTGAAATCAGTGGAATTATACTTTTATCTAACATATTAAACAAACTTTTTATAATTGGCATCAAAGACGAACCTAATTGATAAGCTGTGTTTTTTAACTTGGTATTTACTTCATTCATCATATTATCAAACTTTGATAACTCTTGAATTTGGTCATCTGTCATTGCACCACTAGCTTCAAATTCTTCATTATAAGATGCTATTGCCTCACTACCTTGTTTGAATAAAGGTATGAGTTCTGTTCCAACCTGTTCCCCAAATATTTGGTTTGCATAGTATGTTTGTTGTGTTGCATCTTTTAAACTCGATATTCTTTGAATGGTGGCTGTGAATGCATCATCATAATTGTCAAAATTTTTGATATTAATACCCAATTCTTCAAGCGCTTTTGTGCTGGAATTTATTTCACCTTGTGCCTGTTCTCCAAATGCCGAATTTAATTTCTTCATGCTTTTATAAAGTGCATTGCTGTCAACATCACTTTGCATTGCAATATAATTCCATCTTTGGATTGCTTCTGTTGATTGGTTGTATTTTGTGGCCAGTGTAGCAATTTCGTCTGCTTGTTTGGTTGTATCCTTAACCATTTTAACAGTGGCCGTTCCAATAGCTGCAACTGCTGCGACTGCTGGATTTAGGTTTGAAACAAATCCTTTCAAATTGGTTATCATTGAACCAATTGATTTTTTATTACTATTGCCCAGTTCTTCAAATCTTTTTTGCAACAATAATGCCTGATTTTCTGTTTTATATAACTCTGTCTGTAGTCTTTTATAACCTTCTGTATCAACTGCACCAGAGTCTTCAAGGAATTTTAATTGTTCGCGAATTGCTTTTGCTTTTTCTTGTGTATCATTTAATGCATTTTGTATAAGTCTTTGCGCTTCTACAAATCGGTCTTCATTAAATTCAAGTTCCAAACCTTTTTGCAGTTCGTTTGCTTGTTTTGTTGTTGTGTTGATTTCCTTATCAACTTTCTTCAAACCCTTTATAAAATCGGAAGTGTCAGCACCGATTTTGACCGTTAAACCTTTTATACTTTCTGCCATCTTTCCTCTCCTATAAGTTCTCAAAATCTTCTTGTGTTGCCTTTGTTATGCTTTCAATACCTCTTTCGTGCATTTTTCGTTCTCTTTGTTGTTTCAAATAATTATTTGCATTGTCAATTCGAATTGAGTATATTATGCTATACAAATCTGCAATATGAAGTTTAGTCCAATCTATGTTGTATTGTCCAGACTCTTTGATGTATCTCAAACTTAATGGCATAGAGAATTGAGAATTTGTTTTGAGTGAGTCTGGAATTTTATCATAAACTCTCAATAACACTTCCCTATGCTTTTTTAGTTTTTTTCTGCCGAACTATCAAATATTATTGCAAATATTCTTTTAACTTGTTCTAGCAGTTTTTCTCTGTATTTATCATCTACAACATCAAATAATGAAATAAATTCAATAAATGACCTTTCTGTGTTAAACCAACAATAAATTGCTTTCATTAAGCTAATATATTTGCCCACAGTTGCTGGTTCGTTCATTATTCTCTCTGTGTAACTATATAAATCTTCTTTTTGTGCTAGAAGTGGGAATTTCGTCTCAAAACGGATTTGACTTGCTAGTGTCATATCTAATATAAAAGTCATATTATATTCTACTATCTTCTTTTTTCCATCTTCTATTTTTGTTTCTTGTAGTGGTAGTGTAATTTCCATTTTTTACTTTTCCTTTATAAAAGTTTATTTTTGCAGGAGAAGCAAGATTTGAACTTGCGTCTAATGATAAAGGCATTTGTTTTCCCTATTAAACTATTCTCCTATAAAAGTGGCATTTCTGCCACTCTAAATAATTATTGAACAATTGCTTTTGAAGTAATCACAATTGCAACATTTCCAGATACTGTATATGTGCCACCATTTGTAAATGCTTCAGTGTTAATAGTGAATGTATCCACTTGATATCCTTCAGCAAAAGTTGCTGTTATTGTTAAAACATCACCATCATTTGCAGATGTTGTGACTGGATTGTTGTTTTGATCAACAATCGTTACTGTTGATGTATGAGTATCTTTTGTTATTGATACTGTTCTAGGAACTTCTGTGTATTGTGTTGGTGTTGGAACACTATCCAAAAATGTTGAATATCCTGTATCCGTTGGCAAACATGAAATCTTAAATACTTTGATTGTGTTGCCATTTGCATCAGTATAATCAGCTGTTCCTGCTGAATTTTTAAGGTTGACACCCTTTACTGTAATACCATAGCTTGCAGTTGCCTCATTGGTTGAATCTGTGTTCTGTGATAGACTTTCACCTGCTGGTGAAACATTTACACCAAGCAACCAAACCTTTTTTGTTTTAGTTTGTCCGTTAGCAAGTGTAATATATGTTTCAAAACCAATTGAAATGGTTTTATTTTGCAATACTTGAATTTCAGCAAGACCTTGCGTAATTTTTTTAGCAAATTCAAGATCTTTTTCAAATTCATCATCTCTTGCAGTCAATTCCAATGTTCCTGTTGAACCTCTATCGTTTACAAGTGTGAGTTGAACTTCACCATCACCATACTTTTCGTCAGATGATGAGTTTTTGTCAAGGGTTACACTTGCAAGATATCCCAATGGTTTTATTGTTGTTCCATCAAGTGAATAGACACCGTTCTTGCAGTTATATTCAATAAGTTTTTTACCTGACTTACTTGGAGTTGCCATTTTCGATTTCTCCTTTTATTATTTTTATTATGTTTTCTTTATTTTCGTCAAAGGTTCGCCTTATGAAAGGTTTGCCCTTTGAACTGAATTCAATTAGGTTTGATAATGGTATAGCATAACCATAGGAATTAACACTGCCCGTTGCAGAGTTGCCCACATATCTGACATTCTTGTATTTTGTTGTTCGAACCCAACTTCTTTTAAATGTTCCAGTTCTTTCTGGACTAGCATTTTCTAGTCTTTCAACAAAATAATCCGATGCAGTATCAAGTGCTTTTTCTTTGTTTTGATATAGCTCTTGACTGTATTGGTTTAAGATGTCTTTTAGTTCTTCTGCCATATTTAATTGATGGCGGCCACTCTTTGTCTTTTTAGCCAATGTATTCCACCTCTATACTGAATGAGTGTTCTGTTGATTGTATGCTATCATTATAACCCAAGTTATTTTCAACAAAGTTAATATCTTGACTTTTAAGTTTGGATCTTATCTTATTCTTGTTTACATTGTGCAAATCAGTTGTATCTTCTGCATACCCTTTTGTAATTAAAAGAATATCACAATCTGCAGTTCTTATAATTGTCTTTCCGTCTCCATATGTTTTACCATTGTCAGAGATTTGACTTCTCAATAAGATGTAACTTGCAGGGATGTCATTTTCTTCTTCACTCATTATTTCTTTATATATAGGAATGTCAGATTTCAAACTCTTGACTATATTCCATAATACCAAGATTGGTTCTTTGTTATACACCATTTAACCACCTCTCTATTGCAGTTTTAATATCTGCATCTGCAAACTCTATAACATTAAGTTTACAGTCTTTTGGATGTTTAGCTGGTGATGCAGATTGGATTTTGTATAATTTGCCATTGGTATAAAGGTATTTTTGCTCATTATAGAACATTCTGTCTATTGTGATTGAATAGTTAAAAACCATGTCCTGCATTTGTGCAAGAGTTTGTGTTTGGATTCCAACAAGGTCTTTGTCTCCAATAATCTTTCTTGCATTTGCCACTGTTATGGTTCTATCACCATTGGTGTCATCTTGAACAGATTGCATATCACATAATACTATCAGTTTTCTTTTTGTAAACATTTTATACCCTTTGACCTTTTGTTATAATAGATAATTTATTCCTTAAAAGTGATATTGTTGGATTGGTAGCAATGTCTTCTTTATTCATAAGTTTTTCTGCATATAAAACTATTAGGGATTGTCCTAGATCAGAATTGGTTAATAAACAATAATCAATGTCATCAGTTGTTAAATCCCCTATTGCCATTGTTAAAAATGTTTTATAATATTCATCCAAGTCTGTTCCGTTAAAATCACCAATGCTTTTTTTATACAAATTTAATAAATCATTACTTATTGTTATATTAGACATTGCTATTTTCTCCTAGTTTTATGCTTCAACCAATGTTACACTAACTGTTTTTGTTCCAGTTGTTACATCACCAGCTGAAATTGTCAATGATTGATTTTCTTGAGTTGTATATCCTTCTGCAGATGCAGTATAAGTATATGAACCAGCTGCTAGATAATATTTGCCGCCTACTGGTGATACTGTGTGACTTTCACTATCTTTTACAACCAATGTGGCTGTTTCTGGTGAAAGAGTAAATGTAACTTCACAATCTGCACGATCAAGTGATACATTAACTGTTTTTGTTCCGGTTGTTTCATCGGCATTTGTGATTGTTAATGTTTGATTTGATTTTGTTACATAATGATCAGCAGAAACTGTATATGTATAATTTCCCTCTTTTAAATGATATGTTCCATCTGTATTCTTTCCAATAGTGTCTCCGTTGCTATCCTTAACAACAATAGTTGCACCACTTGGAGTTGTTGAGAATGTAACCTTACAAAGGTATAAATCATTAAAAGCTGTGAGTAATTCTGCAAGTTCTTGGAAACTACCTTCAACTTGTTTTCCAGAAAGATTTTGCAATACATCTTTCCAAACTTCAGTATATAATTTGCTCATTGATATTAAATCCTCCTATTAGACATTTTTAAACCCATATACAAATGAACCTGGAACTGGCGCAGCATTAACCATTGCATGAGTTGTATATGTTTTAATTCTCTTTTGGTTAGAAACATCAACACCAAGCTCAATGTCTTTAATAATGTTTGCTTTATACCATTTTCCTACATTTCCGATTACAAAATCGCCTGCATGAAGATATGGATCAGCTTCAACTGGGAATGTTGAAATTTTTGTAAGTCCACCACCATTAAGAACTGGAAGAATATAGTTACCATTTGAATCTTTCTCAAATGTCAAACCATCAAAGATATCAGTTGCCAAATAAATTTTAGCACCAGCTCTCTTTCCTACTGGCAATTTTTTAATTGCATTTTCAATTATTTTTCTATATTCATCTGCATCTGCTGCTGCATATTTTCCATCAATAGCACCATTTGTGATACCCTTAACATGGTCATTTTCACCAGAACCATAGATGTAATCGCTAATCAAAAGTTCTCTCATTGATTCGCCAATAAGGTCAATTAAGTAATCAGCAAATTGGTCAATTGCCATTGCCTCAACTTCAAATGTCAATACAATAGAATCTGTATAGTTTCCAGTTACACCCGAGAGAACTTTCCATTCTACATTTTCATTTTCAGTTGGTGAAAGTTCTGCCTTAGTTTTTGCACCAGTTTTAGAGAATTTATAAGGATATTTTGTTAAACCCTTAATTGCTGTTGTTACTACATCTCTATAGATTGGACTATCGAGTTCTTCTTCTCTCAAAATATCAAGCAATACTGTTTGTGGAATAAATACACCACCATTGTTAATACCATCTACTTCAGAAGTTGCTGCAACATAAGTTTCAGAAGTTGTAGTTGTAGCTACTCCCAATGCTCTTTTTTCTGCATCGTTTAACTTTGCATCAGCTCTTTGTCCTTTTGTGCTTTCAAAAAGAACATATTTTGCAAAAGCTGTTCTTAAATTTACTTTTTCGTTTAGATTTTCCATTTTAATTTCTACTCCTTGATTTCTTTTTTCTGCCATAGATTTGGCTAATTCAATTTTAGCATCAATTTTAACAAGATCTTCTTTGATGCTTCTAGCTTCTGTTGTTTTTTCAGAGATTTCGTTGTCTGTTATTGAATCTCTGTGTTCAGCTAAATGTTTTTTAATAGCATTTTTTCTTGCTATAAGACTTTCTTTTTCAAGATTAAGGTCTCTTAATTCTTCAATTTCTTTAATCATTTAGCAATTCCTCCAATTCCTTTATTTTTTCTTCGTGTGCATCAAGTTGTTCTTGTTGCTCATCGATTTGTTCTTGTTGATCTTCAACTTTTTCCTCTACTTCATCAACCTTTTCTTCAACTGTTTCATCAATAGTTTCTGTTGGTTCTTCTGCTTTGGTTTCCGTTGTTTTTACTTCTTGTTTTTGTCTGTCATTTTGAGCAATTACAGATGCTTCCTTGTATGCAGGGAATGGAGTGATTGTGATTTCGAACAATTCGTCTATGTGAGTTATAGTTCTTACTAGTGTTTCTGGATTAACTTCATCGCTGCAAGTAAATCCAAATGACATTCCATCAACTATTCCAGACTCAATCAAATTATAAATGTCTCTTGCGTGTTGTGTATTTGGCAATTCACATTCAAAGAATAAACCAGTTTCATCAACTTCAAGTCTCATATTTATATTATTGCGACCAAGAACTTTATCAGGTTCAATGTTATGTCCAGTAACTAGATAAACATCTGTCAAATCAGTGCCTTCCAATGCTGTTGGCAGTATCGTTTCTCGGACTTCCCCATACCAAAAATCATAAATTTTCGTTTCGGTATTAAACAAAATTGGATAACCACGCAATACTAACTTTTTTCCGCCTTCTTGCTTTTCTTCAACTCGTGTTTCGAATTTAATACTACGATACTCACTTCGTTTTTCAACTTGGCTGTCCATCACTTTCCTCCTTTTTAGTATTTATATCTACAACTTGATCAGTTGTTGATACTAAATCTTTTTTGCCAACTTTCCCTAATTGATATTCGTTGGCTACTTTAATATCAATCGTGTCTGCTGTTACTCTGTAAGTCTTACCTAGTCCATTCTCAAGTGGTGGTTGACCTATCATTTCTCTACATTCATCTATGTTTAGGATACCTTGTCTTATTGCTACACCAAACAATGATGTTTTTGCTTGTAATGTTGATACAGACAATGTGAAATAGTCAAACTCAATTCTGTTTCCAAAATAATATTCATTTTCAGTAAATAGTTTATTTGTAAACTCTTGTTCAAATTGTTCTGCCAATGGTTTAATGGTTGTTGATATGAACATCTCCATTTCAACTTCAGATGCTTGGTTGTTTATAACATTTTCGTTAATTCCAAAATAGTTATAAACAGTGTTTTTCACAACCTCCATCAGCTTTTCGTTGACTTCGTTTTCTGTCCAATTAATTGGTGTTATGTTCCACATTTTATCAAAATAAACAAGTCCTTGAACACTCTCATCAAAGTTTGCTTTGACATCTTCCATCGAACCTTTTCTGTCTTTGTCTTTCAACTGCCCTTGACCTACTTGGTTACTTTGCAAGATAGCTCTTGGTTTTCTTGGATTTGCTACATTAACAATTTGTTCACCTAAACTCTTGATAACTTCTTCATATAAACCAAGTTTGTTTTTCTGCCCACCACTTAATGTGCAGAACCTACTCAAAAATATTATATCTTCGAGATTATATTTTTTTTGAGTGTTTCCTCTTTGATCTAAAAACTGCACATAACCTGTCATACCATTTTCACTTAAATCAAGTTTGAAGTTTTTGTTTGGTAACGGATACAACGCTTTTAAATCACCAGAACTTGTGTCAAAGATTGGTTCTATAAAACAATTATTTTCAACAAATAGTTGTGTAACTATATTTTTTATAAACTGACTTTTGTTCTGCAATGCATTTGGTTTATAATTCAAGATTCTTTCTGTTGTATCAGATAAATATCTAACAGTTCCGTCTTTATCTACCCTTTTATGATAGATTGGTATAGAACTGAATATATCACTTATTTTTTCAATAGCAATTCTAACTTCTGGGATATCATATATCTGGTTTGCATAGTTCCACACAAAGTATCTCCAATCTCCACCGTAGTAATTGCTAATGATGCTTCTTATTTGTTTCTTTTCTTTGTTTCGTCTGAAAATATCAAATAATCCCATTCAGCACCACCTTTTCTTTTTGCAAAAATTTTCTCTATATTGATATTGTAAACATATATTTTTTCATTTGTCAAATAAAAATGACCTATTTTAAAAAGTTTTTTTTAATACCAAAATAAATCACCTATGGATGTATCTTTATAAACCTCTTTAGCTCTGTTGTATGCTATTTCACTATTAAATACACCAATACAACCATCTATATGCCCATTTGATTTAAGTTTTGATATACTTAGTTTATTATCATTATCACTAACAACCTTAGCATTCCAAAAACAATAAGGCAATAATTTATTATTTTCATCAACCACATATTTACCTAATTCAAACATTGTTCTCGCAATTCTAATAGCAGGATCTAAACCTTTCCCCTGATAACAAGGTGTTAGTATTCCATCATCTCTATTTTCAACACGATTATCTTTATCAAACTCAACCTTTTCATGATTAAAACCATTTTCAACCATATCATTTATCCAATAGTTTGCCATAGCTCTATCATAACCAATTTTAAGAAAGTTAATTTTATATTCATCTCTTAAAGTAACGAACCATTGTGTTAAATATCTATAATCAACCGTTGTTCCCTGGTTTATAATTACAACTCGAGAACAAATTTCATTTTCAGATTTCATTTCTATAAATGCAGAATAATCCTGTTTATCTTTTTTGCTATTTTTTTCAAGACAATCTTGAGCAATAAAGTATGCCTGTAAAATAATTGATTTTCCATCTGGCAGTAATATCTTTGCAGTTGCATTACACAAGTCAGTTGTGCTAGACAAATCGACACCACCTGTTGCATAGGTATCATAAAACATATCTTTAGTAACTTTTTGAACACATTTTTTTATGTCAAGCATATTATAAAAAGACATAACTGCGCCAACTTGTCGATTAAGATGTTTAGCAACAAAACTTGCTAACGCAACAGGATCTTTTTTAGCATCATTAAATTGTCCTTTTAACCAATCAATATTTGGTCGATCATATTCCATAGCTGGATTTGCCTTTATCCATTTAGTGCTATCATCAATGTCATCCTCTGGATCTATACCAAACATTAAAGCAAAAGTTCTATCATCTTTACCATATTTTGTTTTTTCCAAAAATACAGAATTACTATTATATAATCTTTCATATAAACTATCTGGAATAATTCCTGCTGTGCTAATAACTAATGCTAAAGGTTGTTCTCTTGCACCTTGTCCTGTTATTTTACTATCATAAAGTTCATATCTTGTAATTTCGTGGACTTCATCTGCAATAACAAGTTGGTTATTATCACCATCATTTCCTTTAGTTCTTCCACTAACATAAGTAAAAACACAATCCATTCCATTTTGGTCTTTACAATAAATCTCATCTGCACAAGTATCTTTATTATGTCTCTTTTTAAATATAATTTTTAAATGTTCACTTGTCTGCAAACTTTCATATACTGTTTTAAATAACCTTGCAGACTGTTCTTTGTTTTCAGCTATAATTCTAACTTCACTACCATTTTCTCTATCAAAACCCAGAAACCACAATACAAATGCACTTGCTAAAAATGATTTACCCCACTTTCTTGCAACAAAAATATGCACTTGTCTAAAATATCTCAAATACTTTTGTTTCTTTTCATTATAAACTTTAATTCCAAGAACACAAGCAATAATAAATCTTTGTGTATCGTCTGGTTCAAATGGTTTTCCTGCCCATTCACCTTTCTGATGAGTAAAAAAATGACAGAACCTTTCAAATGCTATTGGATCTGTTTCTTTATAATAAATGTCTTTTCTTTTAATAAGTTCTTCAATAAGTCTGCATTGATTTTTAATATTTTTATTAAATCGTGCAGGGTATCTTTTAATCTTATCAATATAATCTGTTATCCAATTTAACATAATATCTCCTAGTCTGTTGGCCTATTAAAAAGTGCTTTTAACTCATCCATTGCTTTTTCTTTTTTGCTTTTTGTTGATTGAATACCTTGTCTTGCTCTACCCATTGGACTTATTCCAAGCTGATCTAAATACTTAAGCATTACAAGACTAAAATCTTTTTTAATCTGATACCATTGATTTACTTTTAATAAAGTTTTTGCATCACCATTCTTATCATATCCACCAGACTTAATTTCAACATACATAGTTGGATTTTTATTCCATTCTTTACAAGCTCGGTCATATTCTGCTTTTGCTTTACAATAAGTTTCCATTACCATTATATCAGCATCACTTACATATCCTCCTTCAGTTCCTCTTATTATTTCAACTAAGTTATTCCATATTTTAAGTTCAGCCGCATTTAAACTTTCTGGTGGAATAAATTCTTGCTTTTGATAAATAGGTGTTCCCATTTCTCTGGCTTCTTTATGTGCTTTGGTTTCATGATATACTTCTTGATCTATTTTTATTTTTGGTTTTCTTCCTGCCATTCATAAATCCTCCCAATCATTCAAAAAATTTTGTAGTGGTGAAATTCGTTCATGCATTTTATTATGACAATCTGGACACAATAAAATCAAATTATCGTATTCAAATCTTTTGTTCCAATCTTCTTCAATAGGAATTATATGGTGGACTTCTTTTCCCTGTTTAATAATTCCATCTTTTTTGCAAAGTTCACACAATCCGTTTGCATCATAAAATTTTTGATTTCGCAAATTTTTCCACGCGATTGAATTATAAAACTCTGCATATTTTTCGTGATAGTTTAACTGTTTTTGTTTCATTTATCTGACCTTCTTTGACTTTAACCTTTTTTTACCATCTTTAACAAATTTTCGAAAAAGTTTGAAAAAGGG
>Ga0310696_10001217_pt1 | contig 37806 bp, 30 predicted proteins | sample AusTroGonzalo_MG_4_FD_203885 | JGI IMG/M metagenome (GOLD analysis project Ga0310696, IMG submission 203885) | Bovine rumen microbial communities from tropical cattle in Woodstock, Queensland, Australia - Gonzalo_02 (v2) (version 2) | ecosystem: Host-associated > Mammals > Digestive system >... | reverse complement strand
CCGGCTGCAAACGAAAAGGCGGCGACAAACCACCAGACTGTGCGTCAGTTCGTCAAGGAACAGGGAATAAAGAATTTCTACGACTGCGGCCGCGGAATATGCCACCAGGTCACGGTTGAAGAAGGTTTCGCGCTTCCCGGCAAATTCATCGTCGGAAGCGACTCCCACACTGTAACTTATGGCGCTCTCGGTGCATTCTCGACAGGTATCGGCAGAAGCGAATCGGCGGGTATCTGGGCGACTGGAGAAATCTGGCTCAAAGTTCCCGAATCGATGAAGATCGTCCTCAAAGGAAAACCGAAACCCTACGTTTCGTCGAAAGACGTCCTCCTTCACATCGCAGGACTCATCAAAGTTGACGGTGCGCTTTACAAAAGCGTAGAGTTTTCAGGCGATTATATTGAAAATATCGAACTTGCCGACAGACTTGTCTTCACGAATATGTCGGTTGAAATCGGCGCAAAAAACGGATACATGGCACCCGACGAGAAAGTTTTCAGCTTCCTTGAAAAGCACGGAATCCCGCGTGACGCCTACACTCCGATCTACCCCGACGCCGATGCCGAATACGCAGAAACTCTCGAAATCGACGTTTCCGAAATCGAACCGATGGTCGCGATGCCGCACACGGTAGACAACGTCAACAAAGTCAGCAGGATGCACGACGTCAAAGTCAATCAGGTTCTTATCGGCACATGCACGAACGGCAGAATCGAAGACCTGAGGATCGCCGCTGAAATTCTCAAAGGAAAACACATCGCGAAAGAAACGAGACTTCTCGTTCTTCCTGCAAGCTCGGATATTTACCTCAAGGCAATGGAAGAAGGACTTTTCAAAATTTTCGTCGAAGCGGGCGGAATAATCCTGAACCCCGGCTGCGGACCGTGCCTCGGCGCGCATGAAGGCATCATGGCTCCCGGCGAGATCACCGTCAGCACCGCAAACCGCAACTTCAAAGGGAGAATGGGCTGCAACCAGTCCGAAATCTACCTTGCAAGCCCGGCAACTGCCGCTGCGACCGCGATAAAAGGCTTTATCTGCTCCCCGACAGACCTTTAATTTTTAATTTTAATGGAGTTATAAATCATGAGCGAAATCATCCTTTCAAACAGAGTTTTGAACATGACCGAGTCAGCCACTCTGGCTATGACCAACAAGAGCCGTGAACTTAAAGCACAAGGCATCGATGTCATCAGCCTGAGCATAGGTGAACCCGACTTCAATACACCGGTATCGGCAAAACAGGCCGCTATCGACGCTATCAACAACAATGATACGCACTACCCGCCCGTTCCCGGCACACCGGCATTGCGCAAGGCTATCGCCGCAAAACTGAAACGCGACAACGGTCTCGACTATAAAGAAACCGAAATACTCGTTTCGAACGGCGCAAAACAGGCAATCAACAATACGCTGCAGGCTATTATAAATGACGGCGATGAGGTCATAATCCCCGCTCCGTTCTGGGTATCCTATCCTGAAATGGTAAAACTTAGCGGCGGCGTGCCGGTCATTGTAAAGAGCGATATGGCGCACGACTTCAAAATCACAGCAGAGGATTTCGAGAAAGCTATCACCCCGAAAACCAAGGCTCTCCTCATCAATACGCCATGCAACCCGAGCGGCAGCGTTTTCACAAAGGCCGAACTGACCGCAATCGCTGAAGTACTGAAGAAATATCCGAATATCATCGTCATATCCGACGAAATTTACGAGTTCATCCAGTACGAGCACAAACACGAGAGCATGGGACAGTTCGACTTTCTGAAGGACCGTCTTGTCATAGTCAACGGCGTTGCGAAAGGATATGCAATGACCGGCTGGAGAATCGGATATATCGCAGCACCGCAGGCTATCGTAAAGGCTGCAAACAAAATCCAGGGCCAGATTACTTCAGGTATCTGCACCATAGCTCAGGCTGCAGCTGTTAAGGCCCTTGAGCTTTGCCCCGAGAACTCGGAAGAAATCAGAAACATGATGAAGGCTTTCCGCGAGCGCCGCGATACCGTCGTAAAGATGATGAACGAAATTCCCGGCGTAAAGTGCAACACCCCGTCAGGCGCATTCTATGTCTTCCCCGACATGAAGTATTACTTCGGCAAAACCGACGGTGAGACTGTCATCAAAGGCAGCGACGATCTCTGCATGTGGTTGCTTTACAACGCTCATGTAGCATGCGTAGCCGGCGAATCCTTCGGTAACGGCGACTGCATCCGCATCTCTTATGCAACCTCGCTTGACAAACTGGTTGAAGCCGTCAGAAGAATAAAAGAAGCTCTGACAAAACTCCACTAATTTCATTTTTTTCAAAATTTTATCGTTTTACCATCAAAAAAAGCTCTGTTAAGTTTGCATTTTTCTTATATATCAATATATTTTAGGCGTTTTTTTTGTTATAAGCGGAGAAAAGCATGAAAAATTTGAAGATTTTGACCTTTTTGACATTGTTTGTGTTACTCGTCGGCACTCTTTTCGCTCAGGAAACCGCACCGGCAGAAGAATCGAAACCCGCAGATCAACCGGTAGCATCTGAAGAGCAGAAACCGGCTGAACAGCAGCCTGCTAAAGCTGAAGAACCCAAACCGGCTGAACAGCAGCCTGCTAAAGCTGAAGAACCCAAACCGGCTGAGCAGAAGCCCGCTAAAGCTGAAGAACCCAAACCGGCTGAGCAAAAACCTGTTAAAGCCGATGAAAAGAAAGCAGCCGAGCAAAAACCCGCTAAAGCTGAAGAAAAGAAAGTAGCCGAGCAGAAGCCTGCCAAAGCTGACGAAAAGAAAGCAGCCGAGCAGAAGTCTGCCAAAGCTGACGAAAAGCAACCGGCTGAACAAAAACCTGCAGCTGCTGAACAGAAAAAAGATGAGGAGCAGACTGCTGATTCAAAATCAGACAAAAGCAAAGAAAAAGAAGAGAACGATAGAAAAATCAGAGACATAGAAAAAAGATTCTGGAAGGGTGAAGTCGCAAATATCGGTGCGAACGAGATAATCTCCCCCTACAACAGCGCAGGCCTTGCAGCCGGTGTAAAGTTCATGGACGACGAACTTTATGTTGTTATTGATCCTAAATTTTCAATGCACTTCGATAAGCTCATAAAAGAACCTGTCAGCGAAAAAGAACTTGATTTGATTTTCGCGATCCATGCTCCGTTCAATATCAGAGTGCTCAGTACCGATGTCAACAGCAACGACGGTAAAGTCCGTTTCAGAAAGGAAGACTGGGATGAGTGGCAGGATTACCTCAAGATATTGAGATACTTGCAGATCGGAACCTCAGAAGACAACCTTTACTTCTCGCTCGGCAGCAACTTCGCACAGACAATCGGTCACGGAACGATTCTCAAACGCTACATTCCGAACCACGACTCGACATTTTCAACGATGTCGGCAAAACTCAACTGGTATTTCGACTATGCTGGTTTTGAAGCGCTCCTCGGCGATGTTGCAAGAGGCAATATATTCGGCGGACTTGTCTTCATAAAGCCGTTCTCCGCTATCGGAAACTATCATGCAAGAAGCGTTTCTTTCGGTTATTCTTTCGTTGCCGACAGAAATGCACCGACAAAACTCCGTTACGAAAAATATTATGACTACGATGCAGACGACTATTTCAACGGAAAAGACAACCGTATCCCAAGAATAGCTGTTGATTCAAAAGGCCGTCCAATAATTGAAGACGACGAGTTCCTCTATATGCAGGGCATTGACTTCGAGCTCAAACTCTTCAAAAACGAAAAAGTCGATATCAAGGCTTTCACCGATTATTCCTGGTTCAAGACAGATTTCGTAAAAGGCGGCTTCACATTCGGTTTTTTGGGAAGATTCAACCTCGACCAGAACAATCAGCATGCACTCAGAATCCAGCTCGAAGGAAGAGCTCACCACGATTCCTACCTCCCCTCTTTCTTCGATACATTCTACGATATCGAGCGTATAGAAATGATGACAAACATCTACGGCAAAAACAACTTCCAGCCTGACGGACGTTCGAAATACTGGCACCTTATGAACGATTCTGACGACAAGTTCGTCGGTTCTTTCTACGGAGAACTCAGCTACAGTTTCAGAACATGGATCGCTCTTTCGGTAGGCTATGAAAAACTTGCCGACTCATCTTCACTCTTCGCTCACCTCGAACTTCCCGACCTCTGGATCGTAAAAATGATGGTTTCATACTATAAACGCGGTTTCGGCAGTGCTAAAGAGCTTTTCTCTGACAGCCATGTAAGTTCGCTTTTCAGAGGCGTCATCAGATTCCAGATTCTTCCGTTCCTATACATCAACGGATATGCCGGAAAACACTGGAGTTTCTGGAATGCAAAGAATCCGCGTCCGAACGACAACCTCGAAGGCCACTATGTTTCATCATGGGATTTAGGCGGCGATATCGAATTCGGCTGGGAATGGGGCAGATCCGGCAAAGAAGACAAAGACAAAAAAACCGATAAAAAAGAAGAAAAGAAATAATCTCTTTGTTCAGAGGAAAAATTGAATAGAATCAAACTATTATCTTTAATTTTCATTCTTTTACAGCTCATTGTTGCATGCTCTTCAGCAGACACTAAAACAGTAAGTGACGAAAGAAAAAGCGACGGTCACTATCAGCTTGGTCTTGCCGCACTGAATCAGGGGGACTACATCAAGGCAAAGCGTGAAATCATGCTGGCAATAGAGGCAGCTCCAGACCTTCCGCAGTATTACAACACACTCGGACTTGTTTTCATGATCGAGCATGATGACAATAATGCTGAGGAAAACTTCAAAAAAGCCTTGAAAATCGACAAAAAGTTCACCGATGCAAGGAACAATCTCGGAGCGCTTTATCTTGAGCAGGATAAATTTGGTGAAGCTTTAGAAGAATTCAATGCTGTTCTCGCTGACACGCTGTATCCGCGACCTCATTATGCCGAAACAAACATCGGTATCGTTTACAGGAAGCAGAAACAGTACGATCTCGCGAAACAGCACTTCGATGCCGCAATCAAGATGCGCGGAACTCATTCCGAAGCCTACAAACAGCTTGCAATCATGTATGATGAGCAGAATCTTCACGAGCTCGCGGCCGAACACTACAAAAAAGCGCTTGAATACTTCCCGTTCGATGTCGAGGCTTTATACCGCGGCGCCCTCAAGATGTATATGCTTAAGAACGAGGAACTCGGACAGACCTATCTCAAACGCTGTCTCGATATCCAGGCCATCAATACAAAAGAAGTTTCCATTCCTTTTTTGAGCGAATGTCTCGACTTGGCAAAACAGCTGGGCGTAACAAATATCGAAGATAAAAAACCTGAAAAAAAGCAACAAATAGAATCGGTAAACTGATGTATATTGTACAGGGAACTATCACCTATAAAAAATCTCACGGAAACGGTTTTTTCCACACTATTTCCAAAGAAGGTGAAACTTTCCGCTTTTTCTCGAAAAAGGATAACTTTTCGCTTTTTGAAAACTGCGAAGTAGTACTAAGCAAAAAGAACAACACCTACTTTCTCGATGATTTTGTTTCGCTTGAAGAAATCGCTCCCCTGCGCAGAAATCCGCGCAACTTCATCGCCGCTTCATGGCTTGCGGAACTAGCCCACTCATTCACCATGCCCGATGAACCTGAACTTGAATTTATAAAAAAATGCCGTCTCGCGCTGATGTCCGATTTTGATTCAACCGCTCTTGATTCAATAGAAACTGACTACTGCACTGTTTCGGGTTTTTCAAGCAGAGAAGCAAGGGAAACACTTCTTTCCGACTATTTTTCTAACTCGCTCAACATACGAAAATCATTATTAAATCAGCTTAAAATGAGAGGCAACGCATGATAATTCTTCCAAAACTCAATTTTGCAGAACTTGAGAAAAAACTGACCTCATTTCTGGTCACAGAAATTGAAAAAACCGGCTTAAAAAAAGCTGTTCTAGGGCTTTCAGGCGGACTTGACAGTGCACTTGTTGCGGCACTTGCAGCGAGAGCTCTTGGAAAGGAAAACGTCACCGGAATTCTCATGCCGTACAAAACTTCAAGCGCAAAAAGTGTTGAAGATGCACTTAAAGTCGTTGAAAACACCGGTATCAACAGCTTGAGAATCGAAATTTCGGCAGTTGTGGACACTTTCGCGGCAAACAACATGACAAATCCCGACTTCTCAAGAAAAGGAAGATTAGGAAACATCATGGCAAGAACAAGAATGATGACGCTTTTCGACTTTTCGGCGGCAAACGGTGCGATAGTGCTCGGCACCGGCAACAAAAGCGAGATCGAACTCGGATATTTCACGATGTTCGGCGACGGCGCATCGGCTATAAACCCGATCGGAAGCCTTTACAAAACCGACATTTTCGAATTCGCCCGCTTTCTGGGACTTCCTGCGAGCGTAATTGAAAAAGCTCCGAGCGCAGACCTTTTCGAAGGTCAGACCGACGAAGGCGAAATCGGATACTCATACATCCAGATGGATCCTGTCATTCACGCTATCTCAGACCTCGGAATGAGCGAAGAAGATATTATCCGCGAAGGTTTTGACGAAAAGCTTGTAAGATTCGTAAAAACACGCATAAATTCTATGAAATATAAAAGAAAAGTTCCTATAATCGCAAAAATTTAACGGAGATTTCTATGAGAAATCTGATGCTGAAAATGGTTCAGGACGGTGTTATTTCTTCGGAGAACGCCAATAAAATTCTGAAAATGAGAAAAAATGTGGACCCGATATGGTTCGCAATTTCAAAAGGTATGATTGACGAGAAAAAACTTGCCAGATTCTATGAAAAAGACGGTTATCATGTCATGTATGAAGAAAAGAAAGGATTCATGTCAGATGACTTTTTTGCAAGATTTTTTACACCCGATGTCATAACAAGGCTGCTTGCCCTTCCGGTATCGTTCAAAAAAGAGACAAAAGAAATCCTTATAGGTTTTATAAACTCCGCTCTGACAGGTCAGATAAGAGAAACTATCCTCAAAATATTTCCGGGATTTACTATTGACTTCATCCACATTCCCGCTTCGATTTTCAAAAGAATTGCCGCGAAGCACTTTCTTTTTGACATCGACCGCTTTACATCTGTTCTTCTTCAGCTTGAGCCGAACAATGAACTTTTTTCCGATAAAGCAGTAAAGATAATAGCTGTCAAAAAGAAACTTAAAGAAATATCGGAACAGATATACACTCTCGAACTTGAAAACGGCGAATCGGTAATTTTCAAGGAAGAAACCATGACAAGCCGGTTTCCTCTGAAATCGCTTTCAACATTTAAGGAACTCTTTGCAAGGACATATACTGAGTTCATTCCAGAAACAATCATGAACTCTCTCAGCCATACAGAGAAAATTCTTCTTTTCACAAACATAGGCATCAAAAAAAGCGACAAAGTCGTGCTTGTCGCTTCAGACGATGCAAAAAAACTCTTTTTTATGCTTATAAATCCTAAAGTCGACAAAGACCAGATAGAATTTATAACAAAATAGCGCAACAATCCTAAGCAAAATCAACATCAAGCATTAAATTCAAAATCAGTTTTCACTTATAGGATCGACATCAAAAGTCACAGTTATTCCAGATTTCTTTTCCATTTTCCATAGAAAGTTTTTAATGGATGCGGCTATCTTTGCATTTTTCGGGAAAGATATAGAGATGTTTTTTCTGAAACGGTTCTGAACTTTTGAAAGCATCGGTTCAACCGGCGGATAAACAACAATATCTTCAATAGAACTGTTTTCTACGAAACCGCTAACAGCTTCAAAACACTTGTCTGCAAATTTATCGGTTTTTTCTTCATCTGTACCCGATATTCTTACAGTTACCATCCTCGTGAAAGGCGGAAATCCTAGCTGCTCGCGCCAAGAAAGCTCCTCTTCGATAAAACCTTCGTAGTCGTTGTTTTTTATGTAGTTCCAGATGTAGTGGTCAGGATACATTGTTTCGGCAAAAACACGCCCTTCAACACCGAATCTCCCGGCACGACCCGCAACCTGAACTATCTGCTGGAAACACTTTTCCGAAGCCCTCGGATCACGGAAACCGAGAAGATAATCGGCAAATTTTATCACGACATTCCTTAACTTCGGAAAGTTGTGTCCTTTCGATATCATAACCGTTCCGACAATGAGCTGATACTTGTCAGCAGCGATATCGGCCACAGCTTTGTCAAAAAGAACGGCAGTTCCGAGGCTGTCCTTATCAAAAGAAACCGCCTTTGCTCCAGGGAAATAACTTTCAATCGCCTCGAAAAGTTTTTCCACCCCGATTCCTTCAAGAATCAGCACTCCTCCGCATTTTCCGCACTTAGGATGACTCAAGCTGTATCCGCAGTGATGACAGAAAAAACGCTCTTTCTTTTTGTGGTATACCAATGCTGTTTTGCAGTTAGGACACATAAGCACTTCGTTGCAGTCGGAGCAGCGGGCAATTGTCGCAAACCCGCGTCTGTTCAGAAAAAAAAGGCTCTGCTCTCCGTTTTTCAGCGAATCCGATACGATATCGACAAGATCTGATGGAATGTAGAGATCACCGTGATAGGTAAAAGTTTCTACTTTAGGAAGAGGCCTTTTGTTCGCCCTCTCCTTCATAACTTCAAGATGGTACTTTCCCGTCTGAACATTGAGCCATGAGTCGCCTGAAGGGGTCGCACTTCCCATAATCACCGGAATTTTCATTGCCGCTGCCTTCATCACGGCCACATCTCTTGCGTGATAGTAAGGCGGCTCAAAATTCTTGAAACTGCCGTCGTGCTCTTCGTCAATAACTATGAGGCCTATGTCAAAAAAAGGATAAAGAACGGCAGAGCGCGTTCCGACAATTATTGAAGCGTGTTTGTTTACAGCGCAATAAAGAGCCGAAAATCTCTTTTTTTTGCTTACCGAACTGTGAAGAATCACACCCGCAGCCCCTATTCTGCCAACAAGATGCTGCAAAGCTTTGGAAGTAAGCCCGATCTCAGGAACAAGATAGAGAACTTGCTTCCCTTGCTTTATTATATTGCGGCAAAGTTCAGCAAACACCTCGCTTTTTCCGCTTCCTGTAACTCCGTAAAGCAGAACAGGCTTGTAATCGCCCTTTTCCCAGCGCGCAAGAATTGAATCGACAGTCTGTCTTTGTGAAGTATTGAGTTCGGCTTCTGGAAGTTTTTCTGCTTTGCAGAGTGCGTTAAAGTGCTTTTCTGGTGCACTGTCGCCTATCAGCGCATTGTCTGAACCTATAAGCGGAAGAAAAATCTGCTTTAAAAGCTTGTGAAAAGGAAACATGTAGTAATCGGCCACCCATTGCAGAAAGTCAGTCTCCGCCTTGTCGGCAAAAATCGGGCTTGAGCATATTCTGCCGAGAATCGGTTTTATCTTTCCCTCGTCAAGACCTTCAGGCAAATCGTCACAAAAATATTCAATAATTCCCCATATTTTAATGTTTTTCAACTCTATTTCGACACAATCACCTTTTTGGCAGTTAAGAAAAACCGGATTCTTATAAAAAAGCGACGGAATTCCAGGACGTGGAACCGCTACAAGAGCAAATTTTTTTGGATCGGCATTCACTTCTGCTTATATTCGTCTCTTAAAAAAATCCACTCGCCCTGCAGAACACCTTTTTTGAAAAATTTGATATTTCCAGGAAATGCAAGAGGCAGCTGACTTCTGTGATAATCTGAAAAAATATAGGTTTCATCCCCGATTTTGAGTACCGCCGGACGAAGCGACTCTTTCGAAAGTTCAATGACATTGGCTTCAGCAAAACGTTTTTCCTTCCCTATAGCAAGAACCGCACTGCCGTCAGCTTCTGAAGCACTGACAGTAGAAACTTCGGTGTTTATTCCGGCTGCGTGAAGCGCTCCGGAAATAGATTTTGCCGAAACATCAAGGGTTTCAGGCGAAGTCTTGTCGGCTGTGAAGAAGAAAAGTTTGAGGAAAAGAGGCATCTCTTCAAGTTTTATCTCCGATTTTTCACCTTTCTCAGTCTTTATCAGAAGCTTTTTTGTTTTGTCGAATTCAAGTGAAACAAGCTCGTTATGCCCGTCAACACCCTGAATAACTATATTTCTATCTGGAACATAGATTGAATCTGTCATTTTAGTTATCATCTCGGAGGGAGAAATCAGCGACAGAAATAAAAATGGAAAAATAAATTTCAAAACTCTACCTCGCAGGAACTATCTTGAAAAACGCTCGCGTTCCTCGCGCTCCTCAGCTTCTTTTTTGCACTCGATGCAGAGAGACGCAACAGGACGCAGTTTAAGGCGCTCAAAATCGATATCGCAGCCGCAGGACTCACAGACGCCGTATTCACCGATGTCCATCTTGTGGAGCGTTTCGCGTATCTTGTTGATGAGCTTTCTGTCTCTGTCACGCATGCGGAGCTGTCTGTTGCGTTCCTCCATAAAATTGGCCTGATCCGCTTCGTCGCCGTGGAATGTTTCGGAATCATTACGCATTGACTCCATTTCGCCCACTTTTTCGCGATTACGCTCCTCGATCTCTGCAAGCTCTTTGTTAAGCAGATCTCTGATGTAGTTCAACTGTTCAACCGTCAGCATGACCCCTCCTACTTTTCTTTAAGAAAAATCTTGTTTTCCAGTATATCTTTTCCGACCGAACCTGGTTCGATCATTCCGATTTCAAGCGAAGACTCGAACAATGTCTCGTCACTGTCGGAAATTCCGAAAAGATAAAGTGTGTATTCGTGTTCCGTTATATCATAAAGGTAAAAATCAGAGAATTTGTTATTGCATTTCTGCTCTTCCGAAAAGGTGACTTCTTCAGAAACAAGCGATGCCACAACTTTCGTAATGCCTGCCGTTTCGCATGAATCGATACTTTTGCTGTCAAATTCCCAGGAAACTTTCATATCAGATACAAGAAGCTGCTTGTAGGAATCGATATTTATATTTTTGTTCTGACCGTGTCCCGACACGAACTCCGGAATTTCATATGTAATTCGGCTTTCGCCGGAAAATGAATTCTTTCTATAAGCATTGATTCTGGCGGTATAAAGAGGATCGGCCGGAATATTTATAACTTCGAACTGACCGGCTTTACAGGGAACCGTGAAATTTCTGAGCTCTGTTTCATCACCCCAAATTACAGCTTTGACAGGTTCTCCGTCAGCTAACAGATCAAAAGCCATCATGGCAAGATTATATTTGTTGCAGTCAGCCGGATTCCAGATAAAAATCATTCCGCCGAGATAAGTCTCCATATTCACCGTAACTTCCGTATCTTTATCGACTTCGACTTTAGTTGCGCCGTAACTCTGCCACATCTTGTCATCGCTCAGAAGAACGACCGAAACATAGTAGGAATCCTTGCTGACCAAAAGCGTGATACCTTCCTCACTTTCTTTATCCTCGCAGGAAATTTTCTTCTCTACAACCTTACGCTGCTCTGAATCATACAGTGTTACAAGAAAATAATCGGCAAGATATGTCTGGCAGGTTCTCCCTTCAGGAAGAGCATATGAAATTTTCAATTCGGTATCTTCATGTTTGGAATCGGAGCAGCCTAAAACTAGCGATGCAAGAATAATTAAAAAGAATATCTTCATTGTGACCTCCTAAATAAAACTGCGATATTATACAGAAAGGACCGTTTATTTCAATAAAAACCTTGATAAATAGTTTGTTCTTGAAAAAACAGGAAAAACATTCCTCAGCGCCATGTTTTTTTTGACTTAAAAAAACTATTTTGATAATTTCCCGCGGTTTTTTAGTTTATCTATTTTCTCAGGAGGAAAAAATGGCAAAAGTTATTCAAGTGGTTCTTGCGGTTCTGGTTCTTTACATCGGCTGGTGTGTTGCACAACCCTTTATCCTGAAATACAAGGTAACGAAGGCTGTTGAAAACATCGCGCAGTATGCAACTATTCACTCGGAAGAAGAGTCTATCCGCGAATTCGACAACAGAGTGAAACAGGATCTTGGCGGGAAACTTGACACGACCAAAACGACAAAAGACGGAACAAGAGGCGGTCTCTACATTGAAAAAGATGAGGAGACTCAGCAGGTAAAGGCAAGATTCGTCTACTTCGATGAAATGAAGATTTTCGGTCAGAAAGTAAAGAACATGGAAATTATAATTTTCAAAGAAGCAGCCAAAGTCGATAAAATGTTTTAATGGAGAGCTGTTTTGAAAAGAGAAAGCATAAATGTCAAAAAAGTTCTTCTTAATGAAACCGAGATGGGAAAGATCATCGACAGAATGGTCTACGAAATGATCGAGCATCTCAGTCTGCTGAAGAATGTTGCTATCGTCGGAATACGCACAAGAGGCGTAATTCTTGCAGAAAGACTCATCAAAAAAATTGAAGAAAAAGAGCATGTCAAACTCGCAACCGGAACAATCGACATAGCGCTTTACAGAGATGACTTCTGCAAAGGTCTGAATTCGCCGAAAACAGGTCCTTCGGTTCTGAACTTCGACCCCGAAGAATATCACATAATCTTAGTTGATGATGTTATGTACACAGGCAGGACTGTCAGGGCGGCAATCGAAGCCGTTATGGACTACGGAAGACCGAAATCAATCAAGTTCGTATCCCTTATCGACCGCGGCTGGAGGGAACTTCCTATCCACCCCGATATCGTCGGCAAAGTGATTGAAACAGAACCCGAAGACAAAGTCGCCGTTTTCTTCAAAGAGACCGACGGTGAAGACAAAGTTGTTCTTGGATAATCCGGAGAAAAAACTATGAAACATCTTCTTGGAATCGAAAATCTTAACAAAGACCAGATTATGAACATCCTCGAAACGGCTGTAAGTTTCGCGGAAATAAACCAAAGACAGATAAAAAAAGTGCCGACTCTGAAGGGCAAAACGATAATCAACTTCTTTGCGGAGCCTTCGACGAGAACGAGAACTTCGTTTGAAGTTGCCGAAAAACGTCTCAGTGCCGACACTTACAACATCGCAGTTTCGGGAAGCGCTATTCAGAAAGGCGAAACCCTTGCCGACACAGCGCTCAACCTTCAGGCAATGGGACCGGATGCCATGGTCATCCGCCACTCTGTTTCGGGAACGCCTCAGCTGCTTACCGAAATTATGGACTGCTCGATAATCAATGCAGGCGACGGCTTCCACGAGCACCCGACGCAGGCTCTGCTTGACGCCTACACGATCTGGCAGAGAAAAGGCGGGTTCGAAGGGCTCAAAGTCGCGCTTTTAGGCGACATCTACCACAGCAGAGTCGCAAGATCGAATATCTACCTTCTCAATAAAATGGGAGCGCATGTTTCGATTTCCGGCCCTGGAACAATGCTTCCGAAAGAGGTCGAAAAAATGGGCGTAACAGTTGAAAAACTGCCGAAATATGCGGTTCAGGATGCCGACATCGTAATGATGCTCAGAGTCCAGAACGAACGTGCGAGCAACCTGCTCTACCCCGATGTAAGGGAATATTCGAGATACTTTATGCTCACTCCGGAACTCCTCAAACTCGCAAAAAAGGATGCTCTCGTAATGCATCCGGGACCTGCGAACAGAGGCGTTGAAATCGACGATGTCGTAATGGACGGCGAGCAGTCGGTAATTCTTGAACAGGTTTCAAACGGCGTAAATGTCAGAATGGCAGTTCTTTATCTTCTTCTCGGAGGGGCAGACAAATGAAATTAGTTATAAAAAACGGAACCGTTGTTAATCCGCTTGTCGGAAAAACCGAAAAAACTTCGATAGTTATAGAAAACGGCAAAGTTACGGAAATAACGGCAAAACCCGATACGAAAGACGCGGAAGTCTTCAATGCTGAAGGAATGTTCGTCGCTCCAGGCTTCATCGACATCCATGTTCACTTCAGAGATCCCGGCTTCGAATACAAGGAAGACATCTTCTCCGGTCTCGAAGCTGCTGCAGCCGGCGGATTCACCTCTGTCTGCACGATGCCGAACACAAAACCGGCGGCTGACAACGTCGAAACCATCCGCTATATGTACGAAAGAGCTGCAAAAGGAAACGGCGTCAAACTTTATCCTATAGCAGCGGCTACGAAAGGGCTTAAAGGCGAATCACTCGCTCCCATCGGAGAACTTGCAGAAGGCGGAGCAATCGCAATCAGCGACGACGGCAGACCGATCCAGAACACTGATTTGCTCAAAAGAGTCATGGAATACGCTTCGACTTTTGACATGATGTATGTTTCGCACAGCGAAGACCTTTATCTTTCCGAAACAGCGCAGATGAACGAAGGCTACTATTCGACAGTTTACGGCATGACAGGCAACCCGGTTGTCGGCGAAGCTTCGCAGATTGCCAGAGACTGCATGATGGCTGAATACCTGAAGCTCCCGATCCACATCGCACATGTCAGCGCGGCTCTTTCGGTCGATATAATCAAATTCTTCAAGGAACGCGGCGCAAAAATCACGGCTGAGACGGCTCCGCACTATATCACGCTTACCGACGAGGCTCTCGGCGGATTCGACACAAACACGAAAATCAATCCGCCGCTCCGCAGCGAAGCCGACAGACTTGCAGTTATAAAAGCTCTCAAAGACGGCATAATCGACGCGATTGCAACCGACCATGCTCCGCATCACCAGAGAGAAAAAGAGGTAGAGTTCAACAACGCTCCTTCCGGAATCGTCGGCCTCGAGACAGCTCTTCCGCTTGTTCTCAAGCTTTACCACGACAAAGAACTCTCGATTGAAAGAATAGTCGAGCTTTTCACGGCAGGATACAAAATCATGGGTCTTAACGGCGGAAAAATTGAAGTCGGCGCTCCGGCAGACATCACCGTTTTCGATCCTGATTACCAGTGGACGGTAGATAAAAACATGTTCAAATCGAAAAGTCGCAACACTCCTTTCCACGGTTTCCACGTCAAAGGCGCTGTAACGGCCACAATTGCTGACGGTAAAATAATTTATTCCAGAGATTTTTAATGAGCGCCGTAAAAACAAGAATCTACTCTTCATTCGATGATTTTGAATCCGCGGCATTACACGATTTCAAGAAGGAGTGTTTCTATTTCACTGGCGAAGATATTAAAAACCATGATTTCTGGCAGCAGTTTTTCAATCTTTTCTTTATCTACCACTTCGATATCGGCAACAAAACGACTCTCGCTGACAAACGTGAACTGGAAAAAGCGCGGATAATGCTTTTCTCCCCTTCTTTGTTTTCAAGACTCAAGGGCGAAGATTTTTTCACAAGTGAAAAGCTGAATCTTTCCGAAGACGAGGAAAACAGCCTGACATGGTACAAAGAGCGCGATTTCATTCTCTCGTTCTTCCATGAAAGAGAAGACGGTATCCACTTTGTAGAAAGCCGTTCTTCACTGCTGATTCCGCAGAAAGCGGCATCTTTTTTCAAGAAGCTTAGAACGATAATGAACGAACAGCACTATTTCCCCTCAAACAACTATCTGCAGCTTCTTATCGCCATTCTTATGCTTAAAAAGGAGCGTTTCGCGAGTTCCAAACTCTACAACCCTTACCAATTCGAAGAAATCGAAAAACTTCATCTTTATTACAACAAATTCGCTGATTTTATTATCTGATTTCAGCATACGGAGGTACCATGCCCGAACTTTACGATGTTGCAGTTATCGGAAGCGGTCCGGCTGGAATGACGGCAGGAATTTACGCTTCGAGAGCGCTGCTTAAAACCGTCATCTTCGAAAAAAATACTTACGGCGGACTTATGGCTTTGACAGACAAGCTTGAAAACTGGCCAGGCGAAAAATCAATTGCAGGCTTTGATTTAGCTGAAAAAATGCACGCCCAGGCTCTTGATCTTGGAGCAGAATTTGTTTCTGACGAAGTTTTGAAAGTTACAAAACTTGACGACGGTAACTTCTCGCTCAATACAGCTTCAGGTAAAGATTTTGCCGCCAAAACTGTAATTTATGCGGCAGGTTCTCTTCCCAGAAAAGCTGAAATCCCAGGCGAAAAAGAGTTCACAGGCAACGGTGTAAGTTACTGTGCGGTCTGCGACGGAGCCTTTTACAGAGGGCTTAAAGTCGCGGTTTTAGGTGGCGGCGACAGTGCTTTGAAAGAGGCACTCTACCTAACGAAATTTGCCGAAAAAGTGACGATTATCCATCGCAGAGACGAGTTCCGCGCTGAGAAAATAACGCAGAACGAAGTCAGAAACAATCCGAAAATAGACTTTGCCCTCAACTCCGTGGCCGAAAGAATCGAAGGAAAGGATTTTGTCGAAAAACTCCTTGTCAAAAATGTCAAAACCGGCGAACTTTCAGAACTTGCGGTCGACGGAGTATTTGTATTTCTGGGTTACATTCCAGAAACAAAACCAGTAGAAAATCTTGTAAAAATTGCCGAAAGCGGTCACATTCCGACCGATTCAGAATGCTGCACAAACGTTCCCGGCCTTTTCGCGGCGGGAGACATCCGTGAAAAACTCGTCCGTCAGGTTTCAACCGCAGTCGGAGACGGAGCTATCGCAGCTGTCGCCGCAGAACACTATATATCCAGCAATTCCAAGTAACAAACTTAGCGCAGTATATCTGCGATAAAATCAGTTCCTTCTCTGGATGATATCCTGCATTTTAGAATGGAACCCTCTTTTTCGCCTTCAAGATTTGTGATTATCGTTATGCCGTCGATTTCGGGAGCCTGGTTCCAGCATCTTCCGACAGGCACTTTGAGTTCCGGGTCAATCCCTTCGTAAAGCACTTCGACTTCTTTTCCGACGAACCTTTCAAGGCGTTTTTCCATGCATTCGTGAGTCGCCTTTTCGATTTCGGCAAACCTTGCGTCCGCAGTTTTCGAAGGAACAGCGCGCATTTTAAATGATGCCGAAGACTCCTCTTTCGAGTATTTGAACGCGCCGATATAATCGAAGAACCCTTTTTCGATGAAGGCTTTCAGGAGTTCGTGATCCTCTTTTTTCTCTGCCGGAAAAGATGAAATTACAGTTGTTCTGAGAAGATAGTTGTCCCCGAAAACCTCTTTTATGAGATCCATGAGTTCATATATTCCATGTTCCGTGTAGCGCCTGTTCATCGCCTTGAGAACCGTATCCGAAACATGCTGGAGCGGTACTTCGAGATAGTTGTACATTTTTTCGGAATCGCGAATTGTTTCCAGAAGTTCTTTGTCAATTCCTGAAGGATAGAGATACATTACACGAAACCTGAAATCACCTTTCAGAGCGTTAATTGCGCGGATGAGTTTTTTGAGCGACGAATTTGTCTTCGAACCGTATTGCGTCGTGTCCTGAGCAATGACAACGATTTCTTTAACCCCGGTTTTTATCAGGTTTTCCGCTTCCGCGACAATATCCTTAAGCGGACGTTCGCGGTATCTTCCGCGGATGTGGGGAATTGCGCAGTACGAGCAGAAATTGTCACACCCGTCTGCAATCTTCAGATAAGCCGTCCACGGCGAATAAGTGAGGACACGCCCCATCGCTGAGGAATAAAGGAATTCAGATTTACCGCCTTTGCCTCTATAGCCATCGTTCCAACACCCAGAAACGATTTTTTCTATGTTCGGAATATCGTTAACACCAAAAATAAAGTCCGCTTCTGGAAGCATCTCACCCAAATCAGGATAAAGCTGCGGCAGACACCCCATGACGGCAATCTTCGCCCCTTTCTTCAGACCGCCGTGAAGCTCGAAGAACGAGTTTACAGATTCTTCTCTGGCATCGTTTATAAAACTGCAGGTATTGAGTATAACAAGATCGGCCTTGTCTGAAGTTTCGGCAATTTCCCAGCCTTTATCCAGAAACTGGGCTATGACAATTTCGGAATCAACCCTATTTTTCGGACATCCGAGAGAGCAGCAGAACAATTTTTTTTTCATAATATTCCTCGTAAAACAACAAAAACCGTGCTTTATAGCACAAAATGAAAAAAAACCGAATTTATCGTTATTATCGTTATAACGATTCGCCGCCATGTCATCGTTACGACGAAACAGTGTGACGACGTGACGACAAAAGTCCGGCGGCATCGACAAGAACGACATGACTTTCGTAAAAAAATCCGTATACTCGCTACGCTGTTTTGTGTTTTGAAGGGAAACCGATTCCGTTTTTGAGATGATTTGCAGAATTTTCCTACTATTCACTTTTCTCTTTCTGCCACTTTTTATTTTCGCTGAAGAAGTAAAAGAAGAGACAAAAAAAGAAGAAACACCCGATGCAGCGGCAAAAGAAGAGAAAAAGGACGAAGAAAAAGACGAAAAAAAACTTGGAATAATCGCATTCCCGATTGTTTTCTATTCAAGCGACACAAGCGCCGGCTTCGGTGCTTCGGCAGTTCTCCACAAGGAGCACTACAAAGATGAGTATGTCAGCAAATCGAATTCCCTCGCACTTGTCTTTTTCTACACTTTGAGAAACCAGATGCTCAGCGCGAATGTCGGCAATCTCTACTGGAATAACGCCAACTGGCATTGGAAAAGCAAACTCACATTCAAAAAATATCCGACCGACTTTTACGGAATCGGAAACGATACCCGTGCTTCCGACCACGAAGTTTTCGAACCCTTCACATTCCAGTTCGAGAACTCAATAAACCGAAGAGTCTGGCGTTACTTCTATGCCGGAATATCACTCTCTCAAGGCTATCACATGCTCATAAAATCGAAAAAAGACGGGCTTGCCGATTCCTACTTCAAGAACCACAGAAAAGAAGGTTTTATTTCAGGCATCGGCATCAGACTGAGCTATGACAGCACCGACGATTCATTCTTTCCGACTTCGGGAAGCTATGCCGAAATAGTTTACCAGTATCACCCGTTTTGGCTGGGTAGCAGGTACAGTTTTTCGCGGGTTTTCATCGACGGACGCACTTTCGTAAAAATACCGATACCGAAATTTGAATCAGTTCTCGGATTTCAGCTGAATTTTGAAGGAGTAAACGGCAACGCTCCCCTTTCGTTTCTGCCGACAATCGGCAGCAAAGACATGATGCGTGGTTATACCGGTGACAGATTCCGCGACAACTACATGCTCGCGGTGCAGACCGAATGGCGCTTTCCGATCTACTGGCGTTTCGGCGGAACACTTTTTTTCGGAACAGGAAAAGTTCAGAAAAATTTCACTGACTTCATCTTTCAGGATCTCAAATACGGCGGCGGATTCGGAATCAGAGTGAGACTCGCGAAAAAGAAAAAGATAAATCTGCGTTTTGACATGGGTTTTACCCCTGAAGGCTACAAATTCTATTTCAATCTGCTCGAGGCTTTTTAAAAAAATTCATATTTTTATTGCATTTCAATTGATTCTGATTATATTAGTTGCGCTTTGCGGGCCTATAGCTCAGTTGGTAGAGCCCCCGGCTCATAACCGGATGGTCAGAGGTTCGAACCCTCTTGGGCCCACCACTTTTTTGTGGAGGCTGATTTGCTGTTTATTTACAAATTTCGTGACATAAATTTGAGAAAGCACTTGTTCAAAACAAGTGCTTTTTTTTTGCTTTTTAACTGATGGAGGTTCCTTTGCTCGAAGAACTTAAAAAACTAGTCAATTTGCAGGCTGTCGACTCTGAGATTTTTAAACTTGAAGAAGAGTTGGATACTCTGCCGGACAGCAATGATGCTCTCGAAGAGCAGATTGTGGAGAAGGAGAACAAGATCAAAGAACTCAAAAACGCTATCGACATTCAGGTAGACGAAAAAGAAAAGAGAGACGAGATTTACAAAAAAGGCGAAGAAAAACTCAAAACGATTACCGGAAAACAGTCCGCCATCAGAAACAAAGAGGAGTACAACGCTCTTCTGAGAGAGATCGACAACATCAAAAGGTTCAACCGCGATCTCAGTGACGAAATCAACGAAATCAGCAGGGAAATCGAAGCCAAGACTGAAGAACTCAACGTCACCAACGAACAGTTCTCGCAAGAAATAGAAGGCTTCAAAAAACAGATTGATTCAAACACAAAAAGAATGGAAGAGCTCGACAAAACCATAGACAAACTCTATGACGAAAGAGAAAAGCTCGCGAAAAACATCAGACCTGCTGTTTACAACAAATATCAGAGAATTCTCGGAACTTCACCGAACGGCAAAGCTATCGCCATTGCCGAGCACAGAGTCTGCCTCGGATGCAACATGACGCTTCCGCCGGAACTTTACAACATGGTTCTTCGCGCAGGCAGAATCGAAGTCTGCCCGAACTGCCAGTGCATACTCATTCCGGGCGAAAACCATTCGGATAATTCAAAAACGAATTCCGACAACTAATTTGGTTCTTTTACTTTGTGAAAAAGTAGCACTTCCAGTCGCTGATTTTTCAGAGGAAAGTCCGGACTCTTCAGGGCAGAGGGCTGGCTAACGGCCAGGAGCAGTGATGCTACGGAAAGTGCAGCAGAAAATAAACTACCTGACATGTTCAGGAAAAGGTGAAAAGGCGGAGTAAGAGCCCACCGGGGTCACGGTGACGCGGCCCGCACGGCAAACCCCCCTCGGAGCAAGGTCTAATAGAAATGCCATCTGCCGCGGCAGATAAGGATCGCCCATCCGATGCATTCGGGTTGACCGCTTGAGATTGCAGGTAACTGTAATTCCAGATGAATGACTGGATAAAACAGAATCCGGCTTATGTGCTACTTTTTCGCCACTTTTTTCAGGAAAGTTCATTTAACCGCAGACTTATAAAAAACGGAGGAGCTGATGTCTTCAAGAGATCACTGGGGCAACAAACTCGGTTTCATTTTAGCGGCAGTAGGCAGCGCTGTAGGACTCGGAAATATCTGGAAATTTCCCTATGTCGTCGGCAAAAACGGCGGCGGCGCGTTCATACTGATTTATCTTGCGTGCATAATTCTTGTGGGTATTCCGATACTTATCACAGAAATCTACATCGGAAAAAAGAGCCAGCTCAACCCGGTAGGCGCTTTCCGCTTCTTCCAGAAAGGAAAAGTTCCGTTTTCTCCCATAGGATATGCCGGAGTTTTGTGCGGGATCATAATTCTTTCGTATTATTCGGTAATTACAGGCTGGATCTGCCATTATCTCATGCTCAGTTTCCGCGGATTTTCGGGAACCGAAACCGAAATCAGCACGATTTTCGACCATTTGAACGCAACTCCGTGGCTCAATGTCGCATGGCACACTTTTGTCATGGTCACTGTCATGCTGATTCTTATGAAAGGCGTTATGAAAGGTATTGAAAAGGCGAGCAAAATCCTCATGCCAACTCTCGGAATACTTCTTCTCGTTCTTGTCTGCTATTCGCTGACTCTCGACGGAATGAAAGATGCATGGCATTTCCTCACCTACCCCGATTTTTCAAAAGTAACCGGCGGATCGCTGCTTGAAGCTCTCGGAACTTCCTTTTTCACACTTTCGCTCGGAATGGGAGCTATGATAACCTACGGAAGCTACCTCAAAGGCGACGTGAACATCACGAAATCTGCGGTTCAGATTGCTTCTGTAGATACGCTTATCGCTTTTCTGGCAGGGCTTGTAATCTTCCCGATAGTCTTTTCCAACGGGCTTGAACCGAGCGCAGGACCTGGACTCATTTTCAAAACCCTTCCCGTCCTTTTTGCGAAAATGCCGGGCGGTCACATCGTTTCTATTGCCTTTTTCGCTCTTGTCCTTTTTGCCGCGATAACCAGCGCTATTTCTCTTCTCGAAGTCGCGGTTTCGTTTGTTGTAGACGAATACAAGTTCTCAAGAATAAAAGCGATCCTGATAATGGGAACAGTAATCTGGGGACTCGGGATCCTTTCCGCAGTCTCGTCCTGGAATGTCGGCGGAGTTCCTTTTCTCGATATTTTCGACAAAATCTCGTCCTGCTATATGCTTCCGCTCGGCGGTCTCGGCACAGCTCTCGTTTTCGCTTGGGCGATATCAACAGAACAGAAATACGCTGAAATCGGCTCGAAACCGATCAATAAAATACTTCTTTTTGCCGCAAAATATGTAGCGCCGCTGCTTTTGTTGGTAATTTTCCTTAAAGAGATCGGGCTGTTCTAATGAAGAGGTTTTGGATGTCAAAACATACAGAACAAAAGAAAAAAATCTCTGGTTTTCTACTGACATCATTTTTTTTAGCAATCCTTATCATTTCTTGTGACGTATTCAACGACTGCTCGAGCTCAAACTCTTACTCAACGCGATGCAACGGACTTTCTGTCGAGCAGTGCGTTTACAGTGATGGCGGCTACCGTTGGACTGAATATAAAAACTGCATCACCGGATGCCCTTCTGAAATAGGAAACCCGACATGTGTTGCTTCAACCTGCTCATGCTCTGTTCAGTCGCAGTATGTCTGCGAGCGGGGCAACACATACCGCTGCAACGGAAACAATGCAGAAAAATGCACAAGTCTTGACCACTACAACGGCTACATCTGGGAAAACATAAAAAACTGCGAATCGGTCTTTATGGAAAACGATGTGGTCGAAAGCGGCTCATGCAGCTCAACAAGCGAATACTACGAGCCTAAATGCGTTCCCAAAATCAAAAAGGCCTTCCGCGGCAAATGGTTCAGGCTCGATGACAAAACCGACTTTTATCTTGGAACCAACGGCATCACAAGAGGCTCCTACTACAGCACTTTCGTTCCCGATTCCATCACGAAAATAGACGACAATATGCTTGAAATCACAGGCAACGACGAAACTTTCAGACTTATCCGCAACAGTATTACCGATGCAAAGCTCAAACTGAACGTAAAAAAGGCTTTCGGCTACACGAAATCGCCTTCGGGAAGCGGTGTCGGCGGAGTCGATGTCATAATCGAAAACACACAGGATTCTGGCGAAACCTATGAACAACAGTCAGGAAGCGACGGCAGCACGCAGTTTGACGATATCGTTTCAGGCGAATACGATATTTCGGTCGGGAACACGAAAGTTACGCAGAATATCTCCGACTATCTCAATGCCGGCAACTTCTACGTTTCGCCAAACGGCTACATCTACAAAGCCCTGCTTGACACGACAAGCGATGTCTACTACGGCGAAGACCGGGAAAACAGCGATGAAGGAAACCGTTACACAGTTTATCTCCGCATCCACAACCTAGGAAACCGCGATGCCTCTGCCACGACGATTTCACTCAAAACCGATGACAATGCGGTTAAAATCGAAGCGGAAGAGAAGATTTTAGGAACAATCGAACCCGAAAAACACGTTTCCTACAGTTTTTCCCTCGAAACGATCCCTTTCAGCAAGGTTCCGTCGCTGAAAAACGCTGTTTATCACGATGTTGAGCTTCTTGTTTCGCTCAAGGACATAGACGGAGAAATATGGGAAGATGTCGTAACGCTACGTATCTTCAGAAAAGCGGTGCCGGTTTACCTTTATGCAACGATGTCGAACCCGTTCATTCTACTCTCGCCTCACCGCGAAATAATGAGTATGTCAAGCGTTGTCTGGGTCCCCTACCGCCCCGACGCAAAATATAAACTTATCGCGCAGAGCCTTTCCCTCAACACAGAAGGAGTCTATTCAATCGGTGTAGGCTCGTGGGATAAGGATAAATGGAATTCCGACCGCGAGACTTTCACCGATGTTTCCAACTATGAACCTAACAATCAGGAATCTCAGGCGAAAACTGTATATATGAACTCTCAGACAACATCCTATCTGCACAAAAATGATCTTGATTTCTGGATTATAGACATGAGCAAATAATGAACAAAATCAAACACTTATTTTTTATTTTAGTTGTGTTTTCCGTTACTGCGCTTTCGGCAAAAGAAGAAGATAAACCGCAGAACAAATTCAGCGTCAACATCCAGTACAGTCAGACTTCGGGCTTCATTCCGGCGGCCGACATTCTCTGGCACTACACAGATACTGTTTTTTCATCGCTCTACGGCAACTACTACATCTCGGCTGAAAAAAAGAGCCTCGAAAAATACGAGAACAGCAAATATGCCCTTTTTTCAAGGACTTTCGTCATCGGAGCCGATGTTCTCGGGTTTTACGTTGCAAAACAGCCGGCATTTTTCGCATTAAGTTTAGGAGTCGAATACAAACGGCTTAAAAACGAGGAATTCGGTTTTTTCGACCTCAAAGGAAGTTCGGTCACTTTTGAGGATACGACGCTGCTCGACATGATCTTTCCATTCATCAAACTGCGCATCGACAAATATTCTAAAGTGATAAACAACCGCTTTCTCTTCGTTTTCTACCCGACATTCTGCCTTTTCACCGACCAGACGATGCTTTTCAAGCCCATCACGGCCCGCGTTTATCAGACCGATTCGGTAAAATGGCAGGTCCCGGCGATCGAACTTTCCGACGAACTGCTTTTCGATTTCTCGCCTTTCGGCGGGATACTCTTGAGCGGAAGTTTCTCATTCTGGCAGGCAAAATACAAATCGGCCGTTCTCAAGGAAAGATCGGGGAAATACGTTTTCGACAAAGCGGATGTCGAACAGAACTTTCTTGAATACGCCGCAAGCATGTCTTACGTCCTTCCGTTTGAAATCGCAGGCAAGATCCGCCCGAAACTCGGCGCCGGAATCCTCGGTTCGGCCGAATTCAGAAACAACGACGGCACCGAATCTACACACAAAGATATCGGATACCTCATCGTCGCAGGGTTTTACTATTAATCGGTAAAATATTTTCTCCCTCTCCCCTTTTCTTTCGGCAAAACGGAAATAAATAGAAAGGCCGGATTGTTTGTTATGCGTTTTTTTGTGGAGGATGATATGAAAAACTTAATCAAGTTCTTGTTTTTACCGTTATTTTTGCTTTTCTCTTTCGCCGGGATGAGTGCTTCCGACATGCACGGCCTCGAAGACGAACTCATCAAAATCTCGGAAAAAGCGAAAAAAAGCGTCGCTTCGATCAAAGTTGAGATCACCGAGCAGCAGAGAATGAGGGATCCGTTTTTTGACTTCTTTTTCGGAAATCCGATGCAGCCGCGCAGCAGAAAAAGCCAGGCTCAGGGCTCGGGTTTCGTAATCGACGACAAGGAAGGTTTTATCGTCACGAACAACCACGTCGTCCAGAAAGCGGAAAAAATCGAAGTCATGATCGACGGTAAGACATTCACCGCCAAACTTATCGGTACTGACCCGCACACCGATGTCGGCCTCATAAAAATAGAAGAATTCAAAAAAGGAGAGATTCAGGCACTCAAATTCGCCGATTCCGATAAAATAAAAGTCGGCAGTTTTGCAATAGCGATAGGAAACCCGTTCGGCCTTTCTAACAGCGTAACATTCGGAATCGTCTCGGCAAAAGGGAGGAGCGGAATGCGTGTCACCGACTATGAGGACTTCATCCAGACAGATGCGGCGATAAACCCCGGCAACTCGGGTGGACCGCTCCTCAACATCGAAGGCGAAGTTATAGGCATGAACACAGCCATCCTTTCGCAGTCAGGCGGTTATATGGGAATCGGCCTCGCGGTTCCTGCCAATATGGTCAAAGACATCACGCAGCAGCTCAAAAGCGGCAAAAAGATACAGCGTGCGATGATGGGAATCGTCATTCAGGAACTCAACGACGACCTCCGCAGCTACTTTGAGATCGACAAAAGCGTGAACGGTATCCTTGTTTCCAGCGTCGAAGCGAAAAGCCCGGCGGCAAAAGCGGGACTTCAGCAGTATGACCTCATCACGAAGTTTGACGGCAAGGAAGTCGAGAACATTTCACAGTTCAGAACAGCAGTTGCGTTCAGTCCTTACGGCAAAAAGATACCGCTCGAGATCATCCGTAACGGCAAACCGATGAAACTTGAAGTCGTCCTCGACAAAGACTACCAGCTTTCGGAAAGTCCGCAGGAAATCGACCAGAAAGTCATGGATGAAATCGGCATCACACTCACCGACAACAAAGGAAAGATCACCGTTTCCAACGTCGAGCAGGGATCGCTCGCGCAGTCAGCCGGCATCATGCAGGGAGATGTGATCGTCGCAATCAACAAAAGACGTGTCAAAAACGCGGCGGAAGCCAACAAAATCATAAATTCGTCAAAGAAACTTCTCTTCACGATAAACCGCAACGGACGTGATTTCATCGTGGTAATCAACAGATAGATTTAGATTCAAGTATTCGGATTTATTATTCTTCAGAGGTCATTCCGTTGAACTCTTCTTCGTTGATTGTTTTTACTCCGAGTTCTTTCGCTTTTGTCAGTTTGCTTCCGGCATCAGTGCCGACGAGGACGAAATCAGTTTTTTTGCTGACTGAACCGCTTACTTTGCCGCCCAGAGATTTGATTTTTTCGGCAAAAAATTCGCGCGATTGCGACAAAGTGCCTGTAATTACAAAAGTTTTACCTGCAAAAACGGCGTTTTCAGAATTTTCCGACTTTTCGGGATAGATGATTTCGACTTCTTTCAAAAGTTTTTCGACCGTTTCATGGTTCTGCTCATCTGCAAAGAAATCGGAAATCGAATTCGCTACGATATCGCCTATTCCGTCAATCTGCATAAGGACAGCGGGAGTCGCCGCTATAAGTTCTCCGACATTGAATTTTTTTTCAAGTTCACCGGCAATGAATTCGCCTACTCCGTCGATGCCGAGCGAATTTATAAAGTTTCTGAATCTGATTTTTCTCGCCTTTTCTATCGCTTCAAGCAGATTGTTAACACTTTTTACGCCCCACCCTTTTTCACCGTAAAGAAGGAGAGCATAGTCCGAAAGATGGAAAATATCTGTTACCGACTTGAGCCATTCTCTTTCGTGCAGGAATTCAACCTGCTTTTCGCCCAAACCGTCGATATTGAAGCATCCTTTCGAGACAAAATAACTGATGTATGCGACTATCTTTGCCTGACAGTCGATATTCTGGCACTTGTATCCGACTTTGTTCTCGTCCTTTGCGAGTTTTGAACCGCAGACTGGGCAGTTTTCAGGGTGGACAACCTCTTTTTCGCTGCCGTCGCGAAGCGTTTCCACAGGAGCTGTAACTTCGGGAATGACGTCTCCTGCACGGCGCACAAAAACTGTATCACCTATTTTCAAACCTTTTCTTTCGACTTCCTCGATATTGTGCAAAGTTGCGCGTCTGACAACGACTCCCGCAATCTCGACAGGTTCAAGCTCTGCGACCGGCGTGATTATTCCGGTTCTCCCTACCTGCCAGGTTATATCAAGAAGTTTTGTAGTTTTTTCTATTGCCGGAAGTTTATATGCAATCGCCCATTTCGGCGTTTTTGTAAGAAATCCAGCGGCACGCTGCTCGTCAAACCGGTTAAGCTTTACAACCAGTCCGTCAATATCAAACGGAAGAGAAGCTCTTTCAGCTATCGTTTTTTCTATAAGTGCTTCGATTTCCTCGATTTTTCCGATTTTTTCAAAGTGTGGCGTCTTGAAGCCTGAATTTCTTAAAAAAGCGTGAAGATCTTCCTGGGATTTTATATCGACATCGCTTATTCCCGTTATCGCATAAGCAAAAAATTTGAGTTTTCTGCCAGCAGTTATCTTAGGATCGAGCTGTCTCAAAGAGCCTGCAGCAGCGTTTCTCGGATTTGCGAAAGGCTTTTCTCCGAAACTGGACTTCGCTGCGTTGAGCTCTTCAAAACTCGATTTCGGCATATAGACTTCGCCGCGGACTTCAATTTGCTTTATCCCTGCAAACTCAGGAATATCAAGCGGAATCTCCTTGACAGTCGCGACATTTTCGGTGACATCTTCGCCTACAGAACCGTCCCCGCGCGTCGCAGCTTTAACAAATTTTCCATTTTCGTAAAGGATGTTGAGCGCAAGACCGTCTATTTTCTGCTCGACAACATATCCGCCGCCAGGCACAAAATCGAGACGGTTGAAAAATTCTTCGACTTCCGAAACAGAGAAAGCGTCGTCAAGTGACATCATTTTCTCGCTGTGAACAACTTTTGTAAAACCTTCCCTGATTTTTGAGCCGACGCGCATTGTCGGAGAAAAATTCTGCTTTTTATCGGGATTATTCCATTCGAAATCGACAACTTCGCGATAGAGTCTGTCGTATTCCTCATCGCTCATAAACGGCGTATCGTCACGGTAGTAAGCCGTTGCCGCCTTGTTCAGAAGCTCTATAGTTTTCAAATACTCTTCAAACTTCATTTTTACCTGCAATTTCTAAAATTTTGCTCCGGCATCACGAAGAAGAACCTCCATAGCCTCGCGTTCTTTTTTACCTATAAAACTCGATGTCTTAGTTCCGTTTTTAGTCACAGCGTTGACATCAGCCCCTTTTTTTATCAGTTCGCGGACAATATCAACATTTCCCTTTCCCAAAGCGCGCATCAAAGGTGTTATTCCAAGATCATCAGCTGCATTTATATTTGCTCCAGACTGGATAAAAAGCCATGCAGCCCCGCTGTTTTCACTTTCTATCGCCGTCATAAGCGGAGTCATTCCCCCGTAACCTTTTGTATCTATGTTTGCTCCAGACTTTATTATAAGTGATATCATTTCAGGCGTTCCTTTTTCGGCAGCTTTAGCAAGCACAGAAACTCCTCCGACAGAAGCCATGATATCAGTTTTTGAATGCAACAGAACTTGAAAAGTCATATCGTCCCCGGCATTGATTGCATAAAAAATTACCGGAATCTGATATTTTCCGACTTCTAAAGTAGTGTTGGGATTCATTCCTGAATCTATAAAAAGTTTAACAATATCAGACTTTTTTTCTTTTATTGCCTTTACAAAATCTTCTTTAGTGAATTCAAAACCCAAAGCAGCAAGCTGATCTCTCGATTTATATACTGACGGAGCTGTACGCTCACGACTGCCGCACGAAACACAAAAAATAAAAAGAGCAAATAGAACAAAAATACGCTTCATAACGTCCCCTCTCACAAAAACAGCGGGGTATTATACTGGTAATCAGATTTTTTGCACTTTTTTAGAAAGCAGGAATAAACTTGAATATTTACTTTAACTGATTTATCTGGATAATTGTTCCGTTTTTGTCTGGGGGCTTGTTTTGAAGCGGATTTTTCTTAAATATTTTCGTTTTTTACTTGTTTTAATCATTTTTTCGGGATGCGAACACACAAAATACACCGATTCTGCCGACTATATAAAAGAAGTTGAACCGAACGAGGAAACTTTTCAGGCTTTTGAAATTGCCGAAGGAAACGTCTATTCTGCAGAAATTGCAAAACCCAAAGGAAATTCAGCAGATACCGATCTTTTTAAAATCTGGCTTCCGGCAGGCACTCTGATTACTTTTGAATTTGAAAGCAGAGAAAAAAATTTTGAGCCGTACATCGGTCACACCGACAATCTGGGAAACTACTCTTTCGCAATTTTCAAAGTTCCAGGGAAAAGACGGGCAACTTTCGTGACAACTACAGGCGGCTGGCAGTATTTCGAGATCGGCGACAAAAGAAATACCGGCGAAGAGAAAAAAACCGGCGGTTTCAAATACTATTTCAGGGTAATCTCAAGCCATATATGCGACTCTGATGATTACGAAAAGATTGAATTAAATTCAACACTTGAAAGAGTTTTCTCTCCAAATGGAGCACCTGTTGACATCATTGAACCGGTTTTCGAAGGAAGTGCCTACTACCAGATAAATATCGACACAAAAAATATGCTGAGCGACAAGTTTTCGTTTGTCATGAACTGCGGCACCAGAGAAATAGTTGCAGGAAATGACGATGAAGACTACTACAGCAACAAGATTGACCCGCTCATCTATTCAAGGCTTGAGGGAAATTTGCGTCATCTTCTAGTGACGGGCAGAATGCTTCTTGATCTTGACGAAACAAAGGATGAGCCTTTCAACATCTCTTTCACAGAGCAGTCCGATTCATCCGAACTTGAACCTAACGATACCTACAATTACGCAAACATGATTGGTTTGACCAGTATTTCAGGGTATCTTGACAAAGAAAAAAAGAATATTCTGGGAGAAGAAAGCGACGACGAAGACTGGTTCAGACTGGAAGTTGAAAAAGGTGATATCGTTTCTGTAAAAATCGCCCCTGAAAAACCGGAACCTTTCACGGCAACAATCTGGGCTTCCTCTTACAACTTAACAGGAAGCGGACTTATAGCCCTGCGTGCAAGCATACTGAGCGGTCTTGAAACGCACAACATAAACATGATTTCACCTTTCAACGGACAGTTTTACATTGACTTGCTCGGGAAAGATGTTCCATACACTCTGGAAATAAGCAAAGACAATAAACTTGAAACTTTCGATTCTTCGGAAGGAGAACTCGAAACGGAACTTCCCGACTGCGGTTGGAAATTTTTCCGATGGAATTCCGACAAAGAAAGCGATGTCGCGGAAATTACCCTTTCCATTCCGGATAATTCCGCCGGAATATACATTTTTGACAAAGATCTTTTTCCATTCGCAATGCCTGACGCTGCAGAAACTGTAAGATTTTTCTCAAGAAAATACGAAAAGACGGAAACTCTAATTTTTGCTATCTATATTGGCGAATGCGAGCAGAATTCAGGGGAAAAACTAAAATTTTCGATATCTGAATTTAACAATAAGCCTGAAAAATGGACTCACGGAACAGACAAAACCCCTGTAAAAATATCGGCCGGAAAGGCATATTTTGGTTACTTCGACACAGACAGCAATTTTTACGAAAACACTTTTGAATTTACGCCGGAAAAAGACGGCATTGCCTATATTTCGACAAGTCCAGACCGCGAATCGACCTCTTTTGACATAGACACGGTTCTCACTTTGCTGCATGGTAACGCAGTTATAGAGACTTCTGACGATATGATCCCATCCATTCACTTCAACAAATACAGCTCCATAATCCGCAAGGTAAAAGCCGGAGTGACCTATACGATAAAAGTTTCACCGTTTATGAGTGAAAGTTCTAATATCTCCGCAATGAATATCAAAGGTTCTTATATTCTTGACTTATATTTAAAGTGATATATGTTCGCGCAACATTGTTTTTTTACTTTTTCAGGAGGAATTATGAAAAAATTAGCGCTTTTCTTGTTGGCAGTGCTGATGTTTGCAGGCTGCGGCGAAAAATCGAAATCTCTTCAGGATCAGGTAGACTCGTTTATTCAGAGTTATCTCTATGCCGTCCGCGACGCTTCCGACGGAAAGAAAGGAACATTACAGGAGATTTACGACAACTGGCTTTCAACCGAAATGAAAAAAGTCGTAACTTTCGATGATTTCAAAGATTATGCTACGACAACCTATAAAGGCAAAATCGGTGCCGAAATCAGAACTTCACGCGCAAATATCGTTATTGATGCAGAAACCAAGGCTTTCATCGAAGCGACCGGCCAGACAGCCAACATGGGACGTATGGCAGGCGTTATGAATGAAGATGCATCTCTTATCTTCACAGTCAGAATCGTCCAGGAAGGCGAAGCTTTCAAAGTCGAACTTCAGACACTTATGGCTGAAATCACCGAGCGCAATGCCGAGCAGGCAAGACTCGCAAACCTTCTTAAGAACTACAAAGGACTCATCAAAATAGACGACATAACCGGCAAAAAAGTTCCCGGACGTCCCGGACTGGCCGAACTTACCGGAACAATCCTCAACGGCAGCAGCGATCTTGACATGATCAGAGTAGGCATCAGAGTTCGTTTCAAAGACAAAAACGGCGACGTTATCTATGCCGAGAACTTCCTTCCTGTTACCGACATGAGATACGAAGGTCTCAGAACTTCACTTCTTCCGAATTCTGTAAAAGTTTTCAAGACTGTCGTAAAAGACATTCCCGAAGAATGGGATCCGGATCAGCCGCTTTCATTCAACTTCTACCTCATCGACGGCGTTCATATCACTCCTGACGAACTCGTTGCGGAAAATAAGGAAAGAGACAGACTTAAAAAGCTCATCGAAGACACCAAAAAGGCCGACGAAGAAGCAAGAAAACAGCTTAAAGAGATCTGGGAAAGAGAAAAAGCTCTCAAAGAAAAAATCAAAGAACTCCAGAATCAGGGCGAATAGTTAAAAAAAACGGAGACTTTTTGTGAAAATGAATTTTTTTCTTGACTTCAGACATTTTTTTGGCTATAAAGCCGCCGTTTTAATTGTTCTCTCACTTTTGAGTTTTGGGATTTTTGCAAAAGATCTGAATCTTGCCTATCTCCCGGCACAAGCCACAAAGACAGGTGACAACAAGTATCAGCTCATGAAAGATTTTGATACTTCAGTCAAACAGGTTCAGGCGCTTTTCGTAGGCGATAGTTCGGTAAAAGACGAATTGATGACCAACGAAGAAAACTATCGGGTTCATGTTTTCTACAACCTGAAAAAATCGGCGCCTTGGCACAAAATTTATGTCATCGCATGGGATGACAAGGTCTTCGCAAGAATCTTCAAATAAAGCATGAGGTTCCCGGATCGTCCAATGGCAGGACTACGGATTCTGGCTCCGTCAATCAAGGTTCGAATCCTTGTTCGGGATCCACTTATTCATGCAATGACCCCTTCGTCTAGCGGTTAGGACGGCGGCCTCTCACGCCGCTAACAGCGGTTCGAATCCGCTAGGGGTCGCCAGAGAATCGAGAGGCTTCCATTTTTACTTCCCCACAATTTAGAAAATTCAAGTTAATTTTAAGGCTTGAATTTTTTCTTTTACCGGACAAAAAAATCCGTGCAGCACGCAAATCACGCACCGCACGGATAAAAATTCATTTTATATTAGCACTTAATTATTTTTTGCTTCGTACTCATCTATCTTTTTGCAAAGTTCTTCGCAGTATTTTTTGGTTTTCATCTTATAATCTTCACTCAAAAGTTCATCATTGTTGTGTTGGTAAGTATTTCTTGCCTCTGTTAAATGATTTGCTTTTTTTACAAAATCATCCTTACCTCCAAATACATCTTTTAAACCAAGTTTTTCATATTCAAATTCATAAAGAAGAAACAGTCCTCTTGTCAATATTGCCTCAAGAATGGAAATTTCAGATTCATATTTTATTACACCGTACTTTTTTTTATTCTCCATCCTCCTTTTTGTTCCTTCAGCCTGAAACAAATTATTGGAAAGAAAATACTGTTTTTTCGTATATTCCTTTTTTTCATAAGGATAAGGATCAACCGGATTGTCTGTATGAAAGAAATGTTCTTCCAAAACTTTCATAAGTTCTTCAGGATTGGACAAAAAATAATATTGCATTATAGCTTTTTCCCAATCAGGTTTGTATTCGTCTGCCAGTTTTGATTTAAGGATTTTCCTAAGTTTTGTTTCGGCCTTATGCCACAATGGATAGAAACAGTCATTCATTTCCTGCGTTTTCATATATATTTCCTGCATTTTCATATATTCTTCCAACTCTTTGGAAAAAACAGAAACCCCGTCTTCCGTATCAATTATGACACCGTAATTATACAAAGTCCGGATATCAGCTTTGGTACAATCATCCATCGGCCCGAACATAATCTGATAGAGTTTGTTTTTAAGCCCCTGATCTTCCAGCAAATCAAGCATATGTTCATATTCGTCATATAAACCCTTCATTTGCTCATAAAATATTGTGTTAACATCCACATTTTTGCCATTATCTTTCGCTTCTTTATAAGCTTTAAGAATAAGATCCGACCAATACGGCTGGCCTCCGGCAATCGATTTTAAGGTTTCCTTTTCTTCTTCGTTTAATACAACACCCGATGTTTCATTACATTTGTAATACTCTTCCATTTCTTCATCAGAGAAACATTTAACAAAAATCGGATCTCCTAAAATGTTATAAAAAGGAGATGTTTCTTCCCCTGATTTTTTGCTGCATTTACGTTCCAGCTCCACAACCTGTCTTCTTGAAACAAACACAAAAGCTATGTGAGTTTTAGGATCTGATGCCAACTCTCTCAAAACAGCAAAACCTGACGGAAATTTTGAGAACAATTCAGCACAATTGTCGAACTCGTCAATAATGCAGACAACCTGTTTCCCCGAATCTTTTACACTTTCGAAAAAAAATTGCAGTGTGTCAGGTCCGTCCTCCTCAATATTTTCTCTTTTGAAATCTTCGAAATACTCTTTCAAATCGTCAGTAACATCTTTATGTTTTTTGATTACCTTATAAACTTTTTCAGCCATACATTTAAAGAATTGATAAGCTGAAGCAACCGTGTTGGCAGATATTCGCGCTATAACAATATTTTTTTCATAATACTCATCGGATTTTGCCTCGAGAACATTATAAACCATGGAAGATTTTCCCATCCTCTGCAAGCCTACCACATTTACAGAACCGCAATTATCGTAATTAACAGTCCGGTCCAGCAATCTCTTTTCAAGCTCTTTCCTGTGGATATATGCATCGCCAGTCATTATATTTCCGATTTCCGCCAATCTGTTTTGCATCTTTCCCCCTATTTATAGTCTCTTACCCATTCTCTGAAAAAAGGTATCTTTATCGCGTATTTATTGTCAGGTTTCTTCTGCACCACATCCCTGTCGATAAGTTTTTCCAAAGCCTTTTCCTCGGAATCAGTTAAATTCAAACTTTCTTTTCTTACCTCTTCCGCTTCGGATTTCGCCATTTTCTCAATGACACTCCAGGATTCCGTTTCACTCGAAGCGACCAGATTGTCAAAAAAGTCTATTCCTGACTCGGCAAGCATTTGATTTTTCACATTTTCGGCAAATGCCAAAGTTATCTGTTTTGCCCTTTCCATATTTAAGTAATTGACCAATTTATGGCAGTATCTTTGAATAAAATAAGGCTGTCCGTTAAACCAAGCCTCAATTTCCTTTTCTGCTCCGTCGACATATCTGCTTTTTCCGTTACTTAAAAGTATCGGCTTGACTATAAGATCTATCGCATATTTTTTTTCGAGATACGAAACTCGTATTAAATCAGTCACCTGAAACTGATTCGGATATTCACGGATAAATTCAGGCATGTTGACCTGACCGATAAGAGCCGACTTGAAAAAATTCTTTTCCACCATAGCCTTCCATTTATCCATAAAATTATTGATAGAATCACCCTGTTTTTCAAATTCATATATGCGTGTAAATTCGTCGATCATAAGCAACAGTTCCTTGTTTTCCGGCTCGCAGACACCCTCTATCACTTCATGAATAAAATCCTCAAAATCCAAAAAATCCGAAATCGTCCGATTTTTCAAGGCCTCGACTATTTTTTTATCGCACTGGTTCTGCCTGAGAGTGTGACATAAATTTTTCTGTATACATTTATAGAGATATTGTTCGTTCGCAACATCCGAAAGCAATGTAAAATCAACAACAATAAACTTGTCAACAAGCCTCCGTTTCAAATGCTCGAATATTGATGATTTTCCTGAACGTTTCTGACCATAAATAACAATGCAGCGTGTTCTGTCGTCTTTTAGCGAGAGTTCAAGCCTTTTTATCAATTCATCTCTGCCAAAAAGCATATCGTCCTTTTCAACCGGATTGCCTGTGATATATGGATTATTGATTTCTTCAAAATCAGCAGAATCAATTGTCACCTGTTTCAATAGTTCGACAAAACCGCCTTTATACGAAACTTTTATCTTTATGCCTAATGCCTCTTTTCCTTTCGCATTAAATTTCACCAATTCCGATACGGAAGCGCCGCCTTTCAGATTTTTTTCAGAAAGATCCTTCTGAAAAATCATTTCTCCAGCCGTATTTTCAATAAAAAGTTTCATTTCCTTGGCAGGGGCCCTGTTTTCCGCATTAGTTATTTTTACAGATAGAATTGCATTACCCGATTCATCCGGAATAAGTTTGTCTACAGGAAGATCTATGGTAAGCTTTGTCGCCATCTCATCCCGTACACGATCAACAAGTTTTTCTAAATTATCTATTGTTGCAGAAAAAACCTCTTCAAGGTAATTTTCAAAAAACATGGTTGTGAAATTATCTTTTTTTACATTTGCCTCGACCCCTTTCAGCTCGCTTAAAACCTGAGATACTATTGCTTTGCGGTTGTCAAAATCATCATACTTGTAAAATTCATCCATTCTGGAAACACAATCAAGATATCTCCCGATAAATTCTTTGTCAGATTCAAAAGTGAGAACAGAGTCTTTCACTTCATTGGCTGCATTTTTTAAATCTTCTTTAAAATCGATATTTTTTTTGACAGTGTCAAGCCAGCACTTGAATTTTCGTTCAGCATCATTAAACCACTCATCAATATATACATAAAGCACATAGCCCATATCTTCTGATTTGCAATACTCTCTGCATGCCGGACTATACTTGATTACCTGAACCACATCATTGCTATACAAATCTTTTTCGTATGACTTTCTGGCATCAATATAAGATTTTATTGACTGCAACATAAAATCGCGCGGAACATTTTTCGGCAAGCCGAAATAGGCTTGTATGGCCTGATTTTCCACTGAATTATTTTTAATCATAACTGAAGTTTTAATTGCACTCAGACAAAAACTACACCCCATATCGTATTTATTTCCTGCAAAACAGTTTATTCCTTCATCCAGCAGGCCTTGTGAAAGATATCCATAATACTCTTCCGTCTTGCCGTAAAGATGTTTTGTTATATAAGCGCATGAAAGATAGTTGTTGCAGGAATTTTGCAATGTTTCAACACTCTCTCTATATTCAGTAATTTTTGAGAAATATTTAAGATTATACTTATCTACTTGAGTTTTTGGCAAAACACTGTCTATAAATTTATCATTATCCAAATCATAAATACACTTATTATCAGCGCTATATTTGTTACTTTCAGCCAAATCAATTTTATCCATCAGGAAAGAATATATCTTGTTAGAAAGGATATTCCTCTTCATCTCAAACCTGGCTTCTCTATATTCCGACATGGCAATATAAGAGTCTACCACCTGTTTTGCATACCCGGCCTTCCAGCATCCTGATTTCAAAGCCTTGCTCGCAGTCTCTATTGATTTTCCAAAATCGCCGAGTCGATATTCACAGTCGGCCAGTCTTAGAAGCAGGATTCCGATTTCCTTTTTGGAATCAGATTTTTTTTCAGATAATTCTTCAAGACAAATAAGGAGGGTTTCCCTCAATTTTGCTATATCATCTGTTTGGGAATAGAGGACGACTGCCTTCTCCAAAAATTCGGTCTGCTTCCCATACAATTCAATATATTTTTCCAACTTCTTAATTGCTTGTAATTTGCTTTCTGTTTGAGATATAAAATCTATATAGTCGCAGACAGCTAACGCCCGGACACCTTCTTCTTTTTCTATTGAATTCAGAAAACATGCTTTTGCCGCTCCAAAATCCTTGAAAACCAACCAGTTTTTTAAAGCGTTATCATATTCTGAGTTTTCACGCGGCAAGGGTTTTGAAGAATATTTATAATACTCGACAAATTTTTTGGCATTTTCCAAACATTTCACATCAACATACACATTAGGATCGTTAATTACTCCATGAACATATTTATTCCGATAAGATTGAATTAAATTAGATGCCTTATCAAATTTGCCTGCATAAATCGGTTTTATGATTTTTCTTACCTGTTCAAAGAATCTTTTTTTCTTCTCTGATTCGGAACTTTCGTTATCTGATTCTCCGGAAGAACCTAAATGTAAAATGTGCCATACAATCCATCCTATAACAACTCCAAAAATCCCAAGTACGACTGTAACAATAGCTCCCAGAACAAAACCGACCATAATATCTTCAGCCATCCAAGACAATATAAATACGAGAATACCCAGAACAACACCTGGAGCTGCACCACCAATTATATAACCTTTTCTAGATTCCCTATTCCCGTTTTTCGACATTTACACCTCTTTAAAATCAGTTCAACGCACAAAACTATAAAAAAATAGAGTGTTTTAGCAAATAAAAAAATCCGTGCAGCACGCATATCGCGCACCGCACGGAATCTTAAAAGGAATCAAATAGTTAAACTATTTCTCTTTAAGGAAAGCGTATTCGTATGATGTCGGAGAAACAAGGCTTTCCTTGATCGCGCGCTGGCTTGTCCATCTGAGAAGGTTGACGCTGCTGCCAGCCTTGTCGTTGGTTCCGCTGCCTCTTGCGCCGCCGAAGGGCTGCTGGCCGACAACTGCACCGGTCGGTTTGTCGTTGATGCAGAAGT
>Ga0310696_10001215_pt1 | contig 37842 bp, 34 predicted proteins | sample AusTroGonzalo_MG_4_FD_203885 | JGI IMG/M metagenome (GOLD analysis project Ga0310696, IMG submission 203885) | Bovine rumen microbial communities from tropical cattle in Woodstock, Queensland, Australia - Gonzalo_02 (v2) (version 2) | ecosystem: Host-associated > Mammals > Digestive system >... | reverse complement strand
GTTTCCAAAAACCTGCATAAGGGTTATTTTCTGTCATAAAATTCTCCTTATAAGAACTTAAAATTCTTAATATTTACACTTTAATTATATCATATTAAATTATTACTAATTAAATTATTACTAAGTCCCCCCTTGCTTTAGAGGACAAAAATTTAATAAAAGGTATGGACCGGAAAATATCTTAAAAAAGAACTGCTGTAAATATGCTAGAATATTACAACAGAGGTGAAACTATGAAAAAATTATTATTTATTATGCCTTTACTATTTCTTATTTGCGCCTGTACAAAACCGGAATCTTCCTGTAAAATCGGCGAATATGACTGCTGGGACATTATACAAGACCTTAAAGAAACAAAGCCAATACTCCTTGATATAAAATATGAAGAATATGCAAAACTTCCCGCTTCCCAAAGAGAAGAAAAAAGAAAAGAATCTCGTGAAAAAAGAATTTTTTCCAATCCGGCATTAGAAGCAAAAGGTTTATCAATTGTTAACCAATATGATGTGCAGATTTTACCGCAACAGCAGATATTAACAGCAAAAGATTTATCAGTTGTTAACCAAGATAATGGCCTTTGGAATGGCGATAATTCTATACATTATACTCTTTCTAACGGCATAAATATCATTATAGACAATAGTAAAAAGCCGTATGCTATTGTTAAATTCCCGCTCGAACTAAAACCACAAAGAGTGTTTGGACATGTTGATAAATACACTTATCAAAAAGTTGTCACCTATGACAAAGAGGGTAATATATTGAGCGTAGATAATATCAAACGCCGCTATATTGAAAATAATGGGACTTGGTAACCCCCCTTGCGCTATAGGGCAGAAATTTAATACAATAAGATATGGGTTTTCCTATAATAATCTCAGCACCATCAGGCTGTGGAAAAACAACTATCGTTGCTGAATTGTTAAAGCAAAATAAAGATATAAAACGCGTTATCACCGCCACAACGCGCGCTCCGCGTAAAGGCGAAAAAGATGGCCGCGATTATATTTTTTGGTCTTTAAGGAAGTTTCAAAACGCCATAAAACAAAATAAAATGGTGGAGTGGGCCAAAGTCCATGTAAACTATTACGGCGTGCCAAAAAGTTCTTTGGACACTTTACTGAAAAAAGGGCTTTGCCCCATTTTAGTAATTGACGTCCAAGGCGCAAAAACAATAAAAAAATTATACAAACAAAGCGTTTCCATTTTTATTGCGCCGCCAAGTTTAAAAGAACTTAAAAAAAGAATTTTAGCCAGAAACGACGGCACACAAGATATTGAAGTTCGTTTAAAGACTGCTGAAAAGGAAATGAAACAAATAAAATATTATGATTACCTTGTAATCAATGATAAATTTGAAGAAGCCTTAAAGCAATGCAATGCAATTATTACGGCCGAAAAGTTAAAGGTAAACAGGAGATAATAAAAATGGCAACACAAGATAATGATTTTGAAAGCAAACTCGTTGACTATAGCGGCGATAAATATAGTATGGTAGTTCTTGCTTCTATGTGGACAAAAGTCCTCAAAAGAAAACAGGAATATAAAAATATGGCTGATGCCACTATCATCAAAATCGCTCTTGATGATATTTTAAGCGGAAAAGTAACCAAAGAAATGGTTATCAAAGGTTCCAGCCAAGCGCTTGCCCAACAAAAGAAAGAAGAAGAAGAAGCCAGAAAAGAAGCCGAGCGCAAAGCAAAAGAACCCCTTAAATTATAATGAGTAAGGAAACAGAAACCCTTGCAAGAGATTTAAGAAAATTCCTCTCTAATATCGATGAGGAAGATTTTATATTAAAAGCAGCCCCTAAGAAAAAGGCGGCTGCTTTTGCTTCTGTTTCCCAAAAAGATACCACACAAAATATCCAAAAACCTGCGAAAAATAAAACTGCTCCTGCAACAAAAGAACAGGAACTTGAAGATTTGGCAAAAAAGATTTGCAATTGCAAAAGTTGCCCGCTTGGTCAAACGCGCATTAAGGCCGTTCCCGGCGAAGGCAATATAAATGCAAGAATTATGTTTATCGGAGAAGGCCCAGGCTTTGATGAAGACCGCCAAGGCCGCCCGTTCGTAGGCAGGGCAGGGCAACTTTTAGATAAAATTATTGCCGCAATGGGCTTTAAAAGGGAAGAAGTTTTTATTGCTAATATGGTCAAATGCCACCCTATGATAGACCCATCTAACCCCGACAAACACGGCAATGACAGGCCACCAACTATGGATGAAATTGCCCGTTGCCGCAAATTTGTGGAAAAACAAATATCTCTTGTTAATCCCGATTATATCATTGCTTTAGGCGGTGTCGCTACAAAAAGTTTAATTGACCAAAATGCCCCGCTTTCAACCCTGCGCGGTAAATTATTTGATTTAAAATTAGATTATTATCCCCCTGACAAACCAATTAAAATACTTGCCACTTATCACCCGGCCGCACTGCTTAGAAACCCCGGCTGGAAAAAAGACGCCTGGCAAAATCTTAAAGTTTTGCTAAAAGATATGGGCGCAAAATTCCCCACAGCAAAAGAGGAATAAAAAATGAATATTTCCGTTTGCCTGCCAATATCTTTAAATAAAGATTTTGATTATGTTTTGCCCCAAAATTTAGAGCAAAAAGCAGTATTTGGCGCTCGCATAAAAGTACCTTTTGGCAAAAGCGTGCAAGAGGGTTTTATAACCTCTTTAAATACCACCCCCAAATTACCTAAGAATGTAAAGTTAAAAGAAGTTATTGAAATTGTTAATTCCCAAGTTTACTATGGTCCGGAACTAAAAGAACTGGCCGATTTTATTGTGCAAAATTATGCAAACACCCTTGGTCAAACTTTAAATGTTCTTTTGCCGTCAATGATAAATGATAAACTTTTGGCAAAATATTCTGCCGAAAAAGATTTTAATTTGCCGCTTTTTTATGAACCGGGCCCCAAAACCCAAGACCAAATTAACGCTATAAAAACAGCGGAAGAAAACCCTTTTACTTTATTTTGGGGGCCGGCTTTCAGCGGTAAAACTCAGGCGGCTTTAACTTTAGCGCATAAAACTTTAAGTGAAGGTAAGCAAGTCCTTTTACTCGTGCCCGATATTATCAGCAGCGCAGAACTTATTAAAAATGTTCAGGAAAAATTCGGCGAACAAAACATTTATCTTTGGCATAGCAAAGTGCCTTTAAGTAAACGTAAACAAAGCCTTGCCGATATTCTAAGCGGCAAACCCTGCTTTGTTATAGGCACGCGTTCTGCCTGTCTCTTGCCGTTTAAAAATTTGGCTTTAAGCATTATTTATAAAGAAGAAGATAAAGGCCTTAAGCAGGAAGATTCACAACCTTACTATCACGCAAGAGAGGTCCTTTTAAAACGCTCCGAACTTATAAAAAGCAAAGTGCTTTTGCTTTCTTCAACACCAAGTCTTGAAACTCTTTTTAAACTTGAAAATAAGCAAATTGCCGCCTATCATTTTAAAGAACCTTTGCCCAAATACAATAACCCGATTTTTCTTATTCACAGCCAAAATAAAGGGCAAAAATCAAAATATCTTTGCGACGGCCTTATTGAAGAAATAAGAAAAAATTATTTAAACGGCAAACAAACTTTACTGATTATGAACCGCCTCGGTTATAGCGGGGCTGTAAGTTGTTTAAATTGTAAAACGCTTTTGAAATGCAAAAAATGCGGCGCACTTTTGGCTATGCAAAATGATAAAAACGGCGAATTTTTACTTTGTCCGAAATGTAAAAATAAGGAATCTTTAGACCAAAAATGCCCTAAATGTTCAAATGAAATTTTCAGGCCTGTCGGCGCAGGCACGCAGGCCGTTCAAAAAGATTTAGAAAAACTATTCCCCTCAGCAAGAATATACCGCTTGGATTCCCAAACCCTAAAAAATAAAAATGACCAAGGCTTTTTTGTGCAGGAAGCCCTTTACACAAAACAGGCTGATATTGTTCTTGGAACACCGATTTTACTTAACAGCGCACTTGAGGCAAAAGATATAACCCTTGGTGCAATTTTAGACGGCGATAGCCAGTTAACTTCGCCTGATTTTAGGGCAAATGAACACTTTGCGCAGATACTTTTTAATTTTATGGGGCGGCTTAAAAGAAATAAAGATTCAAAACTTTTTATTCAACTTAAAGGCAAAGACCTTTTTGATTTTTCACTCTTGCAAGGCAATGATTACTTGCGTTTTGCCAAACAGGAACTTGAGTTTAGAAAAGAGTTTTTTTACCCCCCATACACAAAACTTGTAAAACTTTTAATTATTGCTAGAACTAAAAAAGATTTGGATAACTACACTAAAATTATAAAAGATTCCATTGAAAGCGCTTGGAGCAATTTTATGCAGGTGCAAGGCCCGCTTCGCTCTGGCCGCCAGCAGGATAATTCTTTTGAACAATATTTACTCATCAAAACCAAAGATGAATCAATGCTGAAAGGTTTCTTAAAAACTCTAAATGAAAATAAAATTTTCAAAAAAATAGTTTTTAAGATTATTGCCGACCCGTATAATTTTATGTAGTTTTTATCTGGCAGGCTGATACTTTTTTTGTTAGAATATATAAAAGGAGATTTTTATATGCAACCTATTGATATTATTACAAGGGGTATTGTGGACCTTGTAAGTAAAGAAGAATTAGAAAAAAAACTTGCAAGCGGAAAAAAACTGCGCATTAAACTTGGCGCAGACCCGACAAGTGCAGATTTACACCTCGGACACAGCGTTGTTTTAACTAAACTGCGCGCATTTCAAGATTTAGGCCACACAGCAGTTTTAGTTATCGGCGATTTTACAGCCGGCGTCGGCGATCCTTCCGGCAGAGATACAACCCGCCCCGTATTGCCAAGAGAAACAATTTTACAAAATGCCAAAACTTATACGGACCAGGCTTTCAAAATCTTAGATCCCCAAAAAACAGAAGTCTGTTTTAACAGCACTTGGCTTGATAAATTTATTACGACAAAAGAAATCCTTGGCACACTTGCAAGGGTAACCGTTTCCCAAGTTTTGGAAAGAGATGATTTTAAAAAGCGTATGAAAGCAGGCAGCCCGATTAGTTTGCTTGAAGTTTTATACAGCCTTTTCCAAGGACAAGACAGTGTCGCTTTAAAAGCCGATGTAGAACTTGGCGGAACTGACCAAATTTTTAATCTCCTTGTCGGCAGACAACTGCAAAAAAATAACGGGCAAGAACCGCAAATTGCAATAACTTTGCCTTTGCTCGTTGGAACTGACGGCGTAAAAAAGATGTCAAAATCTTACGGAAACTATATCGGCTTAAATGATACTCCGCAAGATATGTTTGGCAAAGTTATGTCTATTTCAGATGAGTTAATGCTTCAATATTATGAACTTTTAACTCTTGAAAATCTTGAAGAAGTCCGCAAAAAACATCCTATGCAGGCAAAAAAAGATTTGGCTTGTATTTTAGTTGAGCGCTTTCATAATAAAGAAGAAGCCCAAAAAGCCCTTGCCAATTTTGAGCAAGTATTTTCCAAAAAGGAACTTCCGCAAGATATGCCCGAAGTTAAAATAGAAGAAGGCCTCACTTACAGCGCAATTTTAATAAAAGCAAACATCGTTAAAAGCAAAAATGAAGCAAGACGTTTAATTGACCAAGGCGCTTTGAAACTTGACGGGAATAAAATTCCGCAAGACAGCCCTGCCCAAAAAGGCGTTTTGCAAGCAGGTAAAAGACATTTTATAAAACTTGTTTAATGAAAATAAAAATAGCGGTAATAATTTTAATTCTGGCTTTAATAATTATACCCTTTGGCATACATCAACATTATTATTCCAAAGGGGATTTTGTGCGTATAGAAATACCTCAAGGCGCAACAGCCGGACAAATTGCTGATATTTTAAAAGAAAACAAAATTATTAAAAGTCCTTTTTGGTTCAAAGTTTGCACTAAATTTTCAGGGGCGGCAAAACTTTTAAGAAGCGGAACTTTTCTATTGCATAAAAACATGTCTTCCGAAGAAGCCATCTGGCGTTTAACTAGCGATACGGGTGTTGAACTTCTAAAAATAGTTATTCCGGAAGGCTGGCGTACCGAAGAAATAGCACGCGAATTGGCCAAACAGGAAATTATTAAAGATGAAAATCTTTTTATACATCTTGCAAAAGCCCAAAATTTAGAAGGAAGGCTTTTTCCTTCCACTTATTTGCTGGCAAAAAATATGCCGATAGAGGCTGTTTTAAAAATAATGCAAGAAGAGTTTAAAAAAAATATTTCCCCTTTAATACAAGCAGCCCAAACGGATTTAACAGAGGACCAAATTTTAACTTTTGCCTCTATTGTTGAAAGAGAAGCGACTTACGACGAAGAAAGACCTAAAATTGCCGCAGTATATTTAAACCGATATAAAATCGGTAAAAGACTTGAAGCCGACCCGACAGTGCAATATGCCCTTGGTTATATTCCGGAAGAAAACCGCTTTTGGAAAGCCCGCTTAAGCAAAAAAGATTTAAGATTAGATAATCCTTATAATACTTACCGCTACAATGGTTTACCGCCGGGCCCAATAGCAAACCCGGGCTTAAAATCAGTACAGGCAACTTTAAACCCCATGCAAGATTTTACGGCGCTTTATTTCGTTGCCGATAATACCGGTCATCACGTTTTTTCTGATACCTATCACCAGCATGTAAATGCTATAAAAGAAATTCGTTCTAAATAATTATTCTTGGGCAAGAGCCTCAATTTCGCCGGCGCATAAATCGGCCGCTTCAAGAGGACTGGGCAAGGGCACTTTCTTTAAATTATGTTTTAAAACATCTAATCTTTTGTGATTTTTCAATAGAGAAAATAAGGCTTCTTCAAGTTTTATATCCAAATCTTTATCCTGCTTAACCAAAAGAGCGCAATCTGCATCTGCAAGTATTTTGGCATTATAATATTGGTGATTATCGGCCGCTGTCGGTAAAGGCACAAATATTGCAGGTTTTCTAAGTGCGACAATTTCTGCCAAGGAACTGGCCCCGCTTCTTGCAATAATTATTTGTGCGGTTTTCATTAAAGAATAAATATCGTGGGCATATTCTACCAGTTCTATTTGAGGAGCATCTTTATAAATATCTTTTACCATAGCATAATCTCTTTGTCCGCTGATATGTATAAATTGTATGCGTGGGCTTTGTTTAGTTAATTTCAAAGCCATTTTGGCAGCCGCCAAATTTAAACTGCGCGCGCCTTGGCTACCGCCGAAAATTAAAATATTTATACCGAAATTAGTCGCCATCTGCCAATAGTTATCTTCAGCCTTGCTGGCGCCTTTGGCAAATTCTTCCCTAATAGGCGTGCCTACTAAAACAGATTTTTTTATTTTTTTATCTAAAGGCAGACCGAGAAGTATTTTATCAACAAAAAATCTGCTTATTTTATTTGCAAAACCCAAACGGGAGTTAGAATCGTGCACGGCAGTTTTAACCCCCATAAAATGAGCACAAAAAATTAAAGGAAAAGAGATATATCCCCCCATCCCAACGCAAGCAACAGGTTTATAACTTTTTATAAGTTCTCTGATATATAAAGAACTTTTAATAAATTTTTTAATAAAAGCAAAAATTTTAAACGGATTTAGAGAACGCGGCATAGCCTGGAAATCAATTTCATGATAAAAAATTTCTTTTTCTTCAAGTATTTTTGCCGCACTCTGATTGCCTTTTTTTATAATAAAAACAACATCATGCCCTCTTTCTATAAGTTTTAAACCAAGCGCATAACCCGGGTAAAAATGGCCGCCTGTGCCGCCTGCTGCTATCATATAAACTTTTTCCATATTATTTTATCCTCGGATATAAAACTTCTCTTTTATTTTTCTGTCTTGCAATATTCATTAAGATACCCATCATTGCCAAAGTTACAATTACCGAAGAACCTCCGTAAGAAAAGAAAGGCAAAGGTAAACCTTTTGTGGGTAAAAGACCGCAGGCAACACTCATATTAGTAAAGGCCTGAACACATAAGCAAAGCGTTATACCTGTTGCTAAATAAGAGTGAAATTTATTTTCCGTTGATCTGGCAATAGTTAAACCTCTTGCCAGCAATACAACAAAAAGAGCAATTAAAGCAAAAGCACCGAACATGCCGACTTCTTCGCAAAATACGGCAAAAATAAAATCTGTATGGGCTGCCGGCAAAAACTCAAGTTTTAATTCGGAAGCACCAAGCCCTTTGCCAAACCAACCGCCTGAACCGATAGCATATAAAGAGTGCGAAAGTTGATAACCGACATCGCCGATAGTTTCTTCCGGTGTAAGAAAGGTTAAAATTCTTTTCATTCTATACGGCTGAATTATGCACTCTATAACTATTATCGGTAAAGCAATTAAAAAAGTATAAAAAATATATTTAAATTTTGTCCCTGCGATAGAAAAAAGAATAACAGATATAGCAAACATTAAAGCAGGAATACCCAAATCTTTACCTTTTACAACCAAACCGATAGTAATAAGCGTATATATAATCGGTATTGTTAAAACACGCACATTTTTTGCGATATCCTGTTTTTTGCTTAAAGAATAGGAAAGATAAATTATTAAAACAAGTTTTGCAATTTCAGAAGGTTGAAGTTTGAAAAAGCCAAAATTTATCCATCTATGTACGTGGGCGGCTTCAGCACTGAACAAAGCCCAAATCAGAAGCCCCCAAGTTATAAATAATAAGATATTAGGCTTTATTAACTGCTGCAAACGCAAATAATACCTTGCTAAAAAAAACATAATAAAAAGACCCATTACATCATAAATGATTTGTTTTTTAAAGTAACCTATGGTATCAAAAGCACTGGAAGAATAAGTAAAAACCAAACCAAAGACTATTAAAATAGCAGTAACAATTAACAGCGTTTTATCTAGAGGAGCATAATCGCTTTGTTTAGATGTTTTATCTTTTCCGGTTTTTGAAGAGTCTTTTTCAATATAAATTGTTTTCATCTTATCTTTAAAGAAGCCAAAGCAAGCAACATTAAAACAATGCCAACTATCCAAAAGCGGACAATAACTTTTGGCTCGGCTACTCCCTTTAACTCAAAATGATGGTGCAAAGGTGCCATTTTAAAAAGTCTTTTTCCTTTTGTCGCTCTAAAATAACCCATCTGCATAATAACGGAAAGTGTTTCCATAACAAAAATGCCGCCAACCACAGGCAAAACAAGTTCCTGCTTGACGCAAATTGCCGCTGTGGCTAAAACGCCTCCCAAAAACAGAGAACTTGTATCCCCCATAAAAACTTGGGCAGGATAAGCGTTATACCATAAAAAGCCTAAGCAAGCACCGACTAAAGCACCCATAAAAATAGCAATTTCGCCTGCTCCGGGCACATAAATTATTCTTAAGTAATCTGCAAAACCTATATTACCTGCCAAATAAGCAAAAATAGCATAAGCACAAGCGCAAAAAACCATACTGCCCGCAGCAAGGCCGTCAAGGCCGTCTGTTAAATTAGTCGCATTTGAAGAACCTATTATCATAAGCATTGCGAAAATAAAATAAAACACACCGATATTTATTATCATTTTACTGCTTAAATAGGGGATACTTAAAGAAGTGGTGTAAACATCACTGGGCGGATAAGCCCCCAAATAACCAACTACCACCAAAGCCGTTACTAATTGAAAAGTTAATTTTAACCAAGAAGGCGCACCTGCCGGATTTTTTTTGACTAACTTCATATAATCGTCTAATATCCCAATAAAAGAAAGCATTATTGAAACAAAAATCAGCAACCAAATAAAGCGGTTATCAAAACGCGCCCATAATAAAACGGAACTAAGCAAACTGATAATAATTATAATACCGCCCATTGTCGGCGTGCCACTTTTAGAAAGGTGGCTCTTGGGGCCATCAGTTCTTTCTACTTGCGAAATTTTATAACTTCTTAATTTTTTTATTATGGCAGGGCTAATTAAAAAAGCAATTAAAAGCGAAGTTAAAACCGCCGCTCCTGTTCTAAAAGTAATATAGTTAAAAATGTTTAAAGTGGAAACATTATCCTTAAAAAAACTTAAATAGTAAAGCATTTATATCTCCTTAAAAATACTTTCAAAATTTAAAGAATTAGAAGCCTTAACAAGAACAACTGAAATTCCTTTTAATTCTTGTCTTAAAGGCTCAATAATATCTTTTGTTTCTAAAGCATATTTTACCATTACGGAAGGCTCTTTTGACAAAATATTAAAGGCTTCCTTCATAAAATGTCCGACCAAAAAAACTTTTTTTATTTTTAAAGCAAGTATCTGCCTTGCTAAATCCTGATGGTATTTGACGGAATCTGCGCCAAGTTCGCGCATATCGCCAAGAACAACTGCCTTATTATCTTCTTTCCTTTCGGCCAAAATATTTAAAGCATTTTGCATAGAAGCGGGATTTGCATTATAGCAATCTAAAATAAAATTAACGCCGTATTTTGTCTTTTCCTCAAGACGCAAAGCCATAGGCTGATAATTTTTTAAAGCCTCTATGATTTCTTCGGGCTTTAAACCAAGCGCAAGTGCACCAAGGCTTGCCGCTGCGGCATTTAATTTATTATGCTTTTGTAAAACCAAATTACTTTTATAAATTTGGCCCTGATATTTAAAAGCAAAAGTTTCTTGTTCTAAAATCTGTAAATCGGCATCTTTGCTAAAGCCGTAACTCAAAGATTTTTTCTTATAACTTTGTTTAAGTGTTTTTAAATATTCATCATCTAAATTATAAACCAAAGTGCCGCCTTCCTGTATATACTTAAGTATTTCGGTTTTGGTTTCAAAAACACCCTGTAAAGTTTTAAAAAACTCAAGATGGGCCGGCGCAATATTAGTTAAAATAGCAACTTTAGGCAAAGCAAGAGAAGCAATTTCATCAATATCCCCTTTATGGGAAGCCCCGAGTTCAAAAACGCCGTATTTATCCTGAGGTAAAATTTCAAGCAAACTCAAAGGAACTCCGATTTGATTATTTAAATTACCTAAATTGGCCCGCGTTTGTCCTTTATAAGATAATAAAGCAAAAAGCATCTGCTTTGTTGTACTTTTGCCGTTAGAACCTGTCATACAGGCAATTTCAAGTTTATTTTGCTGTCTGTGATATTTTGCTAAGTCCTGTAAAGCCTTTAAAGTATCTTTAACCACTAAGCAGGCCGGCGCTTCTTTAACAAAAGTATGGCTTATAATTAAATTAGCCCCTTGTTTTAAAGCCGCAGGAACGAAATCGTGTCCGTCATATTTTTGGCCTTTTAAAACCCAAAAAGCCATATCCTTTTGAACTTTACGGCTATCTGTGGTAAAGGAATGTAAAATGCCTTTACCAAAAAGTTTACCTTGTGTAATTTTTTCTAAAGTCTGATAATCTATATTTAAATTCATAAATCATCCTCATCATCGGGAGCAACCCCTTCCATAGCAAGTAAATAACTGGCAATTTCCGAAAATATTTTAGCCGAAGTAGAGCCAAACAAAGCCTTTTCCGGCTCATCTAAAACTACTAAAATTGTCCATTTAGGATCTGAGGCAGGCACAAAACCGCAGAAAGAAGCGATATGCGCTGATTTGCCGTATTTACCTTGCTCTTTTAACTTTTCGCTAGTACCTGTTTTACCGGCGACTCTATAGCCTTTTACTTTTGCTGCTTTACCTGTACCTTTTTTAACAACATTTTCAAGCCATTGATTTACCTGTGTAACACTTTCGGGTTTTAAAACTCTTCTAACAACATTTGGCTTAGCGATTTGCTCTACTCTGCCGTCCGGATATTCAATTTTATCTATCAAATGGGCCTGCATTAAAGTTCCGCCGTTTGCAAAAACGCTATATGCAGTTATCAATTGAATGGGGCTTACAGCAACGGTGTAGCCATAACCTGCTTTCGCGGTATCTATGGGCTTCCAAGTAGTATAATCGCGCAAAATACCGGAAGTTTCGCCAAGGAAACCAATATTTGTTTTTACGCCAAAACCAAATTTTTTAAAATAAGAATAAAGCGTTTTTGCCCCTAAATCCAAAGCAATTTTACCTGCGCCGATATTAGAAGAAACTTCTAAAATCTCACTGACATTAAGCCAAGATTTTTCCTGATGGTCTTTAATAATTATGCCGTTAACATTCCACTTATTATTTTCCATAAAATAAATGCTGTCCGGCTTTATATTGCCGCTGTCTAAAGCAGCCGCTGCACCGATAGTTTTAAAAGTTGAACCCGGTTCATAAGTAAATTGGAAAGGCAAAGACCTTCCGTCTAAAGAAGGATAAGAAGCCGCAGCCAAAATATATCCTGTTTTAGGATCTTGCACCAAAGCAGTTGCGCTGTTAACTTTGTACTGCTGTGCATATTTTTTTAAAATAGTTTCCACTTGATATTGGGCAAGGCTGTCTAAAGTCAAATAAATATTTGCTATGGAAAGTTCTTTTTCCAAACTTTTATCGTAAATTATACCGCCCCAGCGTGAACGTTTGACTTTTTGGCTGGGGGCTTCTTGGGAAAGTTCTTCGTCAAACATAAGTTCCAAGCCGGAAAGACCTTTGTTTTTGGAATTGGTTGCCCCTATTATGTCTTTTGCGATATCTTCATAAGGGTAAAGACGGGTATATTCTCTTTCAAGTTCAACGCCGGTTAACCTTTTAGCATTTAAAACTTCTTCCAATTTTTCATAATCTAAAGGTGAAACTTTCTTTTTGACATAAAAGAAATTCTTTTTTTCCCGCCAGAGTTTATTTAATTTATCTTTAGGAACACCTAAAGTTTCATTAAGTGCTTTAATAAGGTTGTCTTTATCATTAACATTTTTTTTGCTTACGGCAACGGCATAACTTCTTAAAGATTTGGCCAAAACTATGCCGTTTTTATCTAAAATTTGACCGCGCAAAGTATCGGCTTTAGTTTCGGTATAGACTCTTTTTTGCGCCTTAGCAGAAAATTCTTTATGCCGAAAAGTCTGCAAATAAAATAACCACAAGCAAATAACCACAGCAAAAGCCAGGCAAAGCAAACCCCAAATTTGTATTTTTCTTTTAGTGTTCATTTTTTGCCTCTAATACAACTACATTGCGCGGTTCTATGATAATAAAGCCTTGCGCTTTGGCTTTTTCTATTATTGCCTGCGGACCGGTATAAATACCCACCTGATAAGCAAGGTATTGATTGCGCGCTTCCTTAAAGGCAATATCTTCCATCAAGGTGGCTATACGCTGGCCGCTTTTTTCTTTTTGTACACGCAAAAATGAAAGAATAAAGAAAAAGAAACCGACAATTAAAATTATTGAAAGAAGTCTTTTCATTTTAGCCTCTCAATAACTCTTAATTTTGCGCTTCTTGACCTTGAATTTTGTTTAATTTCCTGCCAGGAAGGTTCTATAACTTTTTTATTAACTAAACACCAAACTTCTTTATTTTGGCATAAATCTTTTAGCGCATTTTTAATAATTCTGTCTTCTAAAGAATGAAAAGTTAAAAAAGCCGCGCGCCCACCGGGAAGCAAAACCTGTTCCAAAAGTTTAGGCGCACTTCTAACTGCTTCAAACTCAGCATTAACCGCTATTCTTAAGGCTTGGAAAGTTCTTGTTGCAGGATGTGTTTTTGAAGTTCTGGGACAAACTTTTTCAATTATTTTAGCAAGTTGCCAAGTAGTTTCAAGAGGTTCTTCCCTTGCGGCAAGAACAATTGCCTGGGCTATTTTAGAAGCGAATTTTTCTTCCCCGTAATCAGATAAAATTTTTTCAATTTTATCTGCCGGCCAAGTATTAACTATTGTTTTTGCCGTAAGTTCCTGTTTCGTATCAAAGCGCATATCAAGCGGCCCTTGTGAGTTAAAACTAAAACCGCGTGAAGCATCGTCAAGTTGATAAGAACTTAAACCGAAATCAAATAAAAGGCCATTTGCCCCTTTAATATTTTTTTCTTTAAGAACTTCGGCAATCTTACTATAACTTAAATTAAAAGTATTAAGACGTGGGTCATTAACATTTTCTTTTGCCATTAAAATTGCTTTTTCATCTTTATCAAAACCGAAGATTTTTGCTTTAGGACCTAAAGCGGAAAGTAAAATTTTTGTATGCCCGCCAAGCCCCAAAGTGCCGTCAATATAAAGGCCTTCCTTATCTGTTATCAAAAGTTCTTTAATTGTCTGCGCAAGTATAGGTATATGCTGCCATTTTTGCATAAATCAGAACTCTCCTTTTTTATTATGCAAATAACCTTGCCAAGCATATTCAAGCGAGGACATTTTATTAAAAGGCATGCCGTAGGCCCTGTATAAAGAACGCCCCGGCGCCATACCTTCTTTTAAATTTTTACAAAACTGATAAAATTCATCTCTTGTTTTGGAAGTAAGCAAATAATCCACCACACTATAAGCCTGCGCATACCATAAAGAAACATCTTCTTTGGAATAATCTTCCAAATCTTGGGCTTTAGTAAATTCTTCAAAAGAAATATATTTGCCTTGTGCAAAATTATTCAAATAAGGCTTAAGCCATTTTTTTTCTTTTGCAGTTTGTTTTTGTGTTTGGATATATACGGCAAAACCTTCGCTTAGCCAAAGCGGCGGTTTAGAAGGCAAAAAGAAGCCGTCAAAATAAATATGCGCAAGTTCATGCACAAAATTTGTTTGGAAATTGGAATTTTCCATTATAAAAATACTTTGCGCTTCCACATCCGTTGCCGCAACAGACCAAGAAGGCCTATCGGTATAAGCGGTATAACTTTCCTTAGTCCTAAAAAGCATTAAAAATATTCTTTTAAAATCAGAGACTACGGAAAAAGGCATAACATCCAAAACGAAATTGCCGTGGATATTAGCAAGTAAATCTTTTAAACTTTGCGAAACTTCGCGCTTTTCCCTGTAAACCAAATAATTATTTGTCAAAGCCGAAAAGAAACCATCAGGCGGTGCCATCCAAGTTTGTTTATTTACAATAGTAAATTTTTTAGGTATTCTTTCATGAGAAATTTCTGCCTTTTCATATAAAGGGACATTGGATTCAACATATTCTTCACCTTCACTGCCTTTAAAAATATCCTGGGCTTGGGCATCTGTCGGTTTAGCAATAGGTTTTTTAAATAAAGAATCAAAATTATCAAACAAAATCAAACCTGCTAAGGTCAGTAATAAAAATAAGGCTAAAATATTTATTCTTTTTGAAATATCCATTTACATCTTCCTAAAAACTGCTATCTTACGCATTTTGTTATCGCAAGGTAAAAAATATTTTTTTTCAAGTTGCTGGCAAACATCTGCCTTGTGCTGAACTTGGCTATCAGCCTCGCTCATAATACCTTGATAGGCCAAAAAATGTCCGCCGTTTTTTAAATTTTTTGTACAAAAGGGCAAAACTTCGTCAATTTTACCCATAGCACGCTCGGTAGTAATATCAAAAATCGTATCAATATCTTTTTGTCCGGCTTTAATATTTAAAACTTCAACATTATCTAAACCCAGTTTTAAACAAACCCAATTTAAAAATAAACAACGTTTATTTAAACTTTCAATCAAAGTTATTTTGGCTTGCGGAAACATTACCGCTATAACAAGCCCGATATACCCTGCCCCGCTGCCAAAATCTGCGATATTAAAAACATCTTTATCCAGTTGCTTTATCAGACTGACAGCGTTAAGTGCATCTAAAATATGCCTATCCCAAATTTCCTGTTTTGTTTGAACGCTTGTTAAATTAAGGTCTTCTTTTTTTTGCCAAAGCAAATCTATGTAAGCAAACAATTTTTCTTCTTGCTTAGCGGATAAATTTAAGTCTAAAGTCTTTAAATAGGCTTCCTTCTTATCCATTTTTTGCTTTCCTAAATTTAGCAATACTTAAAGCAATAAGTTGTAAATCTGCCGGTGTAATACCCGGTATTCTTGATGCTTGGCCGAGAGTCGCCGGTTTTATTTTGGCAAGTTTCTGGCTGCTTTCAATTAAAATACCTTTAACTTTACTTGCGTCAAAACCCGGCGGAATAATAATTTTATCTGCATCGGCAAGGGCTTTTGCATCTTTAATATTCCTATCCAAATAGCCCTGGTATTTCTTTTGTATTTTAGCACTTATTTGCGCTTTTTCATAGTCCCAGGGGCCTAAATCTTCTTGCGTGATGGCAGTTTTCCCTTTGGTTGCAAGTTCGCTGACGGCAGTTTGATAATTATTAAAATATTTTTCGTTATCTTTCTCAAATAACCCGTATTTAAAAGCATATTTGCTTAAGCGTAAATCGGCATTATCCTGGCGGAGCATTATGCGGTATTCCGCGCGCGAAGTAAACATTCTGTAAGGTTCATTTACGCCTTTTGTAACAAGGTCATCAATAAGAACACCGATATAGGCTTCATCCCTTCTTAAAATAAAAGGCTCCTCCCCGCGTGCTTTTAAGACGGCATTTATGCCGGCAATTATACCCTGCCCGCCGGCTTCTTCATAACCTGTCGTGCCGTTAATCTGGCCGGCAAAGAAAAGTCCGCTGATACTTTTAACTTCAAGCCAGGCATTTAGGCAAGTCGGGTCGGCGTAATCATATTCAATAGCATAGCCGGGACGCACAATTTGCGCATTTTCAAGACCCGGAACAGATTTCAAAAGTTTATACTGCACATATTCCGGCAAACTTGTGGAAAAACCCTGTATATAATATTCGCTTGTATAAAGGCCTTCGGGTTCTAAAAATAATGGGTGGTGCTTATTTTGCGGAAATTTTACCGCTTTATCTTCTATTGACGGGCAATAACGCGGCCCTATTGAGTGTATATTACCGCTATATAAAGCCGATTCCTTTAAATGGGTTTGTAAAATTTCCGCTGTTTCATCAGTTGTTCTGCCGATATAACATTGCAGAAAATCTTTTTTAACTGGTTTATTAAATAAAGACATCGGCGTATAAGGATAGTCCGAGGGTTGCGGAGTAAACTTTGAAAAATCAATAGTGTTTCCGTTAATACGCATAGGTGTTCCGGTTTTCATACGGCCGATAGTAATGCCGAGTTCTTTTAAACTATCGCTCAAAAGAGAACTTGGCATATCATTATATCTTCCCCCTGAAAGCATAACTTTGCCGATATGAACTTTACCTTTCATAAAAGTACCTGGCGTAATAACCAAAGTTTTTGTTTTGTATCTTGTATCGCGTGCAGTATCAAGCGAGCAGACTTTGCCGTTTTCCACATTTATACGCATGGCTTCATCTTGGATAATGTGTAAATTTTGAGCATTTTCAAGATATTTTTTATAGGTAAACTGATAAAGTTTTTTATCACATTGTGCGCGGGGCGACCAAACGGCTTCGCCTTTACCGGTATTTAGCATGTGATAGTGAACGGCAGATTCATCGGTAATTTTACCCATAGCCCCGCCGAGTGCGTCAATTTCTTTTACGATTTGCCCTTTTGCTATACCGCCGATAGAAGGATTACAGGACATCTGTGCAATAGTATCTAAATTTTGCGTTATCAGCAAGGTTTTCGCGCCCATTTTGGCACTAGCCAAAGCGGCCTCGCAACCGGCATGACCGGCACCTACAACTATAACATCAAAAATTTCGCTATATTCAAACATTTCTTTTAACCTTCTTATTTGCCAACGCAAAATTTAGAAAATATAATATCTAAAACATCTTCGGGCGTAAATATGCCTATAAGGCCTTGCAAACTTTCTAAAGCCCAACGCAAATGTGCCGCCATTAAATCAAGTTCGCCTGATTTTTCAAGCGCTAAATTAAGTTCTTCGCTTGCTTTTTTAAGCGCCTGATAATGCAAGGCAGAAGTTATTATAACTTCATCTTGGTTTAAGTCTGCAAGCCCGATAGTTTTTATAATTTCCTTTTTTAAATCTTCTAAACCCTGCCCCGTCTTGCAGGAAATTGCGTTTTTCTTTATTTCGTCTTTAAACAAATCTGCTTTATTATAAACTTCAATAATTTTTTTACCTGTTTGCTGCATTTGCTTGAAAAGATTTTCCTCAAGTTCTGTTTTTTGAAGCGCGCGGACAAAAATTATTATATCTGCCTGCTGGGCGGCTTTGTGGCTTCTTTGCATACCTTCAATTTCAGCAGCATCTAAAGCGTGTTCTCTGATACCTGCGGTATCAGTTAAAATTAAGTTAAATCCGTCAATAGAGATTTCTGCTTCAAGGGTATCGCGCGTTGTTCCGCTTTGCTCGCTTACTATTGCGCGGTCAAAACCCAGAAGGGCATTTAAAAGACTGCTTTTACCGCTGTTTGGCACGCCGATAATAGCGGTTTTTATACCCTCTTTAACAAATTTCCCGTTAGAAAAAGTTTGCGCAAGTTTTGTTATATTATTTTGCGCTTTATTTAAAATTTGGTCTATATATTCTTTAGGTAAATCTTGCATTTCGCCGTCTGTATCATCAAGGCGAACTTCCACTTGTGCCAAAAGATCCATTAAATCTGTTTTTATTTCCTGTAATCTTGAAGAAAGTTTGCCTTCAAGAGTGTTCATTGCTGCCTTGTGTGCGGCTTTATTTTTGCTTGCGATAATATCGGCCACGCCTTGGGCTTGGGCTAGGTCCATTTTGCCATTAAGATAAGCCCGCATAGTAAATTCGCCCGGTTTAGCCATACGAGCACCGAGTTTAAAACAATTTTGCAAAACTCTTGTTTTAATATAAGGACTTGCGTGCAAAGTAATTTCTACAATATCCTGGCCTGTATAACTGGCAGGCGCTTTAAAATAAAGGGCAAGGGCTTTATCTAAAACAGCGTCATCATCGTAAATATTAACTAAAGTTGCCCTTCTTGGTTCAAAAGTTTTTTTATTTGCTAAAGTTTGCAAAATAGCAAGGCTAAGCGGCCCGCTTAAACGCAAAAGTGCTACCGCCCCACTGGCCGAAGATGTTGCAAAAGCTGCAATGGTATCATTTAATAGCATATATATATTTTAGCATTTAATGGAAAGGGATTTTATAAACAAAAAAATACGCGGAACAAAAATAAATTCCGCGTATTAAATAAACTTTTAGCAAATATGTTACTATCTGCCGGTTACAACGGTGCAGACTTCAGCATAGACTGCATAACTCTTAATATCTGTATCAACCGTTGCTACTTGGGTGATTTTGCCGTTCTTTTTTGCGGCTTCTATGGACATATCACCGGAAATAAATATACCTAAAATATTTGTAGCGCAAGCGCGGCCGGTTTTATTACCGACGGCATTTGTTACAAGTACCGGTTGTTGGGTTTGGGCAAATAAAGCCGTTCCAACATGTGTGGCAGGAGTTGCGCAAGCACAAAAAGCAAGCACGCCTGCTGTTAAAGCAAATAATTTTTTCATATTAAAACTCCTTAATAAAATAACTACCCTTTTATTATAACATATTCTTTATGTTTGCTTTGCCATTTTTAAAAAAATATTCCGCCCCTAATCTAAAATTAAGGGCGGAATAAAAATTACCTAATCAAAAATATTATTTTTGTTCGGTTGTTGTCTCCGTTGCGGCAACTTCTTGAACCGGGGCTTCTTGCACCGGTGTAACAACTTCAGCCACAGGAGCCGGTGTTTGAGCGGCTTGCTCTGTCTGAGCCTGTTCTTCTGCTGCCATAGCGGCTTTGGCTTGTTCTTCCTGCATTTTTCTTAAGGCTTCTTGTGTATCTTGTCCATAAGAAACCGCTTGGTTAATTTGGCTGTTAAGACTTTCTTGTGGGGTTATAGTTGTATTTTGATTAGTATTGGCCGTTTGTAATCTTAAAACAACTTTGCGCCATTTACCTTCGCCTTCAGAAGCGGTAGAAATATCTGTTCTGTCAACTAAATAGCGGTGGATATATCTTCTTCTTTGTGCGGACATCGGGCGGAAGCGATAAGTTTTTTTAGTTCTCATTAACATTTTAACGGCTCTTTCAATTTCGTCATTAACTTTATCTTCAAGTTTGCGCCAATAATTTTGGGTATCGCAAATAACGGAAATAGGATTATCAAAATAGCGACTTACAATAAGTGTAATGATATATTGGATAGCCTCTAAAGTGTGTCCTTCTTTACCGATAATAATTGCCGGGCTGTCGCAATCAAAAGTAAGGAGCATTCTTTCTTGCTTTTGATCCCACCAAACATTAACATTTTCTGATTTTACTCCGATACCTTCTAAAATCTTAATTAAACTTTCTTTTGCAACATTCATAGGTTCTTTAAGATTATCAGGGATAACGGCATTTTGAATTTCCAAAGAAGGTAATTTTTGGACTTCATTTTCCTTTGGTTCTTTGGGGGCTTTTGTTAAACGGCTTGGCTTGCGAACAGGCCTTTTTTTGCCTTTTGCACCTTTAAAATTTTTCTTGATAGGGCGCACTTTCATCGGTGTAGAATTTTCCGAATCCCATTTCTTTTCTATTATTTTGACAATAGCCGGTTTTGAGCCTATGCCCAAAAAGCCGGGTTTTTCTTCTTGTAAAACGGTTACTTCAACCTGATCTCTTCTTCTGCCAAGTTCATGCAACCCTTTTGTAATTGCTTCACCAACATCTTTTCCTTCTGCTTTAATTTCTCTTCTTGCCATAATAAAACTCCTAAGCGGCTTTAGCCAACTTTCTTTTTAAAATAAAATTTATACAAAAACTTATACAATTGCTAACAAACCAGTATAAGGTCAACCCCGAAGGGAAGTTTAAGAAAAGAAGCGTCATAAAAATAGGCATCCATTTAAACATTGCCATATTGGGGTTATCTTTGCTGACATTACCCATAGTCATAAGATTTTGGACAAACATTACCAAACCCATTGCTATCGGTAAAACATAGTAAGGATCTTTTGCGGATAAATCTTTTATCCAAAAAATAAACGGCGCTCCATGCAAACACCAAGAAGTTCTAAGTGCATTAAACAAAGCAAAGAATATCGGAATTTGTATAAGCATAGGTAAACAGCCCAGTGCGGGATTGGTTCCGTATTTTTTGTAAAGAGCCATCATCTCACGTTGGGCAGCCATAGGATCTGTCTTGCCGTATTTTTCTTGAATACGCTTCATTTCCGGTTGAATTTTTTGCATTACTAAAGAAGATTTTAACTGCATATAAGTTAATGGGGACATAAGAAGTTGAATAATTAAAGTCATCAAAACAATTGCCCATCCATAGTTATGAGTTAAACTATAAAGGAAATCAAGCAGAATAAGAACATACTGACCGATTCTATTAAAAAATCCAATAGAAGCAGACCTGCTTAAATCATAAGGTAAAGTTTTTAATACTTTAATATCTTTAGGCCCGAAGTAAAAAGAGGATTCATAAACAACTTCTTTCCCTGCGGGGATAAGCCCTTTTAAACTTATATCAAGTTGAGGACCTTTAATATCTTTTTTGCCAAAAAGGCCCAAAAATGAATCTTCTTGATATACGAATTTTGTTGAATAATGCAAATCTGAGGGAGTGCCTTTCCAATTTTCCGGAATAAAAGCAACAAGGAAATAGCGGTTATCAATACCGCTCCAATACCAACCGGAGCAAGTTTCTTCCAACTTGCTGGAATTATCCATAAGTTTTTGGCTAAGTTTTTCTAAAATAGTTTTTTTGCCTTCCGGTTTAACCGCACAAAAAGCACGCCAAATAGAAGGATTATCCTTTCGTTCACTTTTAACGGTATTTAAACCCGGCCCTAAATTAACTTTGAGTTTAGCGATATCTAAATCTTTTCCTGTATTATTTACTAATTTTAATGTAAGTTTATTTAAAGAGCCTTCTTCTTCTTCAAAAACATAAGTTTTATAAAAATTTAAACCTTCGGTAAGTTCGGCTTTAAAGGAAATTGTATTTTTAGTTTGATTATCAAGTTCAAAATTAACCTGCGGTAAAGTGGCAAAGTAGCCTTCCCCTTTATACGGAGTTAAATTTACCGGAGCGATAATATCTTTATAAACATAATCTTTTATTGCCGCCCCTTTGCTGTTAAAAAATATTTGCGCTTTGGGCAAGTTTAAGACATATTCTTTTTCTTCAATATTATTTTTGGGATTTATTTCCGATTGATTATAGTTGCCGGAGGAAACTTCTTTGACAATAGATTCTTGTATATTTACCTGCTCGGCTGTTTGGTTTTGTTCAACCGCGGCTTCCTGAGTAGTTTGTTTTTGAGGGGCTTTTTTTGATGGGAAAAGCATTGTAAACCCAATATAAATAACCAAAACCCAAATAAGGGTTTTTAAAAACTCATTAGTGTTTTTATTATCCATAAGAAACCTCTAATTAGGTTCTTAGAGGCCTTTTACATAACAGAACTACGGCACAGGATCATAGCCGCCCTTATGAAACGGATGACATTTTGCCAAACGTTTTAAGGCCAGCCAGGAACCTCTAAAAATGCCGTGTTTTTCAATTGCTTCTAAGGCATAGGCCGAACAAGTGGGAGAAAAACGGCACACTCCCCTGGGCCCAAGTAAAGGACGGATTACTCTTATGGCCGTCCTAAGAAAAAAAAGAAACAATTTCTTCATTATAAATCTTTTAAGGAAATAAGGTTAGGGAAAAATAGACTACGGGTCCTTGCTTTCCTTTAAAATTTTTGCTTTTTTAACTAAACTTAAAAAAGCCGCGCTTGCCGTGGAATAATCTTTAAAAAGGTTAATATCCTTGGGACAAAAAATGCAATCAGCGCTATTGTTTATTAAATGTCTGTTTATGCGAAAGGCCTCTTTTAAAAGCCGCTTGCAACGATTACGTTGCACCGCATTTCCTAATTTTTTTGTAACAATTACGGCGATCCGCGCTTTTTGGGAAGGTCGCGCCTTAAAAAAAGCCTCCCCCCCCTGCGGATAGAGCCTATACCACAAAACAATGCCTTTTATATAAACCTTAACACCTTGCTCTAAAATATCTTTAAAGTCATTGTTAAGATAAATTCTATCGTTTTTGGCCAGGCCCGAGTTCTTCACAATTCTTCCGGCGCTAATGCGCTTTATTTGCGAATAAGTTCCTTGCGCCCTTTTGCACGTCTTGCGCTAAGAACTTTTCTGCCACCCGCGGTGGACATTTTAGCCCTAAACCCAATGGTTTTGGCTCTTTTCTTATTATTTGGTCTATATGTAGGTAACATAGTATATATATTATATTATATTTTTGTATTTTGAGCAAAAAATTTAAAAACTTTTATCTTTGCCCTTTAAATATTGTATTATATTTTTAATGAATTTTACAGATGATATTATTGTTTTGTTCCGCCGCGACTTCAGAGAAAGAGATAGAATGATTTGTGTTTATTCCCTCAATCATGGCCGTATGGCTTTGCGTTTGCCCGGCGTAAACAGAAGCGATTCCAAATTAAAAGCCATTAGCGAAACTTTTGCAAATTCCTGCGCGCGCATATATATAAGAAGAAACGCCAGCATAGGCTGCATTACGGGCGGAAAATTAAAAAGTGTTTATCCCAATATCCGCCAAGATATTAAAAAAATGGAAACGGCGGCTTTCTTTTGCGAACTTTTTTACCGCTTAACACCGCTTGCAAATCCTAATCCGGCAAAGTTTTATCTTTTACAAAACGCTATGCAAACTTTAGAAAATTACCCCGTTAATCAAATTATAGCCCCGGCATTTTTGCTGCGTTTAATGCAGGAAAGCGGATTCGGTTTAAAAGATAAACCCGTTTTATCCATAAAACAAGAACTTTGGGATAAAATACACACCTTGCCTTTTGATAATCTTGCTTTTTTAAACGATATAGATGTTTTGGACCTTAATAAAACGCGCTATGTTTGCCAAAGATTTTTAAACCGCTATCTAACTTATCCTTTAAATACTATAAAACAACTTGAACTTACTACCCAAACACAGGTGCAGGAAGAATTAAAAGAACTTGCTTTAGAACCTGTCTTCTCTTAAATATGTTAAAATAGATATATACCATATAAAAGACCGCTGCTAAAACATGCGTGTTTTTTATTGGAAAAAATCTGTAATTATAAATATTATAAGGAGATAAAAATGAAATTCAAAAACTTTAATGAACTTATTGATTTGGTTAAAGGCAAAACAAACAGAGTTGTCGTGCCCGGCGCAAATAATAAGGAAGCCCTTACCGCTATTAAAATGGCCGACGATAAAGGCCTTATTACAAAAGGTATTTTAATCGGACCTGTTGCCGAAGTTAAAAATTTAATGAAAGAAATCGGCTTAAAAGAAGATAAATTTGAATTTGTTGAATGCACAGATGTCCCGACAATGTGCAATATCGCCGCTAAGAAAATTTATGACGGCGAAGGCGACTTCCTTGTAAAAGGCTTGGTTGATACAAAATATTATATGAAAGCCATCTTAAATAAAGAACTCGGCTTTGTTCCGCAAGGCGCACTTTTGACACACTTCGTGCTTTTCAAAACTGATAATTACCACAAAATGTTTGCCGTAACAGATTCCGCAGTTGTTATTAACCCAACCCTTGAACAAAAAGCAAAAATTATCAATAATGCCGTATCAATTTTAAGAAAACTCGGCATTGAAAAACCGAAAGTCGCTATCGTCTGCCCGGTGGAAAAAGTTAATGAAAAAATTCCTTCCACTTTAGATGCCCAGGCCCTTGTTGAAATGAACCAAAAAGGCGAAATCCCCAATTGTATCGTTGAAGGGCCTTATGATATTTATATCACTTTCTCCAAAGAAAAGGCTTTGGAAAAAGGCATTACAAACAAACAAGTTCCCGGTGATGTTGACTTAATTGTCTTGCCTGACCTTGATGCCGGAAACCCTGTTTATAAGAGTATTGCTTTCTTCGGTGCAGGCGTAAAAGGTGCCGCTATTTTAGCCGGCCCGAGCATCCCTGTTTTGCTTCCGTCAAGAGCCGATGCACCTGACTTCAAGTTTAATGCTATTGCCTTAGCATCTTACTTAAAGAAATAATTTAATCGGGGCGGTTTAACCGCCCCTTTCTTTTGGTTAAACTTATGAAAAATACAATAAAACAAATTCTTATCCGCTTAGCAATTTGCTTGCCGATTTGTTTGATTATTTATTTTTCTATGCAGTTTTATGTCCAAAAGAAAACTGAACAAATCCACGCGCACGACCAAGAGCAAGAAGTCTTTTTTAAAAAATATACAGGCAATTTAAAACAACATATAAGCATTCCCTTACAGGAAGCCGGCATATCAAAAGAAGAATCTAATGCTATTATTAAAAAATTAGACAGCGTTTTAAATATGCGCCGCATTGCTCCAAGAGATAAATACTTGATTACTTTAGACGAACAAGACAATTTTAAAATGCTTGTTGTAACAAAAGATTTCTCACGCTACTATGTCGCAAAACAAGGTGATGACCTTGTTGCCGGCATAATGGATATTAGCGTTCAAACCAGAACCCGTTTTGCCAGCGGTAAAATTGATTCTTCTCTTTTTGCTTCTATGCAAAAAGAGGGTTTAAAACCTGCTTTTATAGTTGATTTTACAGATGTCTTTTCTTGGGCGATAGACTTTCACAGCGATACAAGAGAAGGCGATTCTTTTGCCTGTTACTGGCAAGAAGATTACACTATTGACGGCGAAACTTTGAACGAAACTATCCTTGCCGCTTATTATGACGGCAAGGCTGTCGGCAAAACTTATGCTTTTAACTTTGAAGATGAGTTCTATGACGAAAACGGCAAATTTACAAAAAAAATGTTCTTAAAATCGCCTATCAGCGTTAGAGGTGTCAGAATAACTTCCCGTTTTACAAATTCCCGTATGCACCCGATTTTAAGAATAAGACGCCCGCATCTTGGTATTGATTATGCCGCTCCCGTAGGTACACCGGTTGAAAGTGTTGCTGACGGAACGGTTATTTTCCAAGGTTATAAAGGCGGTTTTGGTAATTATATGGAAGTTTCACACCCTAATAATTATGTAACTTGTTACGGCCATTTAAAAGGGTATGCAAAAAATGTTAAAAAAGGCTCGCGCGTACGCCAAGGTCAAACTATTGGCTATGTCGGTTCAACGGGTTTATCCACCGGGCCACACCTTGATTTCCGTTTAAGACAAGGTAATAAATATATGGACTTCCTTAATAATAAGAATAGAAGTTCTGCAGTTAGAGAAATAGAACCCACAAAACGCGAAGAATTTAATAAAATAAGAGATGAGTATTTAAAAATATTAAATAAGGAATAATATATGAAAAAAATTGTTCTAACCGGCGGTCCTGCCAGCGGCAAAACGACTGCCCTATCAATCTTAAAAGAAGAATACGGCACCGATATTGAACTTGCCAAGGAAGCAGCCACTTTAGTTTATAGCGGCGGCTTTCCGCGTGATGACAGAAGCAAAAGACACACTTATCACGCACAAAGAATAATTTATTATACCACTAAAGAACTTGAAGCCTTAGCCGAGGAAATTAACCCGACAGCCAAAATCGTTCTTTGTGATAGGGGTTCTCTTGACGGCGCTGTTTATTGGCCTTACGGACAAGAAGATTTTTTTAAAACTTTTAACACCACTATCGGAGAAGAATTTAAACGCTATTATGCGGTTATTCACATGTCCCCTCCAAAAGAAGCAAAGTTTTATCAAAACACCAGTGTCCGCACGGAAAGTTTGGAAAGAGCCTTGCAAGTTGACGAAGATATTTTAAAACTCTGGCAGGGTCATCCGCGCCATATAGTCATACCGGAAAGTAATGACTATGTCAAAAAAGCACTTATCGTGCGCAAAACTATCAGAAAAATTATCAACGGAGAAATATAATTATGGTTCTAGAATTTTTATTTGGGAAAAAGAAAAAGAAAGAAGAAACACCTGAGCAAAAAGCAGAAAAAAAAGCCGAAAAAAAGGCAGCCAAAAGCGCCGCTCTTGAAAAAGAATTAGAAAAAGGTATGGATTCTTTACCGGCATTTTTTAAAAAACAAATCAGCAAAAATCCGGAAATAAAAGAAAGAATGCTTGCCGTTAGCAAAAGAATGCAGGCAGAAGGTATTGACCTTAACTCCCCAAAAGCAATAACCTGGCTTAGAAAACACGAGAAAGAACTTAAGCAGGAACAATATGGTAAAATTGACCCTATTGTCAAAGAAAAAGAGCCCGGCAGAAATGACCCTTGCCCCTGCGGCAGCGGCAAAAAATATAAAAAATGTTGCGGCGCTAATAAATAACAAATATAAAAATAGGTAAAAATATCCCCGATAAGTTTTTCGGGGATATTTATTTTTTAAAAATTTGTTTTATGTTTTTTACTTATAACTATCATCTCATATACTAATAGCAATAAGGGCGGCAATAGATATACATAGGGCAATAAATATTAAATTTACAGACTTTTCTTTCATAAAAAATTTCTCCTTTTGTTTCTTCTTATAACTGCTGTTTTATAGTTATAAAAATTGTATTCTCAGTTTTGTTTGAGCAATTTAAATATTGTTAAAACACCTCCTTAAAAACTCTCTTGCTTTTAAAATCCATAATTAGAGAAAACATATTTACGGCATTTTCTATTTAAAATGCTGTTTTATAATTTATATTTATTCTATTATGTATTTATTTGTGTCATAAAAGTATCAGCGCAAAGATAGTATATCCCCCGTTTTCATTTTTGTCAAGGGTCTATTTATAAAAAATTCCTTCCGTTTAAATAAAAACGGAAGGAAAATTTATCAATGCTTTACAATTCAGATTTATAGTTTTGCTATTCTTCTGGTAATTGCTTTCTTTTGGAAACATTCCACTTGATCGCCGGGTTGAGTCTTTTTAAAACCCTCAACCAAAACGCCGCATTCATAGCCTTTTTCAACTTCTTTGACATCGTCTTTAAAGCGTTTTAAGCCGGATATTTTGCCTTTATAAAGTATCTGACCTGCACGCAAAATGCGGACTTCATAATTGCGAACAAGTTTACCTTCGTCAACATAACAACCGGCAACAAATCCGCTGCTAAGGTCAAAGACTTGGCGCACGGTTGCTTTACCGACGTTTTCTTCCACAATATCAGGTTCCAGTAAACCTTCCATAGCGGCTCTTAAATCTTCCAAAAGTTCAAAGATGATATTATAAGTGCGGATTTCAATGCCTTCTCTTTGGGCTTCTTCCTGTGTAGATTCATCAGTATCAACATTAAACGCAATTATAACCGCATTACTGGCTTTTGCAAGAAGCAAGTCAGATTCATTAACATTGCCTGCGGCAGAGTGGATAATTTTAACTTCCACTTCTTCTGTCGGGGTTCTTAAAATAGCGTCTTTAATAGCCTCAATTGAACCTTGGACATCAGCCTTAAGAATAATTGCCAGTTCTTTAACTTTATCGCTCTTAATATTGGTAAGGGAAACATGCTTTTGATGGGCAATTCTTTCTTCCTTATGGGCAAGTTTTCTTTTTTCTGCGATATGTTTGGCCTCTTTCTCACTTTGGGCAATAACTAAAGTATCACCTACGGAAGGAGGTTCGCCGTTAATACCCAAAATTTCAGCCGGAACAGAAGGCCCGATTGAAGGCAAACGCTTGCCGTGCTCATCAATTAAGGCCCTTATTTTGCCGTAAGTTGTGCCGACAATAAACGGATCTCCAACGTGAATAGTGCCTTTTTGCACAAGCACAGTAGCAACAACACCGCGTTTATTATCTCTCTTACTTTCCAAAATAACGCCGACTCCGCTTCTGTTAGGATTTGCTTTAAGTTCCATCATTTCGGCCTGTAAAGCAATCATTTCAAGAAGTTTATCAATGTTAATTCTTTTCTTTGCTGAAATTTCAACAAAAATTGTATCACCTTGCCACTCTTCGGGAACAAGCCCTCTGCCTGCTAAATCTTGTTTAATTTTATCCGGATTAGCACCGGGCAAGTCAATTTTATTTACCGCAACAATAATAGGTGCACCCGCGCTTTTTGCGTGGTTAATAGCCTCAATAGTTTGCGGCATAATGCCGTCAGTTGCGGAAACGACCAAAACTACAATATCGGTTGCTTGAGCACCGCGCGCACGCATAGCGGTAAAAGCCTCGTGGCCGGGGGTATCCAAAAACGAAATATAACCTTTGGGGGTTTTAACTCTATAAGCACCAATATGCTGGGTAATTGCACCGAACTCGCCTGCAACAACATTGGAATGGCGTATAGCATCAAGCAAACTTGTCTTGCCGTGGTCCACGTGTCCCATAATTGTTACAACGGGGGCTCTTGGCACTAAATCTTTGGGGTCATCTTCTTCTTGGACTTGGCTTACAAGTTCCTCGTGGGCAAATTCGCTAATCATTTCGGTTTTAAAACCGCACTCTGCAGCCACAAGTTCAATCATATCGGTTTCAAGACGCTGATTGATAGTTGCAAAAATACCCATACCCATAAGTTTCTTAATAAAGTCATTTATTTTAATATCCATTTTTTCGGCAAGTTCTTTTATTGTAGGCTGGCCGAGAATTTTAATGACTTTTTGCTGGGGTGCATCATTTTGAACGGGTTTTACCTCTTGTTTTACTTCTGGCTTTTTTTCTTCTTCCTTTTTAGCGGGAATATCTTGCCTGTTTTGCTGAACTTTATTTACAGGTTTAGGCTGAACTTTAATTTCCTCTTGTTTATGAGTTTTAACAGGTTCAACTTTAGGCTGTTCTGGCTTAACTTCCGTTTCTACAGGTTTAACTTCCTGTTTTTTAGGAGTTTCTTTGGCAACGTCTTTTACTTCTTGAACTTCCTGTAAATTTTCTTCTTTTTTCTTAGAAGATTTTGTTGTTTTAGAAGTAGTTTTTTTAACTGCTTTTTTGGCCGCAGGTTTTTTGGCGGCCGGTTTTTTAGCGGCAGTTTTCTTGGTTGTTGCCTTTTTCGTTTTAGCGGTGGCAGAGGTTTTTTTCTCTTCTTTATCCTTATTTTGTTTCGGTGCTTGTGTCATTTTCTGCCTCCGCATTGGACTCTAAATATTGTTTAGCGCCGTCTATAATTTTCTGAGCGGTCTTATCGCCTACGCCTTGCAAGGTTGCCAAGTGTTCGGGATTAAGTTTGGCAATTTTCTCAACGGAATCAAAACCTGCTTTAGTAAGAACTTCCGCAAGTTTCGGCCCGATGCCCGGAACATCTGCGAGAGCATTTTTAACAAGTTGTGCGGCTTCTTGGCCTTCTTGATTCTTTTGGCTTTCGCTCTTAATTTCAAGTTCCCAACCGGTTATTTTTGAAGCAAGTTTAACATTCTGCCAATCTTTACCGATAGCAATTGCAAGTTGGTCATCCGGTACGATAACTAAGGCTTTCTTTTCAGTTAAATCAACAATGCGAACTGAAAGAACTTTTGCCGGGGAAAGGGCATTTGTAATTGTGGAAACGACATCATCACTATAATTGATAAGGTCAATTTTCTCACCTGAAAGTTCGCCGGTAACCGCGCGGATTCTGATACCTCTCATACCAACGCAGGTGCCGATAGGGTCAACATTATTATCATTACTCTTTACGATAACTTTTGCCCTAAAACCGGGGTCTCTGTAAACACCTTTGATTTCAATAATATTTTCGCTTAATTCGGGGATTTCAACTTTCATAAGTTCGGTTAAGAAAGTAGGCGAGGTTCTTGAAAGTATAATATAAGGCCCTCTTTGCCCTTTATCAAGTTTTAAAGCGGCTGATTTATAGCGGCTTAAAGGGGAATCAGTTTTAATATTAGGTAAATCAAGCGGAGATAAAACTTTTTCAATAACGGCTTTAACTCTGCTGCCGTGGGTAAAGTGTTCTTTTCTTATTTGTTCGCAGTAAGGTAAAAGGGCTTCTGCCTTGCCTAAATCAACAACAATATCTCTGTCGGAGAATCTGCGCACAAGACCGGTAACGATTTCGCCTTCTCTTGGTTTAAATTCTTTATAAAGATTATCTCTTTCAATACCGCGGATTTTTTGGATAAGAACCTGCTTTGCGATTTGTGCGGCAATTCTTGAAAAATCGTCAACTTCCAAAATCTTTATAATATCTTTACCGATTTTGGCTTTGGAATCAATGGTTTTGGCATCTTCTAAACTGATTTCAACTTCGGGGTTGGAAACTTCTTCCACCACGGCTAAAGTTTGGTAAGCCTCAATTGTGCCTTCTTCCGGGTCAATTCTTGCGGAAAGAAGAGCATTTCTGCCTAAATGTTTTCTCAAGGCGGAAATCAAGGCATCTTCAATAGTTTTTAGGGTATCTTCCCTGCTGATATTTTTTTCCCTTTCTAAACTTTCAAGGGCAAAAAGTAAGTCTTTGCTTTGCATAGTTAATTCTCCTTAAAACTCAACCACAGGGTCAAGATTTGCTTTTTTAATATCTTCATAAGTGAAGTTAAATCTGGTTGTCCCGTCAAAAAGGACAATTTTATTATCATCTGCTTTTTCAATAATACCGGTAAAAGTGGCCCTATTTTCAATAGGTTGTTTGGTAAAAATTCTGGCTCTTTCTCCGATAAATTTCTTAAAGTGGGCAGGTTTCTTTAAAACACGTTTAATACCCGGCGAAGAAACTTCCAAAATATAAGCCCCGTCAAGCAAATTTTCCATAGTAATTATGGAATCGATTTTATCCGTAAGGACTTCGCAATCACCAAGATTTGTGCCGCCATCCTTATCGACAAAAAATTGTAATAATTTTTTTGAGCCGTGGGCCTGAATAATCAAGTCAACAAGTTCATAGCCCTGCTTTTCAAGGGCCGCACCGATAATTTCTTCCATCTGATTTTTGTTCATAAAAACACCGCCTTTAAAACAAAAGCGACTTGTTACCAAGTCGCTTGAGTCTAAATCTAAGATACTTTTATTATAGCATAAAATATCTTCTAAAGCAAATTACATCCAACGGCTGATTTGCTTATTTGTGCTGTTTATGGCACTGAAGGCTTTTTCCCTTGCTCTTAAAAGAAATTTACGCCCTTTTATTGTTCTTGTATAGATAATATTGCAGGGGCCTATTTCATCTTCCCAAAACTCTCTTAAAAGTTCCACACACTTTTTGCTCCTGCTGAAAATTGAGGGTATAGCATGGTAATCAACCTGTTTTAAGTCTTTCTCGTCAAATGTTTTGCGCACTATAAGATAGCGCGGGTTTTCAATAGGATCCAAAAACTCCTTTAAAGCCGCTATCAACATTTTATTTTCTTCTGGCGAAAGATTATCAAAACTGATAAAAGTAGTTATCTCTTTTCCCCCAAAGGTTCCGCCAAAAGTTTCTATATGCACCTGAGAAGGCAAAATCTTAATCATTTTCTGCCTGTGCATAACTTTTAAGAAAACTAAAGCCACCTGCTTTAAAACTTTTTCAACAGAGCCGGTTTTAATAACGCGCAGTGTCGGCATAAACATATAGGCTATATAACATATCAATACAAAAATTACACCCGTATAAAAATGCTTCAGAAGAAAAGATCTAATTAACATACCTGCAATAGCAGAGGCTATTATAAACCTATACCAATACCCGCCGTTATAATTTAAAGAAGCAAAAGTCGCCGGGGTATCTATCCCCCTTTTTAATTTAGGGGCATTTGTCTTGCCGAGCAAGGCTTGCTGCCAAGCATGCAAAGTAGTTTCCCTTTTATATTTAAGGCAAAATCCCGTTGTATTGACAAAATAAGATTCTTTTAATTCCTCAATTTTTCTTAACGGAGAAAATTTTATCGCCGGGAAAACCCTTTCAATAGAATTGCTTATTTCATAAGGTTTATTAAGAGAAGGCGCTTCAAAACCTTCAAAACGCTTGGTAATTCTATCCAAGTCATAACTGAGTATTCTTTGGGAAACGGCTTGGTCCCCCTCTTTAAAAGAAGAAGGCAGAATCTGTTCAAATTGTTCAACTACATTTAAAATTTTTATTGTTCCAAGATGCCAAATATGCGAAATTTTATTTGGTTTATCTTTAACCACTCTTAAAGCGCGCCCGCGCATCTGGTTTGAAAGCATATAAGAACTGACCGTGCTTGATAAAATAAGTGAGTTTATGCACGGAGCATCCCAGCCTTCGCCAAGAAGCGCCTGCGTGCCGATAATGATATTGACATACCCTGCGGAAAATAAATCGGTAATAAGTTGCACAATTTGGCTTTTAACTTTTTCTTTAGGGGTAATGCTTAAATATCTTTCATCTTGGGCAAGAGTTTTAAAAGAAACATCTTCATCTGCAATGTTTTTTTGTTTTAATAATTCTAAAAATTTATCTTTAATTTGCACCGGTATAAAAATAAGTGTGCCGGTTAAAAGTGCAAGTTTAAGATTTTCTTTTTTTTCTTTTAAGATTTTAAAAATAGGCACAACGCCAAGGCAAATATCATCAGTATTAAGGGTTTCTTTTCTTATATGATCGGCCAAAATAACCATTCTTAATTCTTCTTTTAAACTTTCATATTCAACGGAAACAATTTCCGAAATAGAATCAAGTTTGCCCACGCTTGAAGAAAGCATTTTTTGGATTTTTGGGTGATTATAAAGGCATAATTTCCTTCTGTAAGTAAGGCCTAAATGTATAGCCTTATTTTTTAATTCTGTGATTTCTTCCGCGCAGGAAGGAAACAAATTTTCTCCGGTAAAAAGTTCATTTAATAAAAACTCGGCAGCCTTTTTATCAAAAGGCGGCAAATCTTCTTCTTTTATCTCAAAGGCTTTTAATATTTTCCCAGAAATAGGATATTCTTTATATTTCAAAAAAGCCAGTAATGCCAAACAAAAAGAAGGCTTGTCAAATAAAAATTCCAAATCAAGTTTTTCGGCATTAAATTGCGGCAACTGGGCAAGTTTTTGAACCAAAGTCGGATGATTTAAAAACATTTCAACAAATTTATTTATTTTTTCGCTGTATTCCTTTAAAGTCTCATCTTCATAATCTCTCAATTTAGAAAAATAAAGCAAATCCTGATGCGGACAAAGTGTGCCGTTTTTAACAAGTTCGGAAATAGAAATTAAATCATCAATAGGCCCGCAGAGATCTTCATATCTTTTCCACTCAATTTGGTCAACATCATAAGGCGGCGTGCCTGTTAAAGAAAGAGTGTGTTTGGGTGCTAAGTTTTTAATAAGATAATCAAGCGCTTTCCACCACTCTTTTCTTAAATGGTGGGCTTCATCAAAACATAATACTGATACTTGCTGTGCTTTTAATTTTTCAATAATCTGTGCGGCTTTTTCTAAGGAAAATCTATCTATTTTTTTATCTTGTTCTTCAAAAAGTTCTTCTGAAGAATCTTCCTGTTTTTCCTCTTGGTTTTCTTCTAAAATTTCTTCCTGAATGGCAGGAACTGCTTCTTCCTTTTGGCCTTTAAAAGCAGCAAGCAACCCCTGATAAGTGGTAATAGTTAATAGTTTAGGTTCATTTATATCCATAGAGATATAAGAATCTATTTCCTCGGGATTTGAGGTAAAATCTAAAAGAAGGCGCCTTCTCCATTGTGCTTTAATTGTTAAAGTAGGGGCAAAAATCAAAGTAGGCTTGGCTATTCTTGAAATAACTTCCAAACCAAGCGTTGTTTTGCCGGCACCGGGTGCAGCAACAAGATGCAGTTTATTATCATCTAAATGCCTGCTTAAATTATCTAAAACTCTTTGCTGATAAGGCCGCCAAGTGCCTTTAAATTTTATTTTGTCAAACATTTCAGGGATAAAAGTTTTTCTTTAAGTTCGCTAATCAGCCAAACTTCACTTGCACCGGTTGCGCGGTTTTTATATTCAATTTTGCCTTCCGGCAAAAGTTTTTTACCCACAACCAAACGATGCGGAATACCGATTAAATCGGCATCTTTAAATTTAATACCCGGGCGTTCGTTTCTCTCATCATACAAAACATCAAAACCTTGGGCTTTTAAATCAGCGTAAAGCGCGTCTGCTTTTTGTTTGACTTCGCCTTCGCTGTCAAGCGCAATTAACTCAATATCAAAAGGGCTTAGCGCACTTGTCCAAATAGGGCCGAAATCGTCGTGGTTTTGCTCAATAGCAGCAGCCAAAACGCGGCTAACGCCAATGCCGTAGCAACCCATAATCATAGGTTTTGATTGCTGGTTTTCATCTAAAAATTCTGCTTTCATACTAGCGGAATATTTTGTGCCGAGTTTAAAAATATGCCCGACTTCAATACCGCGTTTAAAAGTAAAGTTTTGCCCGCATTTAGGACATTTATCGCCTAGGGAAGCAAGTTTCAAATCGGCAAAACTATCTACCTTATAATCGCGTTCAATATTTACATTTACTAAATGGGTATCGGCTTTACTTGCGCCGGCAACGCCGTTTAAAATTGTTTTTACATAGTTATCTGCAATAATTTTTAAGCCCTTATCTTTTAAACTGACAGGGCCCGCAAAACCAACAGGGCTGGAAGTAATTTGGGTATATTCATCTTCTGTCGCTTGGCAAACTTCCTGTGCGTTTAAGAATTTTCTTAATTTGATTTCGTTTAACTCATCTTCGCCGCGCATTAAAACAATAACGGGTTTTCCGTCTGCTTTATAAACAAGCAATTTAATAAAGTTTTCAGGTGCGATTTTTAAAAATTCGGAAACTTCCTTAATAGTTTTTTTGTTCGGAGTGGAAACTTCTTTTAATTCTAAAAACTCGCCTGTCTTTTGTTCGGGAACTGCAATTTCGGTCTTTTCCGTATTTGCGCTATACCCGCAAGGACATACGGAAATTTCATCTTCGCCGGTATCGGCAAGAACCATAAACTCGTGTGAAAAATTGCCACCAATTGTGCCGGTATCTGCTTCAACAGGGCGGAATTTAAGGCCGCACCTTTCAAAAATTCTGATATAAGAATCTTTCATTTTTTGATACCAAACATTTGCCTGCTCTTCGGTAGAAGCAAAGGAATAAGCATCTGCCATATAAAATTCTCTTGCGCGCATAACGCCAAAACGCGGGCGGATTTCATCTCTAAATTTTGTGCCGAACTGATACAAGCAAACAGGCAGTTGTTTATAAGAAGAAACATCTTTTTTAACTAAATCCGTAATAACTTCTTCGGCGGTAGGGGCAATACAAAAATCTGCTTTTTTGCGGTCTTTAATACGGAGTAATTCCCTGCCGTAAAAATCCCATCTTCCGCTTTTTTGCCAAAGTTCTGCCGGTTGGACTATCGGCAACCAAACTTCAAGCGCGCCTTCTTTATTAAATTCTTCGCGGATAATATTTTCAATTTTCTTTAAGATTTTCATACCTAAAGGCAACCACTCATAAATGCCGCTTGCCGTCTTGCGGATAAGGCCGGCGCGTATCATAAATTTAGCGGAAACTATATCTGCATCTTTAGGGGCTTCTTTTAAAGTGGGTAAATAATATTCTGTTAATTTCATTTTATTTTTCCTTTATTTTATCTATAAATTTTTGAATCCAATCTTTGCGCGGGATTTTATTTTTTACTTCGCCTTTTTCAAACCAAAGGCCTTCATTGATACCGCCCGCAATACCGAAATCGGCATCTCTTGCTTCGCCGGGGCCGTTAACGATACATCCCATAACGGCAATTTTTTTGCCGGTGGAAAGTTTAATTAACTCTTTATCAGAGTAAATTGTTTCTTCAAGTTCTTTTACTGCGCCTGCAATATCAACTTGCGTGCGGCCGCAGGTCGGGCAAGAAATTATTTCCGGGCCGAACTCTCTAAGTTTAAGGGCTTTTAAAATTTCATAAGCGGCACGCACCTGCATTTTGGGGTCTTCGGTCAAAGAGATTCTGATTGTCGCGCCGATGCCCTGTTTTAAAAGCGTGCTCATAGCAATAGAAGATTTAACAAGGCCTGCCATAAAACTGCCCGCTTCGGTTAGTCCGATATGTTGGGGAATATCCGTTTTTTCGGCAAGTAATTTTGCGGCTAAAATTGTTCTTTGCACATTATCTGATTTAAGCGAAATTAAATAATTTTTAAAATTTAACTGCTCTAAAACTTCTGCCTGTTCTAAGGCCTCGCCGACCATAACTTCGGCCCATTTTTCATTAGACCAGTTTGGCTTACCGGCAAACTTTTTTAGTTCTTTAATACTGCCCGCATTTACGCCTATTCTGATAGGTATATTTTTATCTGCGCAGGCCTTAACAACCTCTTGCACTTTTGCCTTATCGCCGATATTGCCCGGGTTAATACGTACTTTGGAAATACCTTGTTTAACGGCCTCAAGCGCAAGTTTATAATCAAAATGAATATCGGCAACAAGGGGTGTGTGAATTGCTTTAATAATTGTGCCAAGCGCTTTTGCCGCATCCATATCGGGCACAGCCACGCGGTTAATTTCGCACCCACAATTTTCAAGCGCTAAAATCTGTTTGATTGTTGACTCCGTATCTGCGGTTTTGGTATTGCACATTGATTGAACGCGCACCAAATTGCCGCTGCCAAGAGTATAAGGACCGACTTTAATTTGCCTTGTCTGCTTCATTTGAAGAAATCTCCTCAATTTGCGTTGTTTGTTCTGCCTGTTCTGTTTGAGCAGTTTGCTCTATTTTCGTAACGGGTTTTACGCCGCGGTTTTTAATGCGCATAATATCGCTGTAAGTTGCATATAAAACTAAAGATAAAAGGAAAATTGCGCCAACAGCACTTGCTCTTTCAAGGGTTTTCTCTTTAACTCTTTTACCGCGGATACCTTCAATAATAAAAAATACTATGTGCCCGCCGTCAAGTATCGGTATCGGAAAAAGATTGAACATGCCGATAGCAACGGAAATTAAACCAATTAAGAAGAAGTAATCTTCCCATCCGCTGTGCACGCCTTTACCGACGAGTTCAAAAATACCGATAGGTCCTGCCATTTCGGGCGCTTGTTTATGCCAAAGTTTATCTGCAATAGTAGTTAAAGATAAGGCCGTCCAATAATAGCATTGGTAGCCTGCTGCTTTTATTGCCGTAAAAGGCCCTACTTTTTCATAAATCGGTTCCACGGCAAAACCAATTTTTTTATCTTGTCCTATGGGAATTTCCTTAACAAAAATTTGATCATTTTGTTGATATTTGACAATTACCGGCTCTCCGTATTCCGTTTGACCTATAGCAGTAACAAG
>Ga0310696_10001213_pt1 | contig 37894 bp, 39 predicted proteins | sample AusTroGonzalo_MG_4_FD_203885 | JGI IMG/M metagenome (GOLD analysis project Ga0310696, IMG submission 203885) | Bovine rumen microbial communities from tropical cattle in Woodstock, Queensland, Australia - Gonzalo_02 (v2) (version 2) | ecosystem: Host-associated > Mammals > Digestive system >... | reverse complement strand
TGCTTCGTAAATCGTAAATTTTATTTATCTTTGTTTTCTAAAATTTAACACAATGAAGAAAGTATTTTTTATATTGGTAGTATTGTCTGTTTCGCTTTTTGCAACAGCGCAAAACATTGACATTGAAACAGTTCTTGTCAAAGGTGGGAAATTCAACACTGGCAGCAACGAGATGAAATCATCCAACCAGATTACCCTCGAGGACTTCTATATTGGCAAATATGAGATTACTCAGGAGCAATGGCGTGAAGTTATGGGTACAAATCCTAGTTATTTCAAGGATTGCGACTCCTGTCCGGTTGAGCGTGTAAGTGCAGAAGATGTCAACAAGTTCATCGAAACCTTGAATAAGAAAACCGGCAAGAAATACCGTCTACCGTCCGAAGCAGAATGGGAATACGCAGCACGTGGCGGAGTTTTGAAACCACAGAAAAACTCCAAGTATGCTGGTAGCAACGACATCAATGAGGTGGCTTGGTACGACAAGAACAGCAGTGGCAAGACTCATCAGGTTGGCACAAAGAAGCCCAACGAATTAGGTTTGTACGACATGAGTGGAAACGTTTACGAATGGTGCCGCAATGAACTCAAGAATCCGCAGGGCGAAGTAATCGGTTACAGTTATGTGCTTCGTGGCGGAAGTTGCGCAGTAAACTCCAATTTCTGCATGATTTCATTCCGTAGCGATTTCTCGTTGGGAATCAAGTATTTCAACTATGGTTTCAGGGTTGTTCTTGAAAAATAAGGAAGAATGAAGAACAGAAATCTTATTGTTGTGGTTATTGTTTGCCTAGCATTGGCTTGGGCTTGCAAAAACGAAGACAAGTCGGCAAATGCTAACCACGAGATGAACCTTTGCGATACCGAATTCGCCTTTGTCGAAGGAGGAACATTCACAATGGGCTGCACCGAGGAACAAAGCAACGACTGCTACAACGACGAGAAGCCCGCACACGAGGAAACCGTAAAGGACTTCTACATTGGAAAATACGAAGTTACCGTTGAGCAGTTCGCAAAGTTTGTCGAAGAAACAGGCTACAAGACCGATGCAGAGAAATCGGATTCGAGCCTTATATGTGCCGATGGTGTAAAGTCGTACAAAAAAGGCGTAAACTGGCGTTTCAATTCGGCAGGCCAACTTTACCAAAAACAGGAATACAACCACCCAGTAGCTCACGTAAGCTGGAACGATGCTAAGGAATATTGCAAATGGTTCAGCGAAAAATGCGGAGAAGAAGTCCGTCTGCCATCCGAAACCGAATGGGAATACGCAGCACGTGGCGGAAACCTGTCGCGTGGCACCAAGTATTCGGGAAGCAACGTGATTAACGAAGTTGCTTGGTACGATGCCAACAGCGATTTCTCAACTCAGGCCGTCGGACAGAAAAAAGCCAACGAACTAGGCATTTTCGATATGAGCGGAAATGTTTACGAATGGTGTAGCACTTGGTACAACAACTTCGGTAGCGAGGCTTCGGATGTAAACGACGAGATTGAAAACAAATACATTGTTGTCCGTGGCGGAAGTTCTTTCCTCAACGAAAAGTTCAGCCGCGTTTCGTACCGTTATTCGCGTACGCCAAGCACTTGCGGAGGCCCCTACGGATTCAGACTTGCAATGACAGCAGAATAAGATGACAGATACTCCTATCATATTCATGGGCACGCCCGAGTTTGCCGTTACCTCGCTTAAAACCTTGCTCGATAAGGGCTATGACATAAAAGCCGTGGTAACAACACCCGACAAGCCAGCAGGAAGAGGCAAGTCAATACAGTTTTCGGATGTGAAGAAATTTGCACTCGAACACAATCTGCCCATACTCCAGCCAGAAAAGCTGAAATCACTAGAATTTCTTGCCCAGCTCAAGGAAATTGATGCCGATTTGTTTGTCGTTGTGGCTTTCCGTATGCTTCCCAAGGAAGTGTGGGCAATGCCAAGGCTCGGAACGATAAACCTTCACGCAGCACTCCTGCCCGACTACCGTGGCGCAGCACCTATAAACCATGCAATTATCAATGGCGAAACCGAAACTGGAATCACCACTTTCTACATCGACGAGGACATTGACACTGGCAAAATCATAATGCAGGAAAAATGCGCCATCGAACCCGAGGACAACATCGGAACTTTGTACGACAAGTTGATGTTCATCGGTGCTGAAGCCGTCTGCAAAACCGTTGACATTATTGCTTCTGGCAACGTAAACGCCATCGAGCAGGATTCAATCCGCACCGAAGGCCTGCATCCTGCACCAAAAATCACAAAGGAATTTTGCCAGATAAATTGGAACAGCAAATCCGTTGACATACACAATCTTATACGCGGACTTTCGCCTTATCCAGCAGCATGGTGCTACCTGAAGGACGACATTACCGCAAAGATTTTTACCTCGTCGTACAGCAACGAAAAGCACAATCTTAAGCCTGGCACTTTTGTCACCGACAACAAGTCGTTCCTGAAAGTTGCCACTTCAGACGGATTCGTATCAATCCACGAATTACAAATGCAGGGAAAGAAACGTATGGCTATCAAGGATTTCCTTAACGGATTCAAATTTAACACCGGCAACTAATGGGACGCTATTTGGCATTGGACATAGGACGCAAAAAGACGGGCGTGGCAGTAACCGACACCAGCCGGATTATTGCCACAGCCTTGGAAACCGTTCCATCGGGCGAATTGGAAAAGTTCCTCACCGACTACATAGCAAAAAATGATGTCGAGAAAATAATCTACGGACTTCCAACACAGATGGACAATTCACCCTCTGAATCAATGCAATACATAACACCAATATTGAATCGACTGAAAAAGGTCTTTCCAAATATCACCTTCATCCCTGTTGACGAACGTTTCACATCCAAACTGGCATTTCAGGCAATGCTTGACGGCGGAACAACTCGCAAACAGCGTCGCGACAAGACTATGGTCGATAAGATAAGCGCGACAATCATACTTCAATCGTATATGGAACAAGAAAAATTTTCAAAACTATGATATTACCAATATACTTATACGGCAATCCCATACTGAGGAAAAAATCGGAAGACATCGACAAAAATTATCCCGACCTCAAGCAATTGATTGACAATATGTTCGAAACAATGTACCACTCCAATGGTGTTGGTCTTGCTGCCCCGCAAATTGGTCTGAACATCAACCTGCTTGTTCTCGACGCATCTCCTTTTGCCGAAGACGACCCTATCTGCAAGGGCTTCAAGCGCGTAATGATAAATCCGCAAGTAACATTCGAAGGCACAAAGAAGATTGTCTTTGAGGAAGGTTGCCTAAGCGTACCCAACATCCACGAGGAAGTTACCCGTTACAACGACATCTCTGTCACTTACTTTAACGAAAACTTCGAAGAAGTAACCGAAAAACTGTCGGGCAATAGGGCTGTCGTTGTGCAGCACGAGTTCGACCACCTGCAGGGCATCGTCTTCTGCGACAAAATAAACCCCATCCGCAAACATTTCCTTAAGAACCGTCTGAGCGACATATCGAAGGGAAAGGTAAAGACGAGCTACAGAGTAAAGGTGAACTAGGATTTATTTTCTTTTCTTGGGATTTTTGCGAACACCTATATTCTTACGTGCGCGCTTAACGGTTTCGCTTGTACGCAGACGGGTTGCAGCGTCTTCGTCAACATTAATTTCTTCCTCCTCAAATTCGGGTTCTCCTTTCTTGCGTTTTGCAGCATTCGGGTCATACACAGGTTTGCCTCCATATAAAATATTGTCGGAATTAAACTTGCAGTCCCTAAAAGCATTTTCGTGAAACAATACATCTTTAACCTTTCCAGTACGTCCCGTATTGCACACGACATCAGTCAACGCCTTGCATTCGGCAAAAGCATCGGCAGCAATTATAGTCTTGATATTCGATTCCATAACCTTGGTAAACACAACTTTATTTAAACTACGGCACGACATAAACGCACCTTCTCCTACGTTGCGCATCTGGTCGTATAGAGAAACAGTGGTCAAAGCCCAGCAATTTGCAAATGCTTCCTTGCCTATCGACCGCAACGACTTAGGAAATTGAACTGCGGAAAGAGCCTTACATCCTTCAAATGCGTATGCACCAATTTCTTTCAAACCTTCGGGCAGAACTAAGGTTATAAGTCCACTTGCGCGGAAAGCGCCAGGACTAATCGATTGTAAATTGTTTGGTATATGAAAATTACGTAAGTTTGTGCAATTTCTGAAACAATCGGGTCCAATCTTCTTCACATTGCTTGAAATGCCTATGTTTGAAAGATTTACGCACCAACGGAACGCACTGCTGTCAATAAACTCAACATTGTCTGGAATAGTAACGCAGGTAATGTTGCGGCAACCATAAAAAGCCCGTGGACCTATACGTTTTACTGGATAAAATTTGCCATTTATCTTTATCTGGCGCATTATGTTGACTTGAGTTGGAGTCTCCTCGTTGTAGTTAATGTCAACGTACAACGACTTTTTGTTTTCCTCAAAGGCATAGCGTATTCCGAAATATTTGAAATGCATTGAATCGACTGGTTCTGCCTCATTTTCATCAGTATTTTGGGCAAAATTCACAAAAGGTACTGACACTAACAACAATAATATCAACAAGATTCGTTTCATTATGACAAATTTTATGGCACAAAAATAAAAAACATAAAGCAATAAAGCATCAATCATATAATTTTTATTGTCGCGAATTGGTAAAGCATAAAACAATGAAATATAATAATGAATAATACTGAGCTAAGAGAGTCGTTTCTTTTATGCAAATTATTTGTCAATTGTGTGGTAATTGATAAAATTGCTTAATTTTGCATTCGTATGAATAGGATTGTCGAATATTTGTCAGATTTTTGGTTTCTGTTGTTTCCAAAGAATTGTGAGGCATGTGGTCGATCCTTGTCGCGAGGTGAAGATGTCTTGTGCTTTGGCTGTCTTTATGAACTTCCTCGGACGAATTTTTGTAAGGTTTTGGATAATCCTATAATGCAGCTTTTTGAGGGTCGTATAAAATTGGAGAGGGCTACGGCATTATTTTTATTCCAGAAGGGAAGCAGATTTCGTAATTTGCTTCATTCTTTAAAATATAATCACAAACCGGAGATAGGAGTGTTGTTAGGGAAGGAGTTAGGGGCGGAGATGAATGTTTCTGGCAATTTTTCAGATATTGATTTCATAGTCCCTGTTCCTTTGCATCCAAATAGAGAGAAAAAACGCGGCTATAATCAAAGTGAGCGGATTGCTGCAGGAATATCGGCAGTAACAAAAATACCAGTACTTAGAGGCGTCCTTGTTAGGAATAGTGATACACAAACACAAACTAAAATGAACAAGGAGGAGCGATGGCAAAACGTCTCGGGAAAATTTGTTTTGATGGATACTGATATTTTAAAGGGAAAGCATGTGCTTCTTGTTGACGATGTGCTGACGACTGGTGCTACTACTGAGTCGTGCGGTATTGTTTTGCTTTCGGTAGAAGGTCTGAAATTGAGCATAGCTGTGTTGGCGCGTGCATAAGATTGAGTCTAAAACATAACACTCAAAGGTGTGTTTCTTGTTATATGATTTGTGCGTTTTTGATTTTGTTCCAATATTTCTAAATTTTTCAACCAGTGTCAACCATTAAAACTCAGAAACTTTTCAAACGGCGTCAGGCATTGAAACTTAGAACGGCGAAGCCCTCAACGAAGTTAAACTTTCAAACGGCGTCAGCCTATAACTGGGCTAAAGGGCTAAAAGAAGAGAAGGCTAAAAGTCTAGCAGAAGACCAGTTCAACGGAAGACCAGCCTATCTGTCCGCAAGACTGCGAGGCTGTCAGACTGTTAGACTTTAAGCCTACAAGCCCCAAAACTAGAAACGGCGTCAGCCATTCAAACGCCGTAGGCATTCAAACATAGAAACTTTTTAACGGCGTCAGCCTAAACGAACTTCACTGCTGTTCCGTATGCAACAATCTCCGCTGCGCCTTCCATAACTGCCGAGGTGCAATAACGCATTCCGATAATTGCATCAGCGCCAAGAGATTCTGCTTCTTTTGTCATACGTTCTGTTGCAATACTACGTGCCTCGATAAGCATATCGGTGTAACCCTGTATTTCGCCACCGACTATCGTTTTCAATCCAGCCAAAATGTCGCGTCCGATGTGCTTCGACTGTACTACTGTTCCCTTTACGATTCCTAAAACTTCAAAGTTTTTTCCCGGAATTGTGTCAATGCTTGCTAAAATCATACCTTATTTATTTTATGTTTATACTATTTTCGTTTGTCAAATACCCATTCCAAATTCTTGTCGCTGAATGCGATAGGACAAACAGAAATGTGGTCGCAATCCTTCTCGACAATGAAATTTATTGTTCCGCCATATTTCTGCGTCTCCTTGATTGTAGGCTTTACCAACGAAACTTTTGCTTTGTCGTCCTTTCCTGCCATAACGCAGCACAAAGCAGTCTGGGCAATGTTTTTCGGATATGCGTTGCGTGGATACGAGGCAACCGCCATTGCTGCGGCAAAAGTGTCGGGATAGTCGGAAATCATGCGCCAAACGCCCGCGCCACCGCTCGAATAACCGAAGATGTAAATGCGTTTGCTGTCGATGTCGCTATTGTCGGCTATAAGTTTGTCGATTAGTTGCTTGAGTGCGGTGCTGACTTTTCCGTCGTAGTCGTGCCAGAAATGGTCTTTGTCGCATTGCGGAGCAACTACAATGGATTTTATGTTGCTTTTTTTCAGATAGTTGACAATGGCGCGTATCGCAGTGCCACGAATCTGCGATTTGTTGTCGTCGCCACGATGCGAACCGCCGTGCAGAAAAATCACCAAAGCCGACTGCCCGCTTTCGTTTTGGCAAAGAGAGGCTTCTCGATATGGAAGTGTTATGCTTTCGTTTGAAAATGAACGAAATGCAAATTTGCGGTAGTATTCGGCATTGCCAGTGGTGTCGTAAGTCTGTTGCGAATAAAGCGACAGAAGTGTTGCAAAAAATACTACAATAGTGGTTATTACTTTTCTCATTGCAATTCAATAAATTCTATTTTACAACCAGCGAAATCCAGTTGCGGTTTAGTGTCGAAAATACCGTACATTGTAGAGCCGGAGCCAGACATCTGTGCGAAGATTGCACCACTTTCGTAAAGTTTTTGCTTTATTTGGGCGAGAAGTGGATTTTCGGCAAAAACTGTCGGTTCAAAGTCGTTCTTTATGCGGTTTTTCCACTGTTCGATGGGTAACTTTATGGAATCTTCGAGTTTATATTGTGGTTCGGCAGGTTTGCACTGCGAGTATGCCTTTGCCGTATTTACCGAAATTGGCGGCAAAACAAGTACAAGACATTTTCCCGACAGGTTCAGTTCTGTTTCGTGGAGGATATTTCCAGTTCCTTCGGCAATCATTGGGCGGTTATGGATGAAAAATGCGCAGTCGGCTCCAAGTCTGGATGCGTATGTAACCATTTGCTCAGTAGTGAGTTTCAATGAGAACATATCGTTGAGCATTTTGATTGTAAATGCAGCATCCGACGACCCTGCACCAAGTCCGCTTCCGAAAGGTATGTGCTTGTACAGCACGAACTTGACGGGTGGCAAGTCGAAGTCGTCCTTTAGTATCTTGTATGCCTTGTAGCAAAGGTTTTTCTCGATTTCGCAGTCGATTTTTATGCCACGGTTGTCGAAGATGAACTTGTCGCTCGGCATAATTTCCATCGCATCGGTAATGTTGATGGGGTAGAACAGGGTGCTGATGTCGTGGTATCCGTCTGTGCGTCGGCGTACGATGTCGAGTCCGATGTTTATTTTTGCGTTTGGAAAGCCGATTGTCTTGTCTATCATATTGTTACCCGTCCTTGTTTTAACGAAAGTTCCTTTATTTCCTGTGTCAGTTGGTTTATTCTGCTTAAGATTCCAACTGTTGTTTCTTTGCATTTTTCTATTTCTTCGCGCAGACTGGCAAGTTCACCATCGATTTCTTCTTTTCTCTGTTCGTCGCTTGTGTTGTATTCTGTTTCCAAATTTGCCAATTGCGCTTGCAATTTTACGCTGTTATCCATCAGCGACTTCAATTCTGCCGAAAGTTTCGTCTTTTCGTCTTTGCGGATTTCTGTGAGATATTTGTTGTAAACGTCAAGGATAATTTCCGTGAGTCGGTATTCTTCCTTGTAGTATAGGGAACCGTGTCTAGTCCACATTTTGCTTAATTCGTATGAGGATGCGCATACATCTGCGGCCACGCTGCTTATGGCAGGGTCGGGACTGTTGATGAAATCCTTGTCGCTGATTTCCCGTCCGTTGCATACTGCATCGCTGATTTCGGCAAAAATCTGCTGGTTGATTTTGTTGCGAAGTTGTGTTACATTGTCCTTGAGCATAAGTCCAACCATCAGTTCCGATACTTTTAGCATCTGCGGGTTTTCCTTGTTGCTATCGAAGGGATTGGCGATGTTTTCGTTCCCGTAGAGAAGCAGTAGGCGTATTATTTCACGTTCCTTCGACAGAAATCCGATTTCCTTGTTGCCAGTTATTTTGGGAATCTGTTGTTGTTTAGGAAGTTGTGGCTCTGGCTTTTGCTGTTGTCCGTATCCTGTGGGCGATTTGCCGTCGTTGATTTTCTTGCGACGGAACTTCATCAGTTCAGAGTATAGCGTATTCTCGTCTATTTCAAGGATTTTGCTACATTCCTGAAGATATACTGTCTGCTTTATCTGGTCGTCGATAACAGAAATTGTCTTTACGATGTCGGTTATCATTGCGGCACGTTTTAGAGGATCCTTGTCGGCTTCCTGCTTCGACAGCCGCGACTTGAAACTGATAAAATCTTCCTCGTGCGTGTTGAGATATTCTATTGTTTTTTCGCTTCCGTTTTTCCTGGCAAACGAATCGGGGTCTTCATCGTCTGGAAATAGTACAACTCTAACGTTAAGTCCTTGAGCCAAAATCATATCAATACCTCGTATCGAAGCGTGTATTCCGGCGCTGTCACCATCGTAAAGCACGGTTATGTCATCGGTAAGTTTGTGGATTATGCGGATTTGGTCTTCTGTAAGCGATGTTCCCGACGATGCCACCACATTTTTGACACCCGCCATATACATCGAAATTACATCGGTATAGCCTTCCACCAAATAGCATTTTTTTTGTCTGACAATTTCTCCACGTGCCTGATATATACCGTATAAAGTTTTCCTTTTGTCGTAAATTTCCGATTCGGGCGAATTAAGGTACTTTATATTTACACCTTTTGTTCGCGCGTCGAGCACACGTCCGCCGAAACCTATTACTTGTCCCGAAATGCTGTAAAACGGGAACATTACGCGTCCGATGAAGAAGTCGTATTTCCTCTGCGTTTTCTCGTCTATCTTTGTAAGTCCGTTGCGAACCATAAAGTCGAGTTTGTAGCCACTCTTCAAGGCCTCGTCGGTGAATGCCGTGCCTGTCGGAAGGCTGTAGCCAAGACCGAAAGTCTTTATGGCTTCGTCGGTGAATCCGCGCTCACGGAAGTATGCCAGTCCTATTATGCCTTCTGGATTGTTCAAAAGGTTGTTTTGAAAATATTTGGCAGCGAACTCGTTGAGTATGCGCATACTTTCACGATCATCGTTCTGCTGTTGTTCTTCGGGCGAAAGTTCCTTTTCGACAACTTCTATGTTGTATTTTCTTGCAATATACTTCAATGCTTCGGGGTAGGTCATCTGCTCGTGGTCCATCACGAAACCTACTGCATTTCCTGCTTTTCCGCAACCGAAACACTTGTATATACCTTTCGATGGACTTACGATGAACGAAGGCGTCTTTTCGTTGTGGAACGGACAGCAACCAAAATAGTTTACACCGCGTTTTTTGAGGCTAACAAAATCCTGTACAATCTCCACTATGTCAGCGGCATCCATTATTCTGTCTATGGTATTGCGGTCAATCATTCCAAACTCAAATTTGTGATGCAAAATTAAGCGAAAAAATCGTATGGAACGAAATTAGTTATTCACAATTATGCTTGTGTTATGTTTTTGAACATATTTTCAATATTGTTTTACAATCTAATTTTTTTAGAAAACAATCAATCAATTATTAACTTTGGTTGATAGATTTACAAAAAGTATTCACTATTTTTATAAGTCACTTCAAAAAGCCTATGTGCATCAAAATACATTTTCTCTATACCGTAGCTATTTGGTTCAAACTCAATACAATCAATATCATCTTGCGACACCGACTGCCCAATAATTTTTGGTATATGACCTTTGAAAAGATAACTCATCAGTTCATACTCCTGACTTACAGCGATGACACAAAATGCAGATTCCGGAGTCCTACCATCGCCTGAGCTTAACAATGCGTCAATAATCTGATATTCTTGAATATTTTCTGTGTAATTTTCATCGTCTAACAAGCATCGCCAAAAATCGACACTAAAGATTTCATCATCATCTTGTGAATAATGGTCTGTAAAGGTGTAGCCATACATCAACTGGCGAATAGTTTCCACCGAAGTGTCCTTGTCTAACTGTCCTTTTTTGAACTTCTGCAACAAATCTTCGGCACATCCATTTCTATACTCTTCAAAATCGACTTTGCGATAATCGTTGCGAATGCGATTTAAATTAGTTTCATTTTTCATAAAATTGGTATTGATATTTTGTTATTTCTTCAAGAAATCCCCAATCAGTTTTTCTGCTTTGGCAAAGGTTTCATCAAGCTTGTCGTTCACAAGCACAACATCGAACTTTTCGGCAAACGAAAGTTCGTAAACAGCCTTGTCGATACGGGTGCGGATGGCTTCCTCGCTGTCGGTGGAACGGTCGCGGAGACGCTTTTCGAGAATCTCGACTGATGGCGGCATAACGAACACTGCCAGAGCATTCTCGCCATAATATTTCTTAATATTCAGTCCGCCCTTTACATCGACATCGAAAACGACATTCTTGCCAGCAGCCGTTAGACGGTCAACTTCCGACTTAAGGCTTCCATAGAAATGGTCGGCATAAACCTCCTCCCACTCCAGGAAATCGTTGTTTTCTATCTTCTTGCGGAACTCATCAGCCGACAGAAAATAATAGTCCTTGCCATCGACTTCGCCTTCACGCTTCTTGCGCGAACAAGCCGAAATTGAAAAACTCAAGTTAAACTCGGGCATAGCCAACAAATGCTTAACAACTGTGGTCTTGCCTGCACCGCTCGGTGCTGAAAATATTACGACTTTTGGCTTCATTACAAAATATTTAGCGATTGTTCCTTAATTTTTTCCAACTCATCCTTCATCATTACCACTATCTTCTGCATTTCAGCGTGGTGTGCCTTCGAACCGAGAGTATTTATCTCGCGTCCCATCTCCTGTGCAATGAATCCCAGTTTACGTCCCGCTGCTTCTTCAAATCTAACCGTATCCATGAAATACTCACAGTGCTTGCGCAAACGAACTTTTTCCTCGTTGATGTCAAGTTTTTCAAGATAGTAGATGATTTCCTGCTCGTAGCGATTTTCGCTGTTCGAGTCGTTGATATTCAGTTCGTTGAGTGCCTGACGAATCTTGTCCTTGATAACAGAAATACGTTCGGCTTCGTACTGTGGCACGCGTTCCAGAAGATCAAGAATAGAATCAATTTTCGATAGCACATCCTTTTCGAGAATGCGACCTTCCTCCTTGCGATACTCGCAGCAGTGGTTTATCGACTTCTGTATTGCCGACTCAACGGCAGCCCATTCCTCGTCGGTAAGTTCGTCGCTACCGTTCAGCTGAAGTTCGGGCATACGGATTAATGACGACAGCAGGCTATTGTCGGTTTCGGAAATCGGCACACTGCTTTTGCGGCAATCGTCGGCAAACGACTTGTAGGCGGCAATCACGGCGGTGGAATTTATCGGGTTCACATTCTGCTCGTTCTCAACACTTATTGTAAAGTCAATCTTGCCGCGCTGCAATCCCTGCGAAAGCATACGGCGGATGTCGATGTCCTTTTCCTTGTACTGGTTGGGCAGACGGGTTGAAATGTCAGCCGATTTAGAATTCAGGGTTCTAATATCAATCGTAATCTTTTTTCCGTTGTATTCCAGAAGTTCCCTTCCGAATCCTGTCATTGAGTATATCATCAGCAATATCTTTTTTGTCGAAATGCAAAGATACAGAGTTTTATAAAAACATGCTAACGATTTTAGTTTTTTTCACGATAAATCCAGCACCCGGCTTCACTGGGATGGTCTTCCACATAATCATCGGCTTTTGTGTGGCGCAAAGTCCATACAACCATAATGTCGCCCGCAGCACCAGCAATAAACATTGCTCCAAACAGCAAAAGGCTGAAACTTCCTACAAATAACGATATTACAGCAGGAAAAATGCCGACGACAAACAATGGTGCCAATGCCCCGAATTTGTAGTTGCGCACCTTCATTGGCTCACTGCAATGGCAATACGGAGAAAGACTTTTCCACATAACGCCGAATTTTATCGTCTTCCAACCGCCATCAACACATTGAGACCAGCATATTCCGTGAACCAATTCGTGAAGCACCACACCAGCAACTAGCACTAACAAAAACACAAGTTCCTGTATCCAAGATGCATTACGAACGACCTCAATACCTTCCATACCATAAATAAGATAGTATGCCCAAATAAAAACAGCAAACACCAGAACAAATATCACCAACGAAAACACAGTCGCCACCAACATATTGATTGTCAGCTTCTCTCTTGTATATGAATCTAAATTCTTCTCCATTTTTTTAATATTTCTGCCAGAGAACATATCATCAGCAATTTCTCTCTTTGCCGAAATACAAATATAAAATGTTTTATGCAAACGCGCTAATGATTTTAGATTTTTTCGTCCGAATCACACTCCCATTGTGCAATATTGTTTTCAATGTATTCGGCAATGTTGTTCATTTCGTCAGAATCGCGGATAATGTGGTCATAGAATCGGGTTTGCCATGAAAATGTAAATCCATTTTTGCGAGCAAATGTTGTTGTTGATATTTTTATTCCACGAATTACTGACGCTAGATTTTTTTGATTGTGGTGCAAATTTATTTATTGGTTTGTCATTTGTAGCGGCGCAATGCATTGCGCCGCTACAGGTTGTTGTATTATATTGATTTTCACCAATTATTATTATCAAATGAACATGATTCGGCATTATAACGAACAATGGCATTTCTACATTCATATCCGCCCGAATCTCAGGTGTTTTGACAATTTGTTCTTGCAAACATTTTCCAATTTCAGACAAATTCATCACGCCATCAGTTATTTCGCCAAAATAATGTTCCTTATCCTTAGTACAGATGGTTATGAAATACATCCCACCATTATAATCATGCCATAATGCGCGGGTTGTTATTCTGCGATATTGATTCCAATGATTTTCTTCAGGCATAATTATGCATTCTTACACAATCCCCCCAATCACCAGCGAACCAATTGCCACCAAGCCGATTCCAACAGGAGCAACAAATTTCACCAGTATCGAAATGAATTTTGCCAACTTAACATTGCCTTTCCCTCCTGCTGTAAGTTCCTCGATGAATTTTTTCCTACCGAAGAACCAACCCACATAAATCACAATGAGCAATGCACCGAATGTCAACATAATGTTGGCGGTGGTATAGTCGAACAAATCGAAGATTGTCTTGCCGAAAATTGTAAAGTCGCTCAGCAAACCAAACGACAAGGTGCAGAATACACCTAAAAATATAATCACCGACGACGACAGCAAAGTTGCCTTCTTTCGGCTCATCTTGAACTCATCGACAAGGAATGCCACTGGCACTTCGAGAAGCGAAATTGTGCTTGTCAGTGCTGCAACAGAGAGCAATAGGAAGAAAAGTATTGCAAAGATGTATCCGCCCGGCATTGCCTGGAATATTGCAGGCAAGGTTATGAAAACCAAACCTGGTCCACCAGCCGATTCGGCACCAAGGAAAGCCAAGGTCGGGAAAACCATTATGGCACCGAGCAAAGCCACAACAGTATCGCAGGTTGCAATCTCTATTGCCGTGGAAGCCAGCGGCGTATCCTTCTTGATGTACGAACCGTAGGTTATCATTGTTCCCATACCTATGCTGAGCGAGAACGCCGCCTGTCCGAGTGCCATAAGCACACCCTTGAATGTCAGGCTGCTCCAGTCGGGCTTGAACAGGAATTCCAGACCTTTCGAAGCATTAGGCAAAGTGACGGCACGCACACAGATGGCGATTATCAGCACAAGAAGTATAGGCATAAGCACCTTGCTGACCTTCTCGATGCCCTTTTCCACACCGAAAAGAATTACCAACGCTGTCAGTGCGACAAATATAATCATCCATACCGTAGGCATAACAGGTTGCGAAGTAAAGTCGCCGAATGTCTGTGCCAATGCGGCAACATCCTGACCGGCAAAGTCGTTGCAGATTGATTTCTTCACATATTCGAGCGTCCAGCCAGCCACAGTGCCGTAGAACGAGAAAATCATCACGGCGGTAATAATACCCATCAGACCGACAAGCCACCAACCACCTTTTGGAGACAAGCGCTTGAAAGTTCCGTAGGCGTTGCAACCAGCCCTACGACCGATGGCAAATTCAGAAAGCATTACTGGTACACCTATTAGGAATACGAATATCAGATATACAATCAGGAATGCGCCGCCACCGTTTTCGCCTGCTATGTACGGAAAACGCCATATATTACCAAGTCCGACCGCCGAACCAGCCGCCACAGCGACCACACCTAATTTCCCAGAGAAACTGCCTCTATTTTCTTTCATCGTCGTGAATTTTCGTAAAACAAAAGGAAAAAACAAAAGTAAGTCTTTTTCTTTAAAAGAACTAATGAATGATTCTAAAAAAAATGTTTCCGCTTTTTTTGAATCTTCAAATACTATATATGTACTGCTCTTTTATTTAACCGCCACCTTTCGCCCCCTGAGCGGAGTCGAAGGGTAAGGTTAATACTTATTATATTTCGTCACCTTGACTTCGATACTTCGACAAACTCAGCAATCGAAGTTCTGCCAGCGTATTTATTCAAATGCAAACTATTTGCTTCATAGACAACAATATTGTCCAATATGAAAGAGCATGTAGTATATGGAGTAAATTTTCATCTATTCAGAAAAAACACTATCTTTGCAAAATTTTGCAGTATTTTATGGTTGTAAAAAGTGTCATAGGAAAAATGGCGAAGATATTCGTTAGTCCGCGTATTTATTGGCAGCGGTACGATTTCTCGTCGTTGACAGCAAAGGACTTGCATAGCAAGATTTTCCCTCTGCTTATGTCTGCATTTTTTGCAATCGTGCTGTTCGGTTCTGCACTTAACCATATGCCTGAGGAGGGCTTTCCGATTGTTCTGCTCGATTCTGTTGCCATCACGTTGCTGTTTGCGCTGACCTACTTTTTGGTAAGTTTCCTTGAAAATTGGATTTGCCGAATGTATGGAAGCATTGAGTATCGCAAGTCGTCGCTGTTCCTTATGGAATGTATGCTTCCGTTTTATCTGCTTTATGCAGTGCTGGCGGTGTTCCCGAGTCTGTTTTTCCTGTGGATTTTGGTGGCATACAGTTTATATCTGATGTATTTCGGCGCGCTTTATTACTTGAAGGTTGCCGAGGACAGGGTAATTATTTTTATGATTTTGTCGGTGCTGGTTATAGTACTGGGCGTGGCGGTAGCACAGACCCTCGATGGAATTATTATGGGATTTTTTGTGGATTAGATTGTTGAAAATGAAAAAGATAGAATATAAAAATAAGAAGGCGTTCTTCAAGTTCGAGTTTATTGAAAAATACACAGCAGGCATTGTGCTTACAGGGACGGAAATAAAGTCGATTCGTGACGGCAAGATAAATTTCACCGATTCGTACTGTGTATTCAAGGAGAATGAATTGTGGGTTACCTCGGTGCATATTTCGGAGTATTCGCTCGGCACCTGCAACAATCACGACCCCAAACGCGACCGTAAACTATTGCTTAACCGCAAGGAACTTAACAAGTTGCAGAAGAAGGTTGCCGAGAAGGGCTTGACTATCGTGCCGGTGTCACTATTCCTCAACGAGGCAGGAATCGCAAAGATGGAAATTGCGTTGGCTCGTGGTAAGAAGTTGCACGACAAGCGCGAGGACATTAAGGACCGCGACACCAAGCGCGACCTCGACAGAACAAAAAAGATGAAGTAGGAGAACAGATGGCTGGGAAAAAGGAAATATTTTCAGTATGTAATCCAACTGCCGAGGATTTCTCGGTAGTTCAATCAACTGTCGCAAATTTTGCGACAGTTTAAAATATGCAATAAGAAAAGGAAAACGATATGAATATACTTATAATAATATTATTTGCAATTGCCGCTTATTTGATTGGTTCGTTCAGTTCTGCATTGTGGTACGGCAAATGGTTCTACGGAATCGACATTCGCGAACACGGAAGCAAGAATGCTGGCTCGACTAATGTTTTGCGTGTGCTTGGTTGGAAATGCGCAATACCTGTGTTCATCACCGATGTTATTAAGAGTTTTGTGCCGACGATGTTCTTTGTGATGTTGCTCAACAAGTTTGCATCGCCCGAAGGTTCGGTTTATGTCGCACAAGGTTCCGAAGCCTACTATCTGTACCAACTTTTGTTCGGTATGATGGCGATAGTTGGACATATTTTCCCGATTTTCTCTGGATTCAAGGGTGGGAAAGGTGTCGCTTCGATGCTCGGACTTGTGCTTGCACTCGACCCGTTGTCAGCAGCGATAGCCTTGGGTGTATTCATCATCGTTGTGCTTATAACAAGGATAGTTTCTGTTTCGTCGATGTCGGCGGCGGTGGCTTTCCCGATTGTGGTTTATGTGCTAGGCTTCTTCCGCGAGGCAGGTCACAGCATTACAATGACCGTATTTTCAATACTTGTGGCGGTATTGCTGATAGTTACCCATCGCAAGAATATTAAAAGATTGTTAAACCACGAGGAGCCGAAGATAACGATTGCAAAAAAGGAATAATTTTGCAAAAAAATTGTTATCGATGAAATCTATATTTAAACTAATGGCGTGTGGACTGGCATTTGGTCTTACCGCCTGCAACTCAAATCAGAATCAAAGTATGGAAGACAAGGCTTTGAGTATGGCCGACCTCGATACAACCGTATCGGCATCGGCTGATTTTTATGCTTATGCAACTGGTGGATGGCAGAAGAACAATCCGTTGCCAAACGACAAGTCGCGTTATGGTTCGTTCGACATTCTCGCCGAGGAAACCGACAAGAAGGTCAACACCTTAATTCAGGACTTGGCAAACCAGCAGAACGAAGAAAATTCGGTAGAATGGAAGATTGCAACTCTGTACAACCTTGGTATGGACGAGGCAAAGCTCAATGCCGACGGTATTTCACCAATAAAGCCGATGCTTGACGAGATTGATGCTATCAGCGACAAGGCTCAGATTGTTGATGTAGTTGCCAAGATGCATCATCAGGGAGTTTCAGCATTTTTTGGTGTGTTTGGAACTAGCGACCCCGAAAACAGCGACCTCAATATTCCGTGGTACTACCAGAGCGGACTTGGTCTTGCAAACAAGGAATACTACACCGATGAGGGCGAAAGGGAAGATGCAATCCGTCAGCAGTATGTTGAGCACGTTGGAAAGATGTTTGTTTTGATTGGCTATTCAGAAGAAGATGCCAAGGCTGCAGCAAAGAATGTGTTTGAAATTGAGGACCAGCTTGCTAATGTTTCGATGGGAAGCGTTGAGGAACGTGATCCGTTTAAGACAACAAACAAGATGACAATCGATGAAATGTCTGCAAAGTCTCCGAATTTCGACATTGCAAAGTATTTTGAACTTCAGGGCATTACTGTAAAGGAAAACATTAATGTATGCCAGCCTTTGTTCTTGGCAGGAGTTTCCGATATAATTGAAAAACAGTCGCTTGACAATTTGAAGCAGTATTTGAAGTGGAATGTTGTAAATTCGTCTGCTTCGTATTTGAGCGAAGACCTCAACAAGCAGAATTTCGAGTTCTATGGCAAGACTTTGTCGGGCGTTCCTGTTCAGCAGGACAGATGGAAACGCGTTGTTAGGGTTGTGAACGGCAATCTTGGCGAATGTGTTGGTGAAATCTTCGTACAGAAATATTTCCCGCCCGAGGCAAAGGAACGCATGGTAACTTTGGTTGAAAATCTGCGTTCGGCTTTCGGTGAAAGAATCAAGAACCTTGACTGGATGAGCGAGGAAACCAAGGCTAAGGCATTGGAAAAACTTGCTGCAATTACCGTAAAAATCGGTTATCCCGACAAGTGGAAAGATTATTCGAAACTTCAGTTGAAGGAAGATTCTTACTATGCTAATGTATTAAGATGCAACGAGTTCGAGTTTGAAGATATGGTTAGCAAGATTGGCAAGCCAGTTGACAAGACCGAATGGTTGATGACACCGCAGACCGTCAACGCTTACTACAGCCCCAACACCAACGAAATTTGCTTCCCGGCAGGTATTCTTCAGCCACCATTCTTCTACATGGATGCCGATGATGCTGTAAACTATGGTGCAATTGGTGTTGTTATCGGTCACGAAATGACTCACGGATTCGACGACCAGGGCCGCAACTTCGACAAGGAAGGAAACCTCGCTTGCTGGTGGACAGAAGAAGACGCAGCCAAGTTTACCGAAAGGGCAAAAGTGCTGATTGACAGGTATAACTCAATAGTTGTTATTGACACACTGCACGCAAACGGCGAATATTCGCTTGGTGAAAATATTGCAGACTACGGAGGATTGAAGATTTCGTTCGATGCATTTAAGAAGGCTTCGGAAGGCAAGGAACAGCCGACAATCAATGGTTTTACTCCCGAACAGCGTTTCTACCTTTCATACGCAAAGGTTTGGGCAAATAACATCCGCGACGAGGAAATTATTCGTCGTACAAAGGAAGATGTGCATTCGCTCGGCAAGTGGAGAGTTAACGGACAGCTCAAGGGTATCGACGACTTCCATAAGGCATTTGGAATCAAGGAAGGTGATGCTATGTACATTCCTGAATCCGAATGGGCAAAGATTTGGTAGTTAATATTTAAAAGTTTATTGTTATTCAACCGTCCTGATTTTTTAAGTTGGGACGGTTTTTCTTAGAAAACTAACGGAAATGTTTGAGGAAAAAGAGGTAAAGGAATATGTTTCGATGCTGAAAAAGGGAGCATCGTTGGAAGAACTGAACTCTACTTTCTACATCCGCTCTATGGCAGAAATTGCAAGGAAATATTATGTTTTTCAATATAGTAATATTACACTTCAAAAACTCGAAAGTTTTCTTATTTGGCAGAATATCCCTAAGGATGACATTGTGTTGACAAGCAAATCTTTATCGGTAAAATTGGATAAAATTTCTGTTCGCATGTACCCTTACTGGGGAGGGGAAATTCTGTTGAATTTTATTGCTCCTTGCTATACAAAATCATATTTGGAAATTAAATGTCCCGTAGAGAAGGCGTATGATTTCTTGAAGGAGGCTAACGACGCTTCGTCTGGGATATTGAAGCGATTCGATTACTTGAAGCAGGAAATGGAAAAAATGATGAAAAAGACGATAGCCGAGGTTATTTTTGCACGGGAGAAAAAAGATAAGGCTCGTTCTGTATCAATAACTTCCATTGAAACCGTTGCAAAGCAGAAACTGATGCCGTATGGAATTGAGAAACTAAGTTTTGATCATAAGAAAATAGTGTCGCACATATTTGCCTACTTCAAGGATGGAAAGCAGCAGATAGACATTGCCGTGAAACATAACGACTTGCAAAAGGCAATCGAAACAATTGACAATGCTGTTCGGGTAATCGAGTTGATACAGAAAAACGATTTTGTTGTTCGTGGAAAGTTGGGGTTTGGGTATGATTCGTAATGAATAATGGACAATTAACAATTGACAATTTTAATGTTCAATCCTTTCTTCAATGTCATGCCGAACCGTTTCTTGCGGCGTACTGCGATGTGCTGCAATGTACTGAGCTAAGTCGAAGCAAGCTATGTCGAATGACAGCATCTGTAAAAAATTGACAATAATTTGTAGTGGCGCAATGCATTGCGCCGCTACATGATTATCGCTGGGACTCTGAGCTAAAGATTACAAATCTAGACTGCATATAGTAGTCCCACACCGAAATTTATTTTGCCATTTTATAGTCTCACACCAAAATTTATTTCGCTATTTTATAGTCCCACACCAAAATTTTAAGGCGTGCAAATTACAAAAATGGAGTGAAATATACTGGAAGATAGGTGGTTGCGCCGTCTTTTTGGAAGTCTTTGGTGTATATCAGTAGCCGTTCCTTGACACGCGATGAGAATTTGTCGCAGAAAGCATCAAGCGACTTGTGCGACTTGTAGCCAGAAGACTTCACTTCGATTGGCCATATTTTATTGCCTTTTGACAATAGGAAATCTATTTCGTAGGAGTGGTTTTCGTCTTTTGGGAAGGTATAGTAAAACAACTGGTATCCAGAAGCCCTAAGCATTTGCGCCACAAGGTTTTCGTATATGTATCCAAGATTGGCTGAGAGTTTGTCGCTTAAAAGTTTGTCGTAAATGTTGTTTTCTGTATATCCTTTGTCCCAGAATGCCAATGTGACGAACAGCCCTGTGTCGCCAATATACATTTTGTATCGACAGATGTCCGCATTCAGCGACATTCCCACATTGGGGTCGTTTGCATGGTATGATATGTTTATCGTTTTGCTATCTTCGAGGTTGAGTATCAACTCGCTAATTTTGTCGGATGGGATGTTGCCGATTACTGGTGTCGGTTGAAACCTAGAGATTCCCGCGCTCAGTTGTGCTGGAATTGCCATAAATAGTTTCGATATTTTACCAGTAGGGTCAATTTTTAGCAAATCTTCCTTATAAAGTTGCAGAATTTGGCGTTTTACCTTGTCAACTTCTTCCAGGTTCTTTTTTTCAAGGTAGGCGTTTATGGCCTGTGGCATTCCACCGATGAGCATGTACAAGCGCAAATCTTTCATTTTTAGTCTGTTCAGACTATCGCCAAGAGGTTTCTTCCTTTCGTACATTTGCCTTAGCAGTGGAATGGAATTTTCATCGCCTATTGCTGCGCAGAATTCTTCGTAATCCATTGGAAACATCTCAATGCGGTATTCTTCGCTTGGAATGCTGATGTTGGCGGTGTTTTTACGTATGCTGATTAGCGAACCCGTCTCTATGTAATCGTAGCGACCATCTTTTACTAGGTACTTTATGGCTTGCCGTGCCTTGGGGCATTGCTGGATTTCATCAAAAATTATAACGGATTTTCTGCGGTATAGTTTTTTCTTGTAGGCATTCTGGAGAAATAGAAAGATGTAATTCAAGTCCATAAGGTTGGAAAACAAATTCTTTATCTCATCTGAAGTTTCGTTGAAGTCGATGCGGATGTATGATCGGTATTCATTTTGTGCAAAAGTCTCAACTACAGTGGATTTTCCTATGCGCCTGGCACCTTCTATTAGCAATGCAGTTTGTCCATTTGATTCTTGTTTCCACTGCAACATTTTCTCATATACTTTCCGCTTGAATACTATATTCGCCATTTCGTTTATTTTCAGTAAGTTTAATGTCGCAAAGATAATGCATTTTCTTCTCACACCAAAATTTATTTCGTTATTTTATAGTCTCACACCAAAATTTATTTCGTTATTTTATAGTCTCACACCGAAATTTATTTTGCTGTTTTATAGTCCTACACCGAAATTTAAATATGTTTGTGTGGCTAAGTTTGTGAAAATTAGATTGTTTTGCTTTGCGATGTTTTTTCGATGTACAAATTATAATTTTCTCATTGTGATAAGTAGGTTGATTATTTCAGTTTTTTGTAATTTTGCATTATTGCTTTGCTCTATTTTGATGTATAAATTATGAAAAAATATTATTGGTTAGAGGAATATATTTATATGCTGAAAAGAGGTGCTTCGGATGATGAATTGTTGACAACTTTTTTTCAGCGCGAGATGGAAAGTCTGACAAGGCCTTATTATGATGTAAACACCGATGAGTCGTTTACGTGTGCTACGTTGAAAAGTGTTTTAATGTCGCATAAAGTCACAGAGAAGGATTTGAAGCTAAAGGCCAACTATCTGTATGTAAAATTAAGTAACATTACGATTCGTCTTGAAACACGTAAAAATTGGAAGACAACTTCGATATGGTTTACTGCTCCTTTCCTTTCGAAAAATAATATGTCGGTAATGTGCGAGCCTGAAAATGTATATAGGTTCTTAACGAAAGCCAACGATGCTGTTCCTCAAATACAAGCTGAGTTTGCGGACTTTAAGCGTGAATTGGAGAAAAAACTCAAGAAATCAATAAGTGAATATAGACTCGAACTGGACAAGAAGGCAAAGTCGCGTGCCGTTTCGGTTGCATCGGTAGAAGCGATGGCAAAGCAAAAGTTCGGGTTTCTTGATGCAGGTTGTGTGTGGTTTGTCCATAAGGTAAATATGTCGCATGTATTTGTACAATTTATGGGAGGCAAGCAGCAAATGGATATTCCTGTGAAGTACAACAAACTGAAATCTGCGGTTGAAGTTATGGACAAGGCAGCACAACTAATCAGGCAAATTGAGGATGCAGGGATTGTTGTGCGTGGGGTTACTAAGATGAGAAAGGTATATGGTACATTATGGGTATGAAGCGTATTTTTGATATATTTTGTTCGTTTTTGGGACTTTTGGTGTTGTCGCCATTGTTTCTGATTGTGGCATTGCTGGTAGCGACAACTTCGCGTGGCGGTGTTTTCTACAAGCAGGTAAGGGTAGGGAAGGACTTTCGCAATTTTAAGATTCTGAAATTTCGTTCCATGCGTCCCGATTCCGACAAGAAAGGCTTGCTGACGGTTGGTTCAAAGGACAATCGTGTTACTAAAGTCGGCTATTTCATTCGCAAGTACAAGATTGACGAGTTGCCGCAGCTGATAAATGTGCTTGTCGGTGATATGAGCTTTGTCGGTCCGCGTCCCGAAGTGCCAAAGTATGTGGAAATGTATAACGAAGAACAGCGCAAAGTTTTGTCGGTTCGTCCGGGCATTACCGACTATGCTTCGATAGAATATCGCAACGAAAACGACATTCTCGCAAAATCAGACAACCCCGAGCAGACTTACATTGACGAGGTGATGCCTGCAAAGTTGAAACTTAACTTGCAGTATATCAATGATATGTCCTTTGGTGTTGACATAAAAATAATTTTTAGAACATTTTTTAAAATTTTTGATTGATGATTAGAAAAAATGTTGTACTTTTGCACTCGCAAAATTGCCCAATGGTGTAATGGTAGCATCCCAGATTCTGGCTCTGATAGTTCGGGTTCGAGTCCTGATTGGGCAACGTTGATAAAATGCAAGTGTTTCAAAATTAAGCACTTGCATTTTTGTTTTGAGCTAATCGCACCATAATTGCCCCGCAATCGCACCACGGATTTGTGTAAAATTGAGTCTATTTGTTTATTCAGTAATAACTTTATTAAGTTTGTAGGTTATTTTACAAGCCTAAAAGGTATATGTCGAAAATAAAATTCATATTCGATTTGGACGGGACGATAACTTCCGAGGAAACTTTGCCCTTGATAGCGAAGCATTTCAATGTGCAGGAGGGAATCGAGCAGCTTACACGCGAGACCATACAGGGCGACATTCCGTTTGTGGAAAGTTTTATACGCCGCGTTTTCATACTTGGTAAATTGCCCGTCGATGAGGTTGCTGCTTTGTTGGAAAATGTAAAGATGTATCCAGAACTTTCTGACTTTGTCCGCACTCATGGTCTTGTCGCCACAGGTGCTCGCACTTGGTGGTGGACTTCTGATACTGAATATGGTGATTCTAATAGTGGGTGGGACAGGAAAATTGAGCAGGATTACGAAGCTATGAAGCGGACACGTAATCATAAGAGTGTCGGTTTTAGTGTCAGGTGTGTGCGCAATTAGTCCTTTGATATTGATTGTATTTTGCCTTTTCGGCTCAAATCAGATAGTTTTTTATTCTTTTTCGGTTCATGAGTGAGCCGATAATGTTGAAAATTTTAGTATTTTTGAGCCGATTTTTTTTCTTAACTACTTATGGATTCGGATAGAGAAATACTTCAGTTCCTGCATTATCATCCTGAAAGTTCGCGAGATGAAATATTTAAGGGAATTACATTTGAAGGCAGTGATGCTACCTTGAAGAGGAAAATTGCTTCGGCTGTTGATTCCGGATATATTGTTGTTTCTGGAAAAGGCAGGGCAACACGCTATTCATTATCGGCTTCTGCCCATTTGCTGATGCCTTTGAATCTGGATACATATTTTGCCAAGGATATTGATGAGCGCTTAGTACAAACGGTTTTCAACTTTGACTTGATTAATGAGCAGTTGCCTAAGGTTTCATTGTTTTCGGATGAAGAACTTGCAAGGTTGAATGATGCGCAGGCTGAATTTTGTAAGCATTTGTCAGAAATGACCGAAGGGGAACAACGGAAGGAGTTTGAACGGCTGGGAATTGATTTCAGTTGGAAATCTTCGCAAATTGAGGGTAACACATATTCTCTATTGGAAACAGAGAGGCTTTTGCGAGAAAGCAAGACTGCCGATGGAAAATCCAAAGAGGAAGCGATTATGCTGTTGAACCATAAGTATGCATTGCGTTTCATCCTTGATAATACCGATTATCTTGAAGAGCTGACAGTAAGTCGTATAGAGGACATTCACTCGATTCTTACTCAGGATTTGTCTGTTGACAAGGGAATACGCCGTCGTCGTGTTGGTATCACAGGCACAAATTATCACCCGCTTGACAACGAATTTCAGATTCGTGAGGCATTGCGTGACATGTGTACTCTTATAAATAATAGGAACAATGTGTTTGAAAAGTCGTTGTTGGCGTTGCTTCTTTTAAGTTATATACAGCCTTTTATGGATGGCAATAAGCGCACGGCTCGTCTTGTGGCAAATGCATTGCTGATGGCAAATGGCTATTGCCCGATATCGTTTCGTACGGTTGACACAATTGATTACAAGAAGGCAATCCTAATATTTTATGAGCAGAATAATTTGTATGCATTTAAGGAAATATTTATTTCTCAGTTTGAATTTGCGGTGAGAGAATATTTTTGATATTCTTGGATAAGTTATTATTTTTGCAAGTTATTTTACAAGCCGAAAAGGTATATGTCGAAAATAAAATTCATATTCGATTTGGACGGGACGATAACTTCCGAGGAGACTTTGCCCTTGATGGCGAAGCATTTCAATGTGCAGGAAGAAATCGAGCAGCTCACACGCGAGACCATACAGGGCGATATTCCGTTTGTGGAAAGCTTTATACGCCGCGTTTTCATACTTGGTAAACTGCCCGTCGATGAGGTTGCTGCTTTGTTGGAAAATGTAAAGATGTACCCCGAATTGGCAGACTTTATCCGAGCTCACAAGGAACAGTGCGTTGTTGCAACAGGAAATTTGCTTTGCTGGTCGGAAAAGTTGCTTGCAAGGCTCGGTTGTGAATCTTATTGCTCCGATGCTATTGTCGAGGATAATAAGGTTGTCAAGCTTACAAAGATACTCCGCAAGGAGGTTGTGGTTGAAAAATACCAGTCCGAAGGCTACAAGGTGGTTTACATTGGCGATGGAAACAACGACCTTGAAGCCATGCGTGTAGCCGATGTGGCTATAGCCGTAGGAATGACGCATTCTCCGTCTAAGAGTATTTTGCCTATAACTAATTATTTGATTTTTAATGAGAAAGCCTTATGTCGTCAGTTAAATCAGTTGTTATAAGTTGTGCGGGAATAGGTTCGCGTCTCGGATTGGGACAGACAAAGGCCTTGATTAAGATAAATGGCAAGTCGTTGATTGCTTGGCAGTTGGATTTGTTTAAGGATGTCGAGGATGTCCGCATTGTCATTGGCTATCAGGCAAACGACATAATTGAGGAAGTTCTTAAGCACAGGAATGATGTGGTTTTTGTTTACAATCATCGTTATTTTGAGACAAAGACTGGCGCAAGTTTCTATATGGGTGCTGTCGATGCCAAGGAGTATGTGCTTGAATGGGATGGCGACCTGCTTGTTCATCCCGACGATGTGAAGAAAATCTTGGCAACCGAAGGTGAATTTATCTGCTATGCAGACAAGAGTTCCGATGAGGCTGTGTTTGTGCAGACCGACGAGAACGGCGATGTGCTTGCATTTTCGCGCGAGACTGGCGATTATGAATGGACAGGTCCGGCGTGCATCATGAAAAGAAAGGTACAGTATTCATCTGGCAATGTGTTCAACCAGCTCGAGCCTTATTTGCCGATGAAAGGAATAAAAGTAAGGGCTTACGACATAGATACTTACGACGATTATAAGAGAGTGTTGGAAATAACAAAAAACTGGTAGTTATATGGAAAACAAGGATTCTTTAAGTTATTGGACCAAGATTGCACAAAATAACCCTACGGAATTGACAGCTAAGGTCAACCCGTGCAACGATTTCACGCAGATGGATGCCGACTTCATAATGAAGTATGCAAACGAAAATACAGAAATTCTCGACTTGGCAAGTTCTACTGGACTGACAATCAATAAGTATTATCAGAAAGTAAAGCATATTGAGGCTGTCGAACTTTATAAGGAGTTTACGAAATTTATAGAAAAGACTGATAAGATTTCAATAGTAAACTGTGATGTAAAGGATTACAATTCCGACAAGAAGTTCGACTTGGTGAATATGTTTGGTATTACCTGCTATTTCAACGATGAGGAAGTGAAAAGCCTATATAAGAAATATCAATCTTATTTGCGCCCCAATGGAAAGATAATTGTGAAGTCGCAGTTTGGCGTAGAGGAAGATGTTATAGTTTCCGGATTTTCAAAGGAATTGCAGACTGACTATTTCTGCTGCTATCGCCATTTGCCAAAAGAGGTTGAGATATTGAAGTCGGTTGGATACAAGGATATTAAGACTTTTGACATATATCCGCCAGAATGTAACAGGTGGTCGAATACTCATTTTTATGCAATAGTTGCCAGCTTGTAATTTTTCCCCAATTATGCGAAGGTTCTTAGTTAAGGTTGCAACAAAATTAGGCCTGTACGGTTTCATTGTAAAGGTAGCCAACAAAATTATTGACGCAAGGGAGGCACGAGCCATCAGTAAACGTGGCGTTGAAGTCCTTGTTAAGGTTGACAAGTTGATGCGGGCAAGGAATGCCAAGGCTTTCTTTAATTACGGGCTGTTGCTAGGAGCATATCGTGAGAAAAATTTTATACCATACGACCATGACATTGATTTCGGAATGCTCGCCAGTGAGCGTCCGGATGATATGGTTGAATATCTGAAGCAGAACGGATTTAAGTTCATAAGGCAGATGTACATTAAGGAAAACGGTTATATCACAATCGACCAGTTTAAGTGTGATGGCGTTCATGTGGATTTCTATTATTTGTATGATTATAATGAAGATAGGTTGGTTTGCTATGCCCCTCGCCGTCATGAGTACAAGGATTGGCGTACAGCCAACGAAACCGATGGCTTTCCAACATTCCTATTTACAAGCAAGAAATGTGGTTTTTCGGAAAGGGAATTTTTAGGACATAAATTTTATATGCCAGACGAAACCGAATCGTGGCTGCAAGATTTTTATGGAGAAGATTTTATGACACCTATAAAAGATTGGTCGCCGAAATCGGAAACCGTTAGAAAGACAGGCATTATACCATATACGCATTGCCGTCAGTACAGAAGGGTTGACTTGTAGGATAGTCCTTTCGTCACATTCTTTCTAAACTTCCACATCACTTTTGCCACTTGCAATCTGAATGTAAGAGTGTAGTAAACGGCGAGTACTATTGTGCCGTACCATTTTACAAGTTCCTGAAAATGACGCTTGTGCAGGCTTTGTTTTCCTGCGGATGTGCAGCGTATCCGTTCGCTGATGCCAACGCCTATGCCAACTCGCTCTATGTATTCTTCCGTTGTTCTAGATTCGGGGATTATGTGTTCTATTTCAACATCGGGGAAATAGTAGATTTCCATTTCCATGCCTTTAATCTTGAGAAAAATGTCTTTCTCTTCGCCGCCAAGAAGAATGTTTCCAGTGCGTCCAAGTTCGGTGTTGAAATAGCCGCTTTTTTCAAGGCATTGCCTTCTGAATCCCATGTTAGCACCAATCGGGTACTTGCGTTTGCCGTATTTTTGCGTCTTGTCGGGGCAGTTGGTTGCCGAAATCAGCGAATACATCCATCGGTTAAGCCACTTTGGCGGATGTCCAGCTTCGAATCGTGGTGTTATTTTCCCACCAAAAGCCATCATGTCTGGCGTGTTGTCGAGGTTTGACTTTAGATTTCTAAGGTAATTGGGTTTTACAACAACATCGTCGTCAAGAAATACAAGAAAGTCGCCTTTGCTTTCGGCTATGCCCTTGTTGCGGGCAAACGAAAGACCCTGCTTGTTTTCTGTAAAGTATCTAAAATTGACTTCGGGGAAATTGGCTGCAAACAGCTTGCACTTTTCTTCGGTGTTGTCGGTGCTGTTGTTGTTTACGAGTATGATTTCGTAATCGTTGCGAGGAAAGTCATTGCTGGCGATGCTTTCGAGAGCATCGTATAGGTAGTCGGCTCGGTTGTATGTGCAGACGATTATTGAAATCATAGAATCTTACTCTTAGCCGTCATTCCGTAAGACAAAGCGAACAGCATAAGGTACGTTGCTTGTGAGCCTGTCTGTACGGAATCTCCTTCTGGAATCGTTTTCATGGGAGATTCCGCATAGTCGAACATTACAACGCTCCCCGTTCCGTATCGCGTGTATGTTTGCCTTGCAGATGTTTTTATGCGCCTTAACATATCAAACAAGTTTGCTCTGTCTTCGGCTTTAAAAAACATTCTGACTTGTGGAATGACGTTCCTTTTTCGTAACATATTATATTAGTTGGACATTGAATTGTTGCTAAATATTTCTCTAAACTTTTCAATTACAGCATCTTCAGAATAGTTCTTGATGAAAGCGTTCCTTGAATATTCGTTGAATCTCGGTCGTGGTTTTTTTGCAAAATCGTTTAGCAGAGCGATAAATTCTTCTGCCGTATTGCACTCGCCACCAACCTTTTCGGTCTCAACATCGTAACCTTCAAAAGCCTCGGTTGTGCCAATTATGTTTTTGCCGTGCATAAGCGATTCGCAGGTCTTTACCTTCATTCCGCTACCCGTAAAAATCGGCAGTACCATGATGTCAGCCTCGGCAAAATATGGTTGCAAGTCGGGCGCATCGCTCACAATTTCAATGTTTTTCAGCAATTCGGGTTCGTTTTCCTTCAGTTTCGACATTCCTTTGCCTACTATCTTCATTTTTATCTTTACCGATGGAAGCACATTGCGGACAAACCATATTATGCCGTCGTTGTTTGGCTTGAAATACGAACCGAGGAACATGCATACGGGAATGGGGGAGGTGTTTGCATCGGTGCGCTCGTTGTCGGTAAATTTGTCGGCAAGTGCGATTGGGATTGTCGAATCGGCGGTTCTGCCGTACCTTGATTTTATTTCTTGTCCGTCTCGCTTGTTCAAAACGATTATCCTGTCGGAATATTGGCACGAAAAGCGGTCGTTGCTGTCGGCGCATTTTACTGCAAAAAAGCGGGATAGTCCCTTGTTCGCCAACTTTGCTTTGAAGTACGGCACTTCCACATTATGGAAAAATGTAATAATCTTGCCTTTGTATCCCGACTTTTTTAATTCGCGGGCAATTATCCCGAAAACACTTCTGTCGATAAACACATAGTCGTATGACTTTGCAATCAGTACTATGTCCTTAACTCGCTTTGGACTAAGCCCGTAGAAATAGCCGAACAACGACAGTATTCCACTTTTGATGATAGTCCAAAGGCTTTTCCTTTTTATTTGCTCGTGGACATAGTAGGTTTTTATGTTGTCTTCGCCAAGCAAATCCGATAGGGCGGTATAGTTGCGCCATGTGCATACTTCTCCGCCTTCGGGGATTCCTTCCGATTTCTTGTAGCGTATGAACAATAGGTTGCTACTCATGGCATTATGCTTCGTTTTCCTTGCCGTCATTCCGTAAGACAAAGCGAACAACAAAAGGAACGTTGCTTGTGAGCCTGTCTGTACGGAATCTCCTTTTGAATTCATTTTTCACGGGAGATTCCGCATAGTTGAACAATATGACGCTCCTCGTTCCGTATCGCGTTATTGTTCTAACTTGTGGAATGACTAATAAGGGGTTTATATATTGACAATGTTTATGCATTAGCGATAGCTTTTTTCTTCCTGTATTGCAAGAATATCACTCCTGCAATTACAAATGCGAGCAGTACCGAGAATGCAATCGAAACGCCATCCCACACCTTTATCATCGGAGCTTCGTTTACAAACTCAATTTTGTGTTGACCGGCAGGGATTACCATTGCGCGGAGTATGTAGTCGGCACGGAAATATTCTGCTGGTTGACCATCAATGTATGCTTTCCAGTCTGGTTCGTAATAAACTTCGGAGAATATTGCCAACAGGTCCTTTGTGCTTGACGTGCTGTAAACCAAGTAATCTGGATTGTATGGTTTTGCATGTGTCATTTCAATGACGGCTGTGGTGTCGCGCGACAGGTTTTTGCCATCCACATAGCTTGCAAAACGTTTGTCGATGATTGCAGTGTCGGCAGGGGAGAAGTCGTTGAGTGCAAGAATTTCTGCGTTTGCATCGTCAACAAGTTGGCATCCGCCTACAAACCATGCATTTCCGAGTGCTGATGGGTTGCGTTGCACCATGCTTGAACCTTGCTGGTCGGGAACGATGAAGTAACGGGTATTCAGCATGTTAAGCACGTTCATGTTCAGTTCGCCCATCATGTAGAAGTCAATGAGGTCTTGGTAGCGACGCAACTTTGCTCCGTGGTATCCGCCAATTGAATGGTGGAATGCCGAGGTTCGCGAATCGTTGAATGTGCTGCTTGCAAGGTTCATAACACGGAAATCCTTGTCGCCGAAACGCTCTGCATACAGGTCGATTGCCTTGTCGTTTTCGGTAGGACTTAGTTGCATATCCTTTTTCGAAACATAGCTGTCATCGTTGAGGTAGCGGCGGTCAACTGTCCAAAGGTCAAAGATTACAAGTACGGCGATTATTGCGGTTGTTGTAGCAAAAGCGACCGTCTTTTTCTTGTCCTTTAAGCTTATTGCGAAGAACAATGTTGTAGCCGAAAGTATAATAAGTATTATTGAACGCCACGAGTCGGAAGTGAACAAGTTTTGTCTGTCCTGAATGAAAATTTCTTGGATTCTTGGCCAACTGTCACCGTATTGTGCTGCCATTTGCTCGTCAACCGCACCTGCAAACGAGAATGAACTCGACAAAATCAATACGATGAGGATTATGCCGCAGGTGATTCCAGTTGATGCATACAAGGCAATTTTCAGCTTTTTCTTGTCAATTCCGTCGTCAAAAATGTTTTTCAGGGCTAGAATTGCCATCATTACCATTGCGACATTTGCAATTACGAGGCTCATTGACGGTGTGCGGAACTTGTTGTACATAGGCAGGTGGTCGAACAGGAATCCGTTGATACCCATAAGGTTTTTGCCCCACGAAAGTATTATTGCCATTATTGTTATGCCAAGCAGCCACCAGCGTTCCGGTCCTTTTACGATGAAAAGTCCGAGAATGAACAGGAAAACTATTATCGCTCCGAAATACACTGGTCCAGATGTAAACGGCTGGTCGCCCCAGTAAAGCGGTGCATTCTTGATTTTGAAGCTCTTGTATGTATCAGTTGACTTGTCAACAGGTTCGTTTGAACCTCCGCCGTAGCTGCCGGGGACGAGCAAAGTGTAAGTTTCGCCGATTCCGTAGCTCCAAGCAAAGGCGTAGTCCTTGTTAAGTCCGACTTTGTTTTTGTCCTGCGAATGTTCAATGTCGCCCGACAGAGATTCGGGGGTAACAGTAATTTCCGAACCGCCACGCATGGTGTATTTCGAGTATTCCATGTTCATCATCAGCAGACGGGCATTGCCACCTACGGCGAATATTGCACCTACTATCAATATGCAGATTGCAATTCCAAACTGCTTGAAGGTCTTGTCCTTGATTGTATAGATGAGGTAAACGATTCCGAGAATTAGTACCGACAGGAATGTGTAGTATGTGATTTGCGGGTGGTTGAAGGCAATCTGGAAACCGAGTGCAAATGTGAAAAGTATTCCACCAAAAATGTATTTCTTCTTCAGCGTCAAGATTATACCGCTGAATATCGGAGCCACCATTGCCAGTGCCCATGCCTTTGATATGTGTCCGGCTTCGATAATTATTATATTGTAGCTGCCAAGTCCAAAGGCTAATGCTCCGATTAAGCTTAGCCACGGATTCACACCTAGCGCGACGAGGCAGACGTAAAATCCTATTAGATAAAGAAATAGCACACCGATGTTTTCAGACCAACCCAACCAGTCAAGGTCGAATATTTCTTTGGCTTTAAAAATTGATTCCTGCGGTTTGTTGGTAATCTGATAGGTCGGCATTCCGCTGAACATTGCACTGTTCCAATGCGTATAAGTGCCAGTTTCCTTCAGAAAATCCTTCTGTTCTTTCACCATTCCCTGCCAGTTGCGGGTATCGCCTTGGTTAAGTACTTTGTTGGTCGTTACTAACTTGTCAAAAAACAGAATGGAAATAAGAATGAATATGATTACTATTCCTGTGTGTGTCAGAGTGTTCTTTACTATAGGTTTCATCGTTGAATTTTATTTTTACAAGCGACAAAAGTAATAATAATTTGCGATTTTAGATGTACGTTTTGCGAATGTTTCCTTTCATTTAAAATTTACAGAAAAGGACAATGTAGTGTATTTGTTAATGACCATTTTAATTTGTAGATAATAAAGTGTGGCTTTGTAAAATTTGTAAAATGTTAATAATTAATAATATAATCATAGATAGAGATTGCTGTATTAGAAAATTGTCAGGGTAAATTTATAAAACTTTAACTATTCATAAATGTGTTATTAAGACCAAAAAGCATAACTTTGCAAAAAATTAATTTAAAAATAAAAAACATAATAATTATGAAGAGAATCAGCACTCTACTACTTTGCCTCTTTGCAGGCGCACTATGGCTGAACGCAACACCCGACCCCGACGAGGGTATGTGGTTGCCTAACAAGATTGCACAGTTGAACTACGGACAGATGCAGAAACTCGGCTGCAAGCTTACTGCAGAAGAAATCTACAGCATCAACCATTCGAGCCTCAAGGACGCAATATTCCAGTTGCAGTCTGCCGAAGGAAGTGGTTTCTGCACCGGCGAAATCGTTAGCAAGGAAGGTTTGCTTTTCACCAACCACCACTGCGGTTACGAATCAATAACCAAACTCAGCACCACCGAGCACAACTACCTCGACAATGGCTACTGGGCAAAGAGCAAGGAAGAAGAACTTTCGTGCCCGTGGCTTAGAGTTAGCCGCGTTGTTCGCATCGACGATGTTACCGACCGCGTACTCAAGGACATAACCAACGAAACTCCCGAAAACGAAAGAGCAAAGAAGGTTAGCGAAGCAATGAAGCAAATCATTGAAGAAGCTAAAAAGGGTAACGACTATGAAGCATCGGTAGAGGAAATGTACAAGGGTGGCGAATACTACCTCTTTGTATATGAAATCTTCGGTGATGTTCGTTTTGTTGGTGCTCCTCCTTCATCGATAGGTAAGTTCGGCGGTGATACCGACAACTGGATGTGGCCGCGTCACACTGGCGACTTCTCGGTATTCCGCGTTTATATGTCGCCCGACGGCAAGCCTACCAAGGAATACAACAAGGACAATGTACCCTACAAGCCTCTTCACCACTTGCCTATTTCAATAAAGGGCGTAAAGGAAGGCGACTTCACAATGATTATGGGTTACCCGGGTAGCACCGAACGTTTCCTCTGCTCGTATGGTATGAAGTACAAACGCGACTGGTACAACCCAAGTGCTGTTAATGCTCTCGGCGTTAAGCTCGGTGCAATGAAGGAAGATATGGATGTTGACGACAATATCCGTCTTGCAATGGCCGACACTTATGCTTCACTCGCTAACGGTTACAAACTCTGGGGCGGTGAAATTGCTACCCTCAAGTCAACCAACGCAATACAACTCAAGGAAGAGGAAGAAGCAGCATTCCAGAAATGGGCAAACGAAAACGATAGCCGCAAGAAACTCTACGGAACCGTTCTCGACGACCTCAAGAGCGCATACGAATCGTACGGACAGGCTACCGAAGATATGCTTCTTATCTCATTGCTTCTCAGTCAGGGTAGCGATATGACAATGAACACATTGCAGATGCTCCCACTCTCAAGAATGTTTGAAGACGAAAAGAACAATGCTGATCAGATTAAGGATTTCTGCAATGAATTCAAGGAAGGCGTTGACGATATGTACAAGAACTACTATGTAAACACCGACAAGAAGACTTTCGAAAGAATGCTCAACCACTACATCAAGACCATCCCTGCAGAAAGAAGAGTTTCTGCTTTCAGCGACTATATCTTCAAGAACTTCAAGGGCAAATCCGAAGAAGAATCAATCTCGAAGTTTGTAAATGCAGTTTACACAAAGTCGATTTTCACCGACAAGAACCGCCTCAATGCTTTCCTCGACAAGCCAAACAAGAAGACTTTCGAAGCTGACCCGTTGCTCGCTTTCGCAAAGGCTGTTTACGGTGGAATTATGCCGTTGCAGATGGCTTTCGTTGGACCTATGAACAAGATTGAAACCCTCGAAAGAGTTTACACACAGGGACTTCGCGAATTCGAAAAGGACAGAGTTTTCTATCCGGATGCAAATTCTACACTCCGTCTCACCTACGGAACAGTACAGAGCTATGCTCCACGCGATGGCGTTAAGTACAAATATTTGACCTACATTGATGGTATCATCGAAAAGGAAAATCCGAACGATGCTGAATTCATCGTACCGAAGGAACTCAAGGAACTCTACAACAAGAAGCAGTACGGTCGCTATGCCGATGAAACTGGAAATCTTCCTGTTTGCTTCCTCAGTGACAACGACATCACCGGTGGTAATTCGGGTTCTCCTATCATCAACGGCAAGGGCGAACTCATCGGACTTGCTTTCGACGGCAACTGGGAATGGCTCTGCTCGAACCTTATCTTCAGTCCCGAAATGCAGAGGACAATCAACGTTGATGCTCGCTACGTACTTTGGGTAATTGATGAACTCTACGGAGCTAAGAACCTTATCAACGAATTGGATATTAGGAAATGATAAAAATTCTCATTATGTGAAAAATCCTCGCTTCGGCGGGGATTTTTTGTTTTTTTACAAAAGATTTTTTTTATGACGTTATTGTGAAAAAAAACATTAACTTTGCAACCTATTTTTCAGACATAAATACGAATCCGATAAACAATTATTGAGATGACAGAAAACGAAAAGAAAAACGAACTTACCGTAACCGAAAAACTGAAGAACTTATACAAGCTTCAACTTGTTGATTCTAAACTTGATGAGATAAAGACCCTCCGTGGTGAACTTCCTTTGGAAGTACGCGACCTTGAAGACGAAATTGCAGGTCTCGAAACCCGTATAAGCAACTACAAGCAGGAAATCAAGGATTTCAACGCACAGATTTCCGTTTCGGAACGCAAGAAGATGGAAGCCGAGGCTCAACTCAAGAAATATCAGGAACAGCAGAACAATGTAAGGAACAACAGGGAATTCGATGCCTTGACAAAGGAAATTGAAAACCAAGACCTTGACATTCAGTTGGCAGAAAAGAGCATAAGAGTTAGCAAGGAAGAGATTGAAAATAGGAACAGAATGATTACCGATGCCAAGGAACGTCTTTCGGAACGTCGCAAAGACCTTGATATGAAGAAGGTTGAACTTGACGGTATCATTTCGGAAACAAAAGCAGAAGAGGAAAAACTGAATGCAGAGCGCGAAGAAATTTCGCAGTTCATCGAGCCACGTCTTTTGTTTGCTTACACTCGTATCCGCAACAATGCCCGCAACAAATTGGCAGTCGTTACCATCGAGCGTGATGCTTGCGGCGGTTGCTACAACAAGATTCCGCCTCAGAGGCAGTTGGATATCAAGTCGAGCAAGAAAATCATACCTTGCGAATACTGCGGTAGAATCCTCGTTGACCCCGAAATACTTGAAAAGTAGAAATTATTTCATACTGAACCTATCTTCGGATAGGTTCTTTTTTTGTTTATGGCGAAAATAATAAGATTTGAAATTAATAAATTAAATTTGAGAGAGTTATGAATAGAGTTTTATCATTTTTATTTGTTTTGTGCATGATGCTTGGTTTTGGAGTGGCATCTGCACAGACGACCTACACAAAGGTTACAAGTGCCGACCAGCTTGTTGATGGTGGGAAATACCTTATTGTATATGAAGGAGGTAACGTTGCTTTCGACGGCAGCCGAACATCGTTGGATGCTGTTAGTAATACCAAGGCAGTTACAATATCGGACGGAGCCATTTCTGTGACTGATAATGATTTTTATTTCACTTTAGGTGTAATAGATGGTGGCTATTCTGTTAAGTCGGCAAGCGAATATTACATTGGTAACACTAGCGATGCCAATACAATAAAGACTAGTCAGACCGAAGCGTATGTTAATACGATTGAAGTTACTGCAAGTTCTACAGAAATAATTTCTGCGGGAACTCATTTGAGATTTAACTCTGCAAGTGACCAGAATAGGTTTAGATACTTCAAGTCAACATCATACACAAACCAAAAGGCGATTTCATTGTTTGTTGATGCTTCTTCGCTCAGCGATGACCCGATGATTTCAATAACTACTCCATCCAATGGAAGCACGATTTATACGTCATCCGTAACTGCTACAGTACAAGTTCTCAATTTCACGGTAGGCACCGACGGCAATATTTCATTTGCAATCGATTCTGAAAATGCAATTGTTGGGACGGAAACTTCTCATACATTCGAAAGTCTTACCGATGGACAGCACACAATCACCGCAAGCCTTGTCGCAACCGATGAAACACTAGTCGCAACCGCAACGGCAACATTCACAGTTGACCTTGATGGCCCGACAACAACGCCAATCCATGACATCCAATATACTGAAGCAGAAGACGGAGCTTCGCAGTACAACGGACAGACCGTTACCGTAAGCGGAACAGTCACCGGCTTCAACAGCGATAAGTTCTACATCCAGGATGCCGAGGCAGCATGGAGCGGACTATACATATATAATACTAATTCATCGTTGACCCCATCCCTCAGCGACAATGTAACCGTAACAGGTTCTGTAACCGAATACAATGGTCTCACCGAACTTACTCCAACCGAAATAATCAACAACGGCGCATCAACGCCAGTCAACGGACTTTCACTTGAGAACATCAGTGAAATAGGCGAGGCATACGAAAGCGTACTTGTAACCGTTACAGGAACCTGCACCAACATTGGCGGAGCAAAGAAGTGGACAATCAGCGACGGAACTTCAATTGTAGTATTCGGTCTTACCTACACTCCTACAGTTGGAACATCATATACCGTAACAGGTATTGTTGACTGGTTCGGAACCGAAGGCATCTGGGAATTGAAGCCGCGTAGCGAAGCTGACATTGTTGCTGGAGCTGGTGTTCCTTCAATATCAATAACTACTCCATCCAATGGAAGTACGGTTTATACATCATCCGTAACTGCTACAGTACAAGTTCTCAACTTCACGGTAGGCACCGACGGCAATATTTCATTTGCAATCGATTCAGAAGATGCAATTGTTGGAACGGAAACTTCTCATACTTTCGAAGGCCTTACCGATGGAGAGCACACAATCACAGCAAGCCTTGTCGCAACCGATGAAACACTAGTCGCAACCGCAACGGCAACATTCACAGTTGACCTTGATGGCCCGACAACAACGCCAATCCATGACATCCAATATACTGAAGCAGAAGACGGAGCTT